>Ga0209455_1000370_pt1 | contig 41453 bp, 30 predicted proteins | sample AraplaCol_mCL_r2_FD_184275 | JGI IMG/M metagenome (GOLD analysis project Ga0209455, IMG submission 184275) | Arabidopsis root microbial communities from North Carolina, USA - plate scrape CL_Col_mCL_r2 (SPAdes) (version 2) | ecosystem: Host-associated > Plants > Roots > Endosphere | place: USA... | reverse complement strand
GCTCGGCATGCCGATTAGCATCACCATCATTCCCTGGGGACGCAGCCTGGCGCAGATGCAGCATGGCGATGCGGATATTCTGATCGGGCCATACCCGACGCCGGAACGCGCTGCCTACATGGATTTTTCGACAGACGCCATTTACCGGGCCAAGGTCGTGCTGTTCGCGCCCGCAGACAAACAGATCGGCTGGGCGGGCGATTTCCAGGCTTTGCAGGGGCTGCGGATCGGTACCACCCTCGCCTGGTATTATGGTGCCAAATTCAACGACCATCAGGCCACGCTGACACTCGACCCCACCGTGCACCAGCCGGATGCCTTTCGCATGCTGATGCGCGGGCGCGTCGATCTGGTGATCACCACGGAATCAGCAGGACAGGCTGCTGTCGAGCAGTTGGGCATCGCCAGCCTGGTGACCGAACTGTCGCCGCCGGTGGATATCCTCGAAGGCCATATCGGTTTTGCCAAATCACCGGACATGGCCGCCGTCAGGCAGGCTTTCGACTGCGAACTGGCTGCCCTGGTGGCGGATGGAACGGTCGCGCGGCTGAACCAGAAATACGGCCGCTTCTATTAAGAACGTGCGGCGGCGTGGCGGTGGCTTCCACTTAAAACGATCGCGCTCGAGAGCCGGATGCCTTCAGGTGGAAACGCCAAGGCGATTGCACCTGAAGGCTGAATCCGTCTCTCTTCAAAATGATAGAGGGCGATTCAGCTTTCGGATTGAAGCAAGGGGCTTCAACCCGAAAGCATCGCGCTCTAGACTGACCGCCCTGGGGGAGGAGCCGAATCGATGAAACAAATCGAAGTCCGGCTCGCCGTTGTGCTTTATGGCGGCGTGTCACTGGCTGTCTATATTCACGGTGTCACCCGGGAAATTCTCAATCTGGTCAGGGCCTCCAAGCTGATCCATGCCGATGGCGCCGAAGCCATGGCGCCGTCAGTGGAAGGACTTGACGATTCAACCGCCATCTATGCCGAAGTGCTGAAGGCGCTGGCGCCGGATGTCGACGTCCGTGTCGTCGTCGATCTGGTTTCGGGCGCCTCGGCGGGTGGCATCAATGGCGTCATGCTGGCGCGGGCGATCGCTCATGACCTGCCGCTCGAGCCGCATCAATATCTCTGGCTGCGCAATGCCGATGTGACGCGACTGGCGCCGCCGACCAGCCAACTCAGCCGCATGGGCAAGGCGGTCGTGGCGCCGGTTTTGTATCGCCTGCTGCTGGGCCGCTTCGGGCAGCAGATCCGCGAGCCGGAGACGCGCCAGAAGCTCGGCTATTTCATGCAGACCCAGTGGTTCACGCCGCCTTTTTCCGGAGAACGCTTCACACGGTGGATGCTGGATGCCTGCGACAAGATGGAAAAGCGCGGCGAGACGCATCACGGCAGCCTGTTGCCGCCGGGGCATCGGCTCGACCTTTTCGTGACGCTGACCGATTATCGTGGCCACAGCCATATGATCGCGCTGCATGACCCGCCCAGCGTCGAGGAGACCGAGCACCGTCGCATCATCTCCTTCACCTGCAAGCGAATGCTCTCCGGCGAGCTGATCAGTGAATTCGATACGGATTACGTGCCGGCGCTGGTCTTCGCCGCCCGGGCGACGGCTTCCTTTCCCGGCGCCTTTCCACCGGCGGCGATTTCTGAGATGGACAAGATACTGGCGCGGCGCGGCCGGCGCTGGACATCGCGGGAGCATTTTCTCACCGAGAAGCTCTTCGGCGGCGAACAGATGGCCGCCGGCGGCAACGGGGCCAATGGCAATGGCTATTTTATCGACGGCAGCGTGGTGATGAACAAGCCGTTCTCGCCGGTGATCCGCGCACTGGGCAACCGGCCCGCGACCCGGGAAGTCGCCCGCCGCATCATCTATGTCGATCCCAATCCGCGGCGCGACGGGCATCAGCACAATGAGGTCGGCGCCCCCGGCTTCTTCCGCACCATTCTCGCCTCGCTGGCGCTGATCCCCCGCAACGAACCGATCGCCGATGACCTGATGGGCATCCAGACCTGGAACGAGCAGGCGCGGCGCATGGCGGAAATCCTGGACGCCGCCGATCCCCAGGTGGCGAAGCTGGTCGATGAGATCGTCAAGGACGACCCCGACAATCCGCCCGGCATCGAGGAAGTGGCGCGCTACCGGTCGATGGCCAATGACAAGGCCCATGCCGGTGCCGGCTTTGCCTATCTCAGTTATCAGACGTTGAAACGCCGGCGCTTGATGGACCGGCTTGCTTGTCTCATTGCCGCCCTGGCAAAGCAGGGACGCGTCACTGTCGAAACCAGCCGCATTGAGGCGCTGCTGGATCGCTCGCTGGCGCAGAATGGATCCAATGGTACCGGCACCCTGGTGCCTTTCCTGCGCGGCTTTGATATCGATTTTCGCCTGCGGCGGGTGCGCTTCGTGATCCGGCGCCTGAACGAGCTCTATCAGGAAGCCAATAGCGACGGCACCCAGGTCGCGTCGAGCGCCATCGATGAATTGAAGACGACGCTTTATGACGTGGTCGAGCGTCTGGCGCGATTATGGCACCCCAAGGGCTATGGCGAGGATGTTGTGGCCGCGGCCGTGCGCATTGCCGGTTTGGCCAAAACAGGCGGTGCGATCGAACCATCCTTGCTCGAGCCGCTGGAGCAGGCGATGGCGCTCACGTCTTTGGATCGCGATATCGACGAAATCATTTCGCTGATGGGCCTTGCTTATCTGCCGCCGCTGGCAAGGCGCGCGGTCGCCATGTCTTATGTCGGCTTCGCGTTCTATGACCTCATCACCTTTCCGATCCTGCAATGGACCGACATGGATGAGATCAACGAGATACTGGTCGACCGCATCAGTCCGGCAGATGCTCATGGCATTGGCGAAGCTCACGTCATGCTGAAGGGGACGGCGCTGATGAATTTCGGCGCCTTCTTCAACCGTGCCTGGCGCGAGCATGATTACCTCTGGGGCCGGCTCAATGCGGCCGATCGTTGTCTCGACATGCTGGTATCGGCGGTCGGGCCGCGGCTGGCCAAGCCGCTCGACATCACCGCCATCCGCCAGCGTCTGTTCAATGCCATTCTCGACGCCGAGGCTGCCAACCTGAAGGCGGATCCCGACCTGATCGACGGGCTCCGGCGCAAGCTGAACGAGCCGGGCTAAGCGATGCGCGACCGACTGCCTCCCCTGGACTGGTTGCGGACCTTCGAGGCCGCTGCCCGGTTGAGCAGCTTTGCCGCGGCCGCGGAGCAATTGGGCATGACCCAGGCCAGCGCCAGCCATCACATCCGCAGCCTGGAGAAATGGCTGGGCGCACCCCTGTTCGAGCGGCTGCCGCGCAGCGTCCAGCTGACGGAAATGGGCAAGGGATATTTGCCGGCGGTGCGGCGTGCCCTTGACGATCTGACCTCAGCAACCATCGATCTCTTCGGTGTTGCAGCACGGAAATCGATCACCATCCAGGCGCCGACCGCCTTTATGTCGCTGTGGATGGCACCGCGGTTGCATCGCTTCGCGGCGGCGCATCCTGGGATCGAATTGCGCCTGCAGACAACCAACTGGCCAAGCGGCAATCCGGATGACGAGGTCGATATCGAAATCCGCTACGGCGAGGGGAATTGGCCGGGTTTCGCGAGCGTGGCGCTTGTGGAAGAGCCGGCGATCCTGGTCTGCGCCCCCGGATTATTGCCGGCTCGGCCGGCGCAGTCCCTAGTGGACCTTCCTGATCCATATCCTTGGCACCGGCGACCTCTTGACTGCTCTGGAACAGGCGGGCCAAGCCTCGCTCAAACAGCGGCACTTGCTGAAAGTCGATTCATCTGTCGTCGCACTGGAGCTTGCGACGAGTGGCCTCGGTATTGCCTTGGTTCTACGTTGCTTTGCGGCCCCTTATCTGCGCGACAAACGGCTAGCCCAACTGCTGCCATTGGAAGTCGGGACCGGCCAGGCGCATTACCTGGTCAGTCCGACGGCGCGGCAGGGCGTACCGGGCGAAGTTGAGGCCTGCCGCAACTGGCTGCTCAGCGAGGCACAGCCGCGTGCCTAAACCGGCGCGCAGCCAAACGAGCGCGCGGCCGGATCAGCGCCCTGCCAGGTAAAGCGCCAGCCATTCCTGGGCGATATGCGCTCCTGCCAGGGCCGTGATTTCGCCGACATCGTAAGCCGGTGCCACCTCCACGACGTCGGCGCCGACGAAGCGCAAGCCGGCAAGGCCGCGCAGGATGCCCAAAGCCTGGGCCGAGCTGAGGCCACCGGCGACAGGGGTGCCGGTGCCAGGGGCGAAGGCCGGATCGAGGCAATCAATGTCAAAGGTGAGGTAGCATTTGCGGTCGCCGACGATCCGGCGGATTTCCGCGATCGTTGCTTTCACGCCATGTTCGTGAACCCATTCGGCGTCGCGCACGTTGAAGCCCATGAGATCGTCGTTATGGGTGCGGAGACCGATTTGCACGGAAGCCTTCGGGTCAACCAGCCCTTCGCGGGCGGCATGATAGAACATGGTGCCATGATCGACACGGCCATCACCCTCGGCATCGTTCCAGGTGTCGGAATGCGCATCGAAATGAATGAGCGACAGCGGGCCGTGCTTATGCACATGGGCCTTAAGCAGCGGATAGGTGATGAAATGGTCGCCGCCGAGGGAGAGCAAAGCGGGGCCCTGGTCGATGATATCCCGGGCATGGGCCTCGATGGTGCCGGGAATGGTCTCCGGGCGACCGTGGTCCCACATGCAATCGCCGTAGTCGATCACCGCCAGTTCAGTACAGGGATCGACGGGGCTGCCATAGGGACGGGTCCAGGCCATATGGCTGGAAGCTGCGCGAATGGCACGCGGACCGAACCGGGTGCCGGGGCGGTTGGTGGTCGCGGTATCCAGCGGGAAGCCGCAAACGGCGACATCAACGCCGGCCAGATCCCTGGTATATTTCCGGCGCAGAAAGCTGAGGGCACCGGCATAGGTCGGCTCCATCACCGTGCCTTTGAGCGCCGGGGCGGTGAAGGCGCGGTCATTGGTCTGGCTGCTGCTCATGGCGATCTCCCTTAGATCTCTTGCTGTCTTATCTTGAATCTGCGTTCAAGTTTGAGCCGACTCTCCATGCCGGACCGGTTTCTGTCAACCGCTTGCGACGAAGGGTACAGCTGCATGAATGAATTATCGCTCCGGCCCGCCGAGGCAGCGGATCATGAAAATCTGAAACTGGGACTGATTGCCTTGCAGGCCCATGAATGCTCCCTGCATGACAGCCGGCTGGATCCGGCAGCGACGGCCGAGCCTTATCTTACCTGGATGCTGGGGCAGGTGGCGGCTGCCGACGGTCTTTGTCTTGTTGCCCGGCAGCAAGACAGCTTCGTCGGCTTCATCGCGGGCTGGGTGGAAAAGGTGGAAAACCCGGCAGAGACCGATGATTCAACCACCTTCGGCTATATTTCAGATATCTGTCTGTTGCCGCGCTGGCGGGGGCTGGGCCTGTCGGGCCAGCTGTTGACGGCGATGGAGCGGCATTTCGCCGGACGCGCGATCCGCCGCCTGCGCATTTCCACCCTGGCCAATAACCGGGCGGCTCTGGCCGCCTATCGATCGGTCGGTTTCCAACCTTACGAAATGACCCTGGAGAAGACGGTAGGGTAGACATTAGGCCGAAAAAAACCGGTTGATACATCTGGTTAAGCGGTCGGAAGATCAAAAAAAGTTCATCGACCAAAGCATATTGCAATGCAATAGATTGCTGTGGATGGTTCCTCGGTCTGATAATCGGGAAAGCCTGAGCCATTCTCGATATCCCCGCCAACAGCACACCCAGACAAGGGAGATAATCATGTTCAAAGGAAAGACGGCCGTCATTACCGGTTCCACCAGCGGCATCGGTCTCGCCATTGCGCGCGCACTTGCGGCACAAGGCGCCAATGTGGTGATCAACGGCTTCGGCGATGCTGCCGCGATAGAGAAGGAGCGGGCGGCGATCGAAAGCGAGTTTGGCGTCAAGGCCAGCTATGACGGCGCCGACATGACCAAGGGTGCCGAGATTGCGGCGATGATTGCCAAGGCGGAAAAGACCTATGGCTCGGTCGATATCCTGGTGAACAATGCCGGCATCCAACATGTCTCGCCGATTGAGGAATTCCCGGTCGAGAAATGGGATGCCATCATCGCCATCAACTTGTCGGCTGCCTTCCATGCCATCCGTGCCGCCATCCCCGGCATGAAGCAGCGCAAATGGGGCCGCATCATCAACACCGCCTCGGCGCATGCGCTGGTGGCCTCGCCCTTCAAATCCGCTTATGTCGCGGCCAAGCACGGCATCGCCGGCCTGACCAAGACGGCCGCCTTGGAACTGGCCACTTTCGGCATCACCGTGAACGCGATCTGCCCGGGCTATGTCTGGACGCCGCTGGTCGAGAAGCAGATCGCCGACACCGCTAAGGCGCGCGGCATCAGCGAGGAAGACGTGAAGAAGAACGTCCTGCTGGCGGCACAGCCGACCAAGGAATTCGTGACGGTCGAGGATGTCGCTTCGTTGGCGGTTTATCTGGCTTCAGATGCCGGCAAGTCGATCAACGGCTCGATGCAGCAGATCGATGGCGGCTGGGTAGCCGAATAACGGTTGCTTCTGTTCTCAGTACCGCGTTTTGGGCCGGGACCTAGTGTTCCGGCCTAAATTTTTTGAACCGTACTGATGACCCCGCAAGGGGCGGTGCGCCTCGCATGATCGCGCTAGCAAACTAATTGACAGAATCCTTTTAAGCCGGCATCTCAGAACTGAGGGGTCCGGCCGATGGCCGGTTGGGTAGCGAGTCTGCCGGCCATGCTCGTTCGAGCGCCGCATCCCGGTGAAGCGTCTTGAGATGCCTGAAGAGCATCGATCTTTGGCGGGGAGGGAATGCATGTCCGACAATGCCACCAAGCAGGCGACAGGCGGTCAAGCGCCGGGCGGCAAGAAATGGCTGCGCTGGCTGCTGCTCATCCCCTTTATCGCCGTTCTCTGGGTGCCGTTCTACAACAGCGTCGAGCCGAGCCTGGGCGGCATTCCGTTCTTCTATTGGTACCAGTTGCTCTGGGTCCTGATCAGCTCAGCGCTGATTTTTTTCATCTACCTGAAAGAAGAATAAGCGCCACGAGGCCGCCGGGCTGCCAGCCCGGTCGGCACCAGATTGGCAGCGACCAGACCAGCCGCGATACCAGGCTAGCAGAATTACCAGGGGAACCCGCTTATGTTGAATTGGACCGCCACGATCGTCTTCGTCCTGCTTTTCGTGCTGGTGACCTATCTTGGTTTCGCCGCGGCCCGCTGGCGCCAGGGAGATCTCAATCACCTGCATGAATGGGGCCTCGGCGGACGGCGCTTCGGCACCATCGTTACCTGGTTTCTGCTAGGCGGAGATCTTTACACGGCGTATACCTTCGTCGCCGTGCCGGCATTGGTCTATGGCGCTGGTGCCGTCGGCTTCTTTGCCGTTCCTTATACCATCCTGATCTATCCGATCCTCTTTGTCGTCTTTCCGCGCTTGTGGACCGTGGCACATCGCAAGGGCTATGTGACGCCGGCTGATTTCGTGCGCGGCCGCTATGGCAATCGCTGGCTCGCTTTGGCCATCGCCCTGACCGGCGTCATCGCCACCATGCCCTATATCGCCTTGCAACTGGTCGGCATGGAGGTAGTGATCGGCGCCCTCGGCTTTCACGCCGAAGGCCTGATCGGCGATCTGCCGTTGATCATCGCCTTCATTATCCTGGCGGCCTTCACCTATACCAGCGGCCTGCGCGCGCCGGCGATGATCGCCGTCGTCAAGGATGTGCTGATCTATATCGCCGTCATCGCCGCCGTCATCGTGGTCCCCGCCAAACTCGGCGGTTTCGGCGCCATCTTCGCCAAGATCGATGCCGCCAAGGCAATCCTGCCAGCCCCGGCCGATGGGTCGACGATTCCGTTCAGCGGCTATGCAACATTGGCGCTGGGCTCGGCACTCGCGCTCTTCCTCTATCCACATTCCATGACCGCCATCCTCTCGTCCAGCGACGCCCGCGTTATCCGGCGCAATGCCTCGATCCTGCCGGCTTATTCGCTGGTGCTGGGCCTGCTGGCATTGCTCGGCTTCATGGCGGTCGCCGCCGGGGTGGGGCAGATGCCGGATTTTGCTGACGGGTTCAAGCAGTACGGCGCGAATTTCGCCGTGCCGGCCCTGTTCCTCGCCATGTTCCCGTCCTGGTTCGTCGGTGTCGCCTTCGCCGCGATCGCGATCGGTGCGCTGGTGCCGGCAGCGATCATGTCAATCGCTTGCGCCAATCTCTATACCCGCAACATCTACCGCGAGTTCATCAACCCGACCTGTACACATATCCAGGAATCCAGCCAGGCGAAGATGATGTCGCTGCTGGTCAAGGTCGGCGCCCTGTTCTTCGTCGTCTATCTGCCGCAGCAATACGCCATCCAGATGCAGTTGCTGGGCGGGATCTGGATCATCCAGACCTTACCGGCGATCATGCTCGGTCTTTACACGCGCTGGCTGAATTCCTGGGCACTGCTGATCGGCTGGGCCGTCAGCATCGTTGCCGGCACCTGGATGGAAGCGAGCCTGGGCTTCAAGGGCGCCGTCTTCCCGCTGCACATCTTCGGCTACACCTTCCCGTGCTACATCGCCTTGGCGAGCGTCGTGCTCAATATCGCCATTTCGGTTGTGCTGACCCTGGTCCTGGAAAAAGCCGCACCCGACCGCCATCTAGACGACACCAAGGCTGCCGATTACGTCTGACGTGACCGCCGCCCCATTGCGCCAGCAGCCATTCATTGGCTGACTGGCGCGATCTGTCTTGGAGAAGCCGAGGCTGATCTCCTGTCAGCGAAAGTGCGGCGAGCGGTTGTCTTCGTCGCCGGCCTCTTATTTCGGTCGGCAATCCAAAACGTAACTCGATGTAAACTGATCTGGCGCAAGATACCGGACAGACTGATCCGCTATTAATACTCGGAGCGGGTAATCCATCCATCAGGGTGTGGGATTAGGTATCGAAAGAGCGGAATAAACAAGGCTGAGGATCGTTTAAGTAACGTCCCATCAGCATTTCCGCGGGCGGCGTGCTCAAAGGACACAGGAACGTGGGCTCATGTTCCTGTTCGGGTCTTCAGGAGGGGCACGATCTTGGTACTGAAACGCGCGAAAGCAAACCGGGTTCCGAAATCCGCCAAGGTTCGTCGCCGGGGCTTCATGCGGCTGTTCCGCGACAGCAGCGGCGCGGCGGCCATACTGGCAGCGGTCGCCATGCCGATTATGGTCGGTTTTGCCGGCCTGGCTGTCGAGATCGGCCTTTGGCATAGCCAGAAGCGCCTGCTGCAATCGGCGGCAGATGCCGGCGCCATGGCCGCCAGCGAGATCCGCTATATGAGCGGCACTGACGCGGCCATCAAGGCCGCGGCCGTGACGGATATTGCACGCAACCTTGGCGGCACGGGCGATACCAGCGCCTTGACCGTGACCGTGAATGGCCAAGTAGCTACTGTTACAGTCAATTATCCGCCGACATCCGGCGGCTACTCCGCCAACTCCAAGGCAACCGAGGTCATTCTTTCGCAGCCCCAGAATGTTCTGATGATGCGGGTCATTCAGGGCATCACAGAAAGCTCGCAGAAAATTGCCGTTCGCTCGGTGGCCTTGTTGACGTCGATCGGCCCATGCTGCCTCTGCTCGCTGGAACCGGCCAATGTCGGCGAAGTCAATGGCGGTAGCTCCACTTTGACCGTCAAAGGGTGTGGCATCGCCGCCAATTCTTCCAGCAGCACGGATTCGCTGGATTTCAATGGTGCCAAAGCGAAGATCGTTGCCGACTATGTGCATCTTGCCGGTGGCTGCAGCTCTTGCAACAACACCAATCTCTCGACCTCGAATTTCGTCCAGAACGGGTCGCGCATTGGTGATCCTTTCCGCTCCATGGCGACGCCAACGACGACCGGTGGTGCTCAGGCAGATGTCAGTGTGAAGACCAATGGAAGCGCATCGCTCACCCAGGGTACGTATGCGAATATCAGCATCCAGGGGGGCACGGCGACCTTCGCACCTGGCGTCTATGTGATCACCGGCAGCTTCAGCTATACCGGTGGCACCGTCACGGGTACGGGTGTGACCTTTGTCTTCAAGACCGGCTCCAGCGTCTCGATCAACGGTACGGCGAACAAAGGAACGATATCGCTTTCCGCCCCAACGACGGGGTCAAATGCGGGGATGCTGTTCTATGGTGCTAGTGCAAGCTCGGCCAGTGTGAACGGCGATGCCTCGACAATGTCGCTCAACGGCGCATTGTACTTTCCCAAGCTTTCCGTGAAATACAATGGCAATTCGAGCACGGCGCCGGCCTGTACCTATATGGTTGCGGATTCCATCACCTTTACCGGAAACACTGACGCCAAGATCGATTGCACGGGCTCTCCCTATAATTTCACGAGCACCGACATGTTCCCTTATCTGGTGGAGTGACGGTCGTGCAGCTGCGCGCAATTGCCAATCGTTTCATTTCGAGCCGGCGTGGCAGTATCGCCGCGGAGTTTGCGTTGCTGGCGCCGCTCATCGTTACCCTGCTGATTTGCACCATCAACTATGGGGCCGCCATGATGGCGCGGACGGAGCTTTTCAACGCCGTTCGTGCCGGGCTGCAATACGGCCTGATCTATCCGACCAATCTCACGGGCATGCAGACCGCCGTGCAGAATGCTTCGAGTTTGGAGACCGGTGCCGGAACAATCAATGTTACGGCGACCAACTCCTGCTATTGCAAGGACGGCACGGTGATCGCCAGTAATTGCACCTCGGCCAGTTGCGGCGGCGGCGACGACTATCAGGTTGCGACTATCTCGGCGACGCAGACCTATAGTTACCTGCTGCAGTTCCCCGGTTTCACCACCCCGATAACGTTCAGTGAAACCGCATCTATTCGCAACAGCAACAACTGAGCCTTGACGTGTCAGCCCCGCGAAAAAAACTGTCAGGATGTGAGCGTGGATCGGCGGCGATCGAATTCGCCTTCATTTCACCGGTGCTGATCGCGCTGATCTTCGGCGTGGTGGAATATGGCCGTTTTCTCTGGATGAGGACCACGATCGAGCAGGGCGTCGAGAGTGCCGCGCGTTACGGTGTCTTCCAGAACAAACTCTATAACGACAAGTCGATTGCTGATTGGGTGACGCCGACGAGCACCTATGCTCATTCAATGCTGGCCGGCATTACTCACCTGACTGTCACGGTGACGCCGAGCGTTGTCACCGTCGCCGGTATCGGCATGATTCAAGTCCAGGCGCAATATACTTTCACGCCGATTCTGCAGGGCATTACCTGGGGCGTTCCCAGCACGATAACCGTAACGGCGCGACAACCTTCCCAGTAAGCGGCGCGGGAGGAGCGTGGGATGAAATTATTCACTGCGGCACTGGCCTTGGCTCTGGTGATTGGCGGGGCAGGATATCTAGACATAGCCGTCGCGAAGACCAAGCCGCAAACGCCGCAAGGTAACTCCGCATCGAACAACGCGAACAGCAATTCCACAAAAAAGCCCGGCTCAGGATGCGACAAGACCAAGCAGGCGACCGAAGATTATAAAGCCTGCATCGATGCAGCAGCCAAAGGCACACAGAACAGGGGTAAGACGAAGAAGCAGGGTAACTGACTCTCCGTCGCGAGGCACTGGCCCGATAACGATTCTCGAATAGAGTGCCCGCCAGCGGGATGCTGATGCCAACCGCAAGGACGGCCTGTCGGCATCCGCCTAAGCAATCATTTTCCGTTGATGAGGATGCGCGGCCGCAGCCGGGCAGGGGACTACTCTGCCGGCTTCTGGCCGATTGCGGTTGTGCATGCGGAGGCAGCCTGCACCAGGCCCCAGCCATAGACCGGGTCAAAGCCGGGCGCGCCAAGATCCGTGGCTGCATCGCGCATGCGGCTGACATCTCCCTTGAACAAGGCAAGGGTTGCCGTGACGAAAGGTGCGGCAAATGACGTGCCGCTGTAATAGCCGCCGGCGGCCTTGGTGCCATGCGCGGGGATCCAGATATTGACGCCCGGTGCAGCGAAGGAGACGAAATTGCCCTTATTGGCTTCCGGCAGCACGCTGCGATGGTCATCGATGGCGGTCACGCCGATGACGCCGTCATAGGCGGCTGGATACCGCTTCACATCCTCAAGATGATCATTGCCGACGGCGGCGACGATTTGCACGCCTTGCTCATTGGCGCGGCGAACCGCTTCTTCCATCAGGTCATTGCCGGGGCCTGACACCGAGACGTTGATGATCTTGACACCCTGCTTGACCATCCAGTCCAAGGCCTCAACGAAGCCGATCGCGGTTGCCACCGGCCGGCCCGCCTGATCTTCGCGGAAGATATTGGCGGCGAAGAGGGGCGTCTGTGGCAGCAGGCCGTTCTGCCCTTGCCCGACCAGCAAGGTCGCGATGGCCGTACCATGATCCGTATCGGCAATCGGCGAGGAGATCTGGTCGGAAAAGTCGCTGGTCACGATCATCGCTTTGTCGAGCGACGCAATATGCTGATCCACCCGCGCATCGATGATGCCGATCTTGCTGCTGACCGGACAATTCACGGGGACGCTCGGCCAGTGAATGGCGACCTGGGCGAATTGTGGGGCGGCGATGCTGAAGCTGCCCTGCGGCTGATAGATATGGTCAGCATCAATCGCCGTATCGGGGAAAGCAGCCTTCAGAGACTTGATGCCGGTCTGTACCGGCATATCCTTTGGTACCTCAAGGCGGGCGATGGTGAAACCGAGCCCCTGCATCGGCCGAGTTTCAAGCACTGAGAAGCCAAGCTGCTGCGCGGCGGCGATGAAGCCCGGCGTCGCGTTGGAAGCAATGACCTCACCCGCCAGCGCCCGGTCACCGACACGGGTTGTGCCTGCATTCCCCGGAACGCCGGCGATAGCACTGGCGGGCCGGGCGGCGGCAGCGGTTGAACCGGAGTTGGACGTTGCAGTGCCGCTGCTGTTCGCCGTATCGGCGGTGTTGGTACTGCTGTTACCGCTGGTGTTGCCGTTACCGTTATTCGAATTGCCGTTGCTGCCGCCGTTACCGTTCCCGTTGCCGTTATTGCCGTTTCCGTTGCCGCCACCGTTTCCGTTGCCGCCGCCGTTTCCGTTACCACCACCGTTGCCGTTACCACCACCGTTTCCGTTACCGCCACCGTTTCCGTTACCGCCGCCATTGCCGTTACCGCCGCCGTGGCCACCACCGTTGCCACCGCCATTATCCTTGGCCACAGCGACGGAGGTGAGCAAGAGGCCGTTCATCGGCAAGGCCGTCAGAGCGACAGCGATCAAGGTGAGGCAAAGCAGACGGACCAGCAACGAGGGCCGGGCCTTCGGAAAAGACAGCGGGCGGGATGGGCGCCGGCGCATCGCGCGTTACCGATCCAGATCGACCGTCATGGTCTGCCAGCCGCCATTCGGCTCTTGGCAGGCGAGGCCGCCGATCTTCGGGCCGGCATTGCTGTCGGCGACGAAGCTGAATTCGGTGCACGGTACGCCGGAGGCGAGGTTGAGGTGACGTTGCACCCTGAGATAGCCCTTCAGCCCCGCAGCCTGGTCATTCACCTCAACCTGCTGGGAGGTGCCCGTGAGCAACGGCACCAGGGCTGTTTCCAGGGCGTGCTGCTGCTCTTCCTGCGGGCTGACGTTGCCGTTCAGGCCAGCGAGATGAAGATCGGCACCGGTCGTATCATGCGACATGGTGGCGAGGCGGCTGCCCAGCAGGCCGATCCCAAGACCGATCGCGATGGCCGCGGCCTGCCGATAGGCGCTGGTGGACCAGGCACTCGATTTACGCGCCGCCGGTATATTGAGAGTGGCGATCCGGCTGCTGCTGACATCCTCGGCGTTCCAGGCGGCATAGGCGCGATGCGCGCTCTCCGTCCCATGCCTCATATCGGCAAGGATCGCCCGGAGTTCGGGGCTGTCGCGCAGTTCCTGCTCAACCTGAGCGCGCTCCTTGGCATCGAGATCGTCGTCCAGGAAGCGCATCAAGCGAACCAGCACATCCGTATCGGGCTCATCACTTGATGGTTTCGGCCAGTTCGGCCGAAACACATTGTCGGCTGTCCCACTGAAATTCGTCACGTCGGGTTCCTCATTTTTCGTCGTCATCTTGCTTGTCGCCATCGTTGCGGGTCATGCGGCCCAACGCCCACCGTGCCCGCGCCAATCTGCTCATCACCGTGCCCATCGGTATCTGTAGGGCTTCCGATGCCTCCTGGTAGGTCAGACCTTGCCCTACCACCAGCATCAGGACCGCCCGCTGATCCGGCGGTAAATTGTCGATCGCACGTTGCGCCCGTTGCAGGTCGCCACGCATCTCGATCTCTTGCTCGATCGTTGTTGATGCCACGCGATCGCTTGCGCGAACGGCGGCATCGGTATCGAAATCAACCAGGCGCCGCGTCGCCGACTTGCGACGATCGAGCCATGTCGTATGGATAATCTTGTAGACCCAGCTATCGAGGCGCGTACCGGGGCGCCACTGCTGCCACTTCTCCAGGGCCTTGAGGCAGGCTGCCTGAAGAAGGTCTTCGCCTTCCTCGGCCGAGCCGGCCAATCCAATAGCGAAGCGCCGCAACCGCGGGAGCAACGTCACCATATGCGCTTCGAAATCGCGCCGCTCATTCATTCTACTGTCTCCCCGGTCGAGTATTCGGCCCCGGGCCCAACACGAGCCGTCCATTCAAGGACGCGTCAAATTTTATACTACGAGTGCGCGAACTCTATTGCCAGCCCATCTTGAAGAAGGGGTGATCTTCCAGTGTGTGTTTACGCAGAGATCGGCTTGTGCATGCGGGATGCAATACATGGAGAGCAGCGGCGATAACCGTGTGCGCGGCAGCAATAGTCGCCGACGCATTGAATCCTTTTTCAATGAGACGACTGACCTAATGGTGGTCTTTCTGATGAGCCCGCATCGCACACTTTTTCCGTTTCACTGCTGTCAAGTCAAATTTACGCCAAGGACGACACACTCATTTGTGAGTATAGGCTAAGATATGGGTAAAATTGTCGGAATTTGGCTTGGGATGCCTCGTTTTCGGGTCGGGCATATCTGACAGGCCGCAACTGTTGCGCGCTTCTTGTCAGATCGACGGAGGAAAACGCAATGGCGACCGACAACAACAATATTCCGCTGACGGGGAATGACGACGGCACGCAGCACGATGCCGGACTGGAAGTGATCCAGTTGGCCGAGAATACACCGCCGAGCGGTGGTCAGGGCAATGCGGCGCCAACCGCCAACCAGCCGGCCATCCCGGGCGTACCCAATGGTGAGGTGCATGTCACCATTCCCGCCGGCCAGACGGTCGTGCGCGTCCAGGTAGCGCCCGGCGAGATCATTGACCTGCCGTTCGACGGCGCCCTGGCGGCGAAGTTCGGTCAGCAGGGCAATCTCGCGATCAAGCTCGGCGACCAGACCATCATCCTCCTCGGCTATGCAGAAGCGAACCAGCAGGCCGGTGTGACCGTCAAGGACGACAAGGGGCAGACCATCGACGTCGCTTCGGTCGTTGCCCAGACCGATCCCAATCTCGACATCCAGACCGCGGCCGGCCCGGCCGCCGGTCCCGCCGGCGCCCAGGGTGGTCATTTGTTCTTCGGTTTTGCCGGCGGCAACGGTCTCGGCGGCTTCGGCGAGCTCAACGTCATCAACCCGACCGAGCTGCAGTACAAGCTGATCCAGCCGGATGAAACGATCATTGTCCGCGCGCCTGATGCAGCGCCGCCCACCATCGGCGTGACTGGCGATCTGGTCGTCAATGAAGACGATCTGCACACGGGGGGGGATGTCAGTTCCGAGGCGCTGATCATCAGCGGTCCCAGCTCCGCGCTGATCGACCAGCTGTTCCATAGCCCGACATTTTCAAACACCTATTTCACGTTCTATTCAGGCAGCCAAGGCAACGATCCGTTCGACGTAAATGACCACGAGAACGGCAGTCAGAATGTACCGCCGCTACCGGATGACTTTGTCGATTCGAATGGTCATCACATCGACCAGGATCCGGAGCCGCTTTCGGTAACGGCGCATGTCACATCAAATCTGAATGGCAATGTCCCCGGGACGCTGACCTTTGATCATAACGGCGTGACCCCGGTGATCAATCAGCTGAATACGCTGGGCCTGACCTCGCAGGGCCACCCGCTATCCTATGAACTTCTGCCGCCCGACGGTACCCATGGGGAGAGCGTCGTTGCCTATTACACGGTGACCTATAGCTACGGCGAACAGCAGTACAGCTACAACGTGATCGTCTTCAGCCTCGAAGTTGAGCAGGCGTCTTCGACGACCGGCCAGTTCGACGTCACCTATACGCTGTACGGGCCGCTCGATAACGCGCCGCATGGTGCGGCCGATACCGGCGCCCAGGGCAGCGGCTCGGCCGGTGAGGACATCTTCTTCCTCGATACCACGTTTTTCGTCAGCGATTCAGCCGGCCATACCTCGCAGAGCGCGCCGGGCCAGATGGTGTTCCAGACCGTCGATGACGTACCGCAGTTCGGCCACATGGAATACGAGTACATGCCGAATGGTCAGCTGGAATCCTACAGCTATGTCCCGGTGCAGTATGATCCTGCCAACCTGACCATTGGCGTTGACGAATCTGCCGGCCAGCAGACGACGCATTACACCATCAACAACCCGGACACCTCCACGGGTCAGGTGGCGGATCAGAATACGGACGACGCATCATCTCTGTATACTATCGGCTACAATTCTGAAGCGGCGTCGCTCCAGGCGACCAACGACGTCCTGCATGATGCCTTTGCCAGCGACGCGCTCGGCGTCCTCAACCAGATCGATCCGTCTTATTTCAACGACTCCAGCGATCACAGCCAGGGCTTCAACGCCTATATCGATACAGCCCAGACTTTCCTCGATGTCAGCTTTGGCGCTGATGGCGAGGCGGGGACGTTCACCAATAAAGGCGAATATGTCGGCAACAAGGAAGCTGGACAGACGGTCTTCACGGGCGACGGCGCGGCCTATGCGACGGGCTTCCAGCTCTATATGACCAGCAATCATGCGACGCTGGACAATGGCGGCTCGTTGACGACCCAGGTCGAAACTAATCTGACCATCGGCGATGGCCTGAAGGTGATTGCCTACCAGATCGACGCCGACACGATCATCGGCATTGCTTATCCGCCCCAGGTGCAAGTGGACGAGGTCACCAATCTTGCCGCTGTTCAAGCCAATGGCATCCCCGTCTTTACGTTGCATGTCGACCCGGAAACCGGCGCGCTGACACTGACCGAATACCATCAAATCAACAATCCGCTGGGTGGCGATGCGTCGAATGACACCTACGCCAATGACGCCATCCAGCTCCTCGACAGCCTCGGTGACCAATTCGTCTTTGTTCGTGCGACCGATTTCGACGGTGACTATGTCGATGGCGGCCTTGCGGTCTCGTTCATCGATGACGCGCCGTCGATCGTTTCCATGAGCGAGACCGGCGCGTCGATCGCGGTCGATGAAACGCCGGGCGATCAGGTCGGCGACAGCACGCCGGCTGGCGCCCTGTCGCAGAATTCGACCGATATCAGCGGTCTCTTCGCCACTAGCTACGGTACCGATGGCCCCGGCACGACAACCTTCACGCTGACCAAGGGTGATGGTACCGGATTTGGCACGACGGCCGGTAATGGCACCGATTCCGGCCTGAAGGATACGGCGACTTCGACTGAGATCTTCCTGTTCCAGGACGGGAATACGATCGAGGGCCATGTCGGCAACGATCCGAACGGCCCGCTGGCCTTTACCGTCTCGATCAACGGTACGACGGTGACCCTGACCGAATACCTGGCGCTCCAGCATCCGGACAACACAAACCCGAATGACACGATGATGCTGGACGGCATCATCCACGTGACCGGCGCGGTGACGGATTCGGATGGCGACACAGCGACTTTGACCGATCCGAGCGGCCTCAACCTGACCTTCTATGATGATGGCCCCACGATCTCTGCCAATTTTGACCGCGCAGCTTCGATCGAGGTTGACGAAACGCCGGGCGACCAGGTCGGTGACAGCACCCCTGCCGGTGCTCTGTCGCAGAACTCGACCGACATCGCCAAGCTGTTCAATACTGCCGATTTCGGTGCCGATGGTCCCGCGGCATCGAATTTCCTGACTTATGCCCTGACCAAGGGCGACGGCACCGGTTTCGGCACGACCGCCGGCACTGGTACGGATTCCGGCCTGAAGGATACGGCGACCTCCACCGAGATCTACCTGTTCCAGAACGGGAACACGGTGGAAGGTCATGTCGGCAACGATCCGAGCGGACCGCTGGCTTTCACCATCTCGATCAATGGCACGACAGTAACCCTGACCGAGATTCTGGCGATCAAGCATCCCGACACGTCGGATGCGAATGACTCGGTGTCGCTGAACGGCATCGTCCATGTGACGGCGACCGCCACGGATGGCGATGGCGATACTGCCAGCGCTACCGATAGCAACGGCCTCTATTTGACCTTCTATGACGATGGTCCGACGGTCTCCTCGACCGGTACGACTGTGACGATCGCGGTCGATGAAACGGCGGGCAACCAGCTGCCGGGCGAGACATCGCCGGGTGGCGGCATCCTATCTGAGAATACTGCCAGCATTGCCGGCCTGTTCAGCCCCGTGAATTACGGTGCGGATGGTGCAGGCTCGACCACCTATGCCTTGACCACGGCTGGCGGCGTCGCCTTCGGTACCACTGCTGGTGCGGGCACGGATTCTGGCCTGAAGGACACCACAACGGGCCAGGAGATCTACCTGTTCCAGAACGGGTCGTCGGTTGAAGGCCATGTCGGCAACAATCCGGCCGGCGCTCTGGCCTTTACGATTTCGTTGAACGGCACCACCGTCACCCTGGACCAGGAGCGGGCAATCCAACACCCGAATACCAGCAATCCGAATGACAGCGTGTCGATCACCGGTCTTGTTCATGTCACCGAGACGGCAACCGATGGCGACGGCGACAAAGCAGTTGTCACCGATCCGAGCGGCTTGACCTTGACCTTCTTCGATGATGGCCCGACGGTCACCGCGACCAATGCCACGGCCTCGATCTCGGTCGACGAGACCCCCGGCAACCAGGTCGGTGACAGCACGCCGGGCGGCGCCCTGTCGCAGAATTCGACCAATGTCAGTGGTCTCTTCAATGCCACCAATTACGGTGCGGACGGCCCCGGCAGCACGACCTTGTCGCTGACCAATGGCAGCGGCAACAGCTTCGGCACGACCGCCGGTACTGGCACCGATTCCGGCCTGAAGGATACGGCAACCAAGAGCGAGATCTACCTGTTCCAGAATGGCTCCACGGTCGAAGGCCATGTCGGCAATGATCCGAGCGGCCCGCTGGCTTTCACGATCACCATTAGCGGATCGACGGTGACGCTGACCGAAATCCTGGCGATCGACCATCCGGACGCCACGAATCCGAATGACTCGGTGACCCTGAACGGCATCGTTCATGTCACAGCGACCGCGATCGATGGCGACGGTGATACAGTTCATGTCACCGATCCCAACGGCCTCAATCTGACGTTCTTCGATGATGCGCCGGCCGCCCATGCCGATACGAATAGCATCAATTCCGGTCAGAAGCTCACGGTCACTGCCGGGAGCGGTGTCGAAAGCAACGACGTCTTCGGCGCCGATGGCAAGGATTCGGGTGGCGGTGTGGTTGGCGTGAAAGCCGGTACCACTGTTACGACGGTGACGACCGGTGTCGATACGGACATCACCGGCAGCTTCGGTACACTGCACCTGAAGGCCGATGGCAGCTACACCTACCAGGCCTTCGCCAATGTCGGTGGCGTCGATCACTTCGTCTATACGATCGAAGACGGCGATGGCGATCTGTCGACCACGACCCTGGACATCACTGTCAACAAGGTTGGTCCTGACAGCGACAAGGAAAGCGTGACAGTCAATGAAGCGGCCCTGGATACGACCACGACCGGCAATGACCTCGGCCATGGCACGGTCACCGGCAGTCAACCGGGCCTGACCACTGAGACGGCGACCGGTGCGTTAGTCCTCGGTTCAGGTGTCACGGTTGTCGGCGGCAACGATCAGAACGGCAGCTTTGGCATCCTGCATGTCAATGCCAATGGTACCTTCACCTACACGTTGACGAGCAACGACCTGACCAACCCGCCGGCGAATGACGGTACCAACACCATCAACAACGCGGAAACCTTTACCGTCACCATCAAGGATGCTGACGGCAATACGAACATGGATACGATCACCGTCAACATCATCGATGATGTGCCGGTTGTTGCAGCCTCTGGGACGACGGTGACGATCTCGGTCGACGAGACGCCGGGCAACCAGCTGGCGGGTGAAACCTCGCCGGGTGGCGGCATTCTGTCGGAGAATACCGGCAGCATCGCCGGCCTGTTCAACGCCGTGAATTTCGGGGCTGACGGTCCGGCTGCCTCGAACTCGCTGGTCTATGCCTTGACGACGGCTGGTGGTGTCGGCTTCGGCACCACTGCTGGGACGGGTACTGACTCCGGCCTGAAGGACACTGCGACGGGTCAGGAAATCTATGTGTTCCAGAACGGCTCGAAGGTTGAAGGCCATGTCGGCAACGACCCGGCCGGCGCCTTGGCCTTCACGGTCTCGCTGAGCGGCACCACGGTGACCCTGGACCAAGACCGGGCGATCCAGCATCCGAATGCCAGCAATCCGAATGACTCTGTCTCGATCACCGGCATCGTCCATGTCACGGAGACGGCGACGGATGGAGACGGCGACAAGGCCACTGTCACGGATAAGAACGGTCTGACACTCACCTTCTTCGACGACGCGCCGACGGTCTCCTCGACCGGTGCGACGGTGACGATCTCGGTCGACGAAACGCCGGGCAACCAGCTGGCGGGTGAGAGTTCGCCGGGCGGCGGCATTCTGTCGGAAAACACCGGCAGCATTGCCGGCCTGTTCAACGCCGCGAATTTCGGCGCTGACGGTGCCGCGGCCTCGAACTCGCTGACCTATGCTTTGACCACTGCCGGCGGCGTTGCCTTCGGCACGACGGCGGGGACGGGCACGGATTCCGGTATCAAGGACACCGCGACGGGCCAGGAAATCTACCTGTTCCAAAACGGTTCGACGGTGGAGGGCCATGTCGGCAACAACCCGGCCGGCGCCTTGGCCTTCGTGGTCTCACTGAGTGGCACCACGGTGACCCTGGACCAGTACCGGGCGATCCAACATCCGAATGTCAGCAACCCGAATGACACTGTCTCGATCACTGGCATTGTCCATGTCACCGAGACGGCGACCGATGGCGACGGCGACAAGGCAAGCGTCACCGATCCCAGCGGGCTGACCCTGACCTTCTATGATGATGGTCCGACGGTCTTGGCCAGCGGTACGAAGGTGACCATCCAGGTCGATGAGACGCCGGGCAACCAGCTGGCGGGTGAAACCTCACCGGGTGGCGGCATCCTGTCGGAAAATACCGGCAGCATCGCCGGCCTGTTCAACGCGGTGAATTACGGTGCTGACGGTGCTGCAGCATCGAACTCGCTGACCTATGCTTTGACCACTGCCGGCGGTGTTGCCTTCGGCACGACAGCAGGCACAGGCACGGATTCGGGTCTCAAGGACACCGCGACGGGCCAGGAGATCTACCTGTTCCAGAATGGCTCGAAGGTGGAAGGCCATGTCGGTAACAATCCAGCCGGCGCCTTGGCCTTCACGGTCTCGTTGAGCGGCACCACGGTGACCCTGGACCAGAACCGGGCGATCCAGCATCCGGATGCCAGCAACCCGAATGACAGTGTCTCGATCAATGGCCTGGTCCATGTGACCGAGACGGCAACCGATGGCGATGGCGACAAGGCCAGTGTCACTGACACTAATGGCCTGACCTTCACCTTCTTCGACGACGCGCCGACGGTCTCCTCGACCAGCACGACGGTGACCATCTCGGTCGACGAGACGGCAGGCAACCAACTGGCCGGCGAAACCTCGCCGGGCGGCGGCATCCTGTCGGAGAACACCGGCAGCATTGCCGGCCTGTTCAACGCCGTGAATTACGGCGCGGATGGTGCGGCGGCATCGAACTCGCTGACCTACGCGCTGACCAAGTCCGGCGGTGCCAGCTTCGGCACGACCGCGGGCAATGGTACGGACTCAGGGATCAAGGACACCGCGACGGGCCAGGAGATTTACCTGTTCCAGAACGGCTCCAAGGTTGAAGGCCATGTCGGCAACGACCCGGCCGGCGCCTTGGCTTTCACGGTCTCGCTGAGCGGCACCACGGTGACCCTGGACCAGTACCGGGCGATCCAGCATCCGAATACCAGCGATCCGAATGACACCGTGTCGGTGGCCGGCATTGTCTTCGTCACCGAGACGGCGACGGATGGCGATGGCGACAAGGCCAGTGTCACCTCGGCCAATGGCTTGAACCTGACCTTCTATGATGATGCGCCGACGGATTTCCATCCGCAGGACCTGTTCGCAGCGGATAAGGTCGGGGCGACAGTCTCGGGCAGCCTGGACATCACCGGCCATACCGGTGTGGATGGCTTCGGTGCGTTCAGCATTGATGTCACCAATGGCACCAAGGTGACCGGCATGGTCGGCGACACCAGCCAGGTGCTGCAGTCCAATGGCCATGACGTCTACTGGTTCCATGTCGGCAATGAAGTCGTCGGCACGACCGATCCGACCGGCGTGGATTCGAGCAAGATCGTGTTCGAGCTCATCCCGAATACGGGGACAGACAGTTACAGCTTCAAGCTGGACCAGACGATCGATAATGGCGCCGGCCTCAATTTCTCGACCCTGTCGGGTGCCCCGGCGGGTCAGAATAACTGGATCGCTGTCAGCGACCCAAGCAGCGCCTCGGGCGATCAGCTGTTGATTACTGGCTTCAGCCAGAGCGACAGTGTCAACACCTCGTCGCAGGATATCGGCAGCAACAACCAGTGGATCGACAAGGGCGAGGGCATCCGGACAGATTTGGTGATAGGAGCTACGGGCAGCACCACGACAGCGAACGGCTTCGACTTCGCCCATCATTACACGGCGACGGAAATGTCGTTCAATGTCGGCCAGGTCAAGGGTGCCGGCACCTCCGGCATCCAGATCACGCTCTCGAATCCAACTCTTGATGCCAATAATGCGGCCACGACCTTCGCCCAGTTCACGGCGGAGACCGAAGTGGCGATCCTGTCCATCGTCATCATGAATGCCGGCGTCGATGTGACGGCCCAGCGGACGATCGATCTGTCGACCGGCATCGTCACCAATGTGCATGCCGGCGATACGTTCCTGGTAACTGGCACCGGTTCGTTCGAACGCCTGGAGGTCGATTATCATTCCGACAATTCGTTCTCGGTGAACAGCTTCGAAGTTGTCTCGACCGTGACCGGGTCGCCGGTTGAAATCACCGCACCGACCACCATCACCGACGGTGACGGCGACAAGCACACCTCGTCTTCGGGTATCGATGTGACGCTGTACCCGACGACGGATCACATCATCGATCACCATACCAACACGACGGCGGAGACGATCAACAGCTCGTCCACCGACAAGGTCACGTCAGGTACCGATGTGGTGATCATTGGTACCGGTGCGACGACCGTCGACCTGGGCGCCAGCGGTGGCCACGACACGGTCGTCGTCTCCAGCAACCCGTCGGTTGCCGTGCATGATGTGATCCAGAACTTCACCGATCACACGGCGGGCAATGCGGCGACAGAGTCGGATCACCTCGACCTGGACTCGGTGTTTGACTCCCTCGGCGTCGCGACGGCCAATCGTGCTGCCGATGTGGTCATCACGCAGAACGGTGCCAATGTGGACCTCACCATCACGGGCACCAACCTAACCATCACGCTGACGGGCCACACCGCCGCGAATATCAGCGTCGGCACCGATCACACCCACGACATCATCACGGGATCACTGTAATTACCTAAGAAGCGATAACGAGAAACCTGGAGGCGCCCAGTCGGGCGCCTCTTTTTTTGCGCGTGGCGGCGCAATTTGTGAAGCTCATTGCTCCAAGGAGCAGCGACAACAGAGGCCGGTGCCGAGCCGGCTATCATTGATGGGCTGTAGGGGGGATGTGTGTGGGAAGATGCCGGAGCGCAGCTGGCAATTACCGGCCAAGATGACCGTTATCGATGCCGATAGTGCTGCGGATCTGCTTCATCTGATAGGGCGTGATGGGCTTCAGCAGCTGGAAGCCGCGCCATTGCAGCGATTCGTAGCGGGAGCTGAGATAGGCTTTCACCAGCTTTGCGGCTTCGGCCGCGCGATCCTTGCCATCTGATGGCGGCAGATTGATCTCGATCTGCTTGACCGCGACATGGGTGCCGAAGCGCTCGTCCATGGTGATGTCGCAGTCAAGGCATTCCAGGAGCGGGGCCGCGTCGAGCGGCGGCTCGACGATGACCAGCTTGGACTCGCCGAGCAGCGCGCCGCAAGTCTCGGCGAACCGGATCGCCGTGTACCAGGCCAACCACTCGCCGCGGGGATGGCTGTCGGGCGGAACCTGGATATCCCGCAGCATGATTCCTTGCGATAGCGGCATCAGGTGACCGAAGCTCTCACCGCAAAGCTGGTGCTGGTAGGTCGTGGCCAGATGGAAGGGCGACCCCTTTACCGGCGCGATATCACGCACCGGGATGGGATCGGCCCCTGACGGCCCAGTATCCTTATGTGCAGCACGCCCGGTGGGATTGCCTTCATCGACCAGGTACAAGGAGGTCGCCTGGGCGGACATGCCCAGGGCATTCGGCAGTTCACCGCGCAGGATCGTCTCTACCGCGGCGATAGCGCGACGCTGGCGGATCCTGATTTGGCGCGGAGTCAGGCGGGTCGGGTGCCACATGGGAACATATCACGTACTGTTTTGGTGATAACGATCACAATGGGGAGTTATTCCGCAGTGCGAACATAAACATCGGTCCCGGTCGGCACTCATGACATCTCACCGCCATTGCCTTGCCGAAGGTTCATCCCCGCGATTCGCCGGTGGTTTGACAGCTGGCTGCTCAGGCCCGATAGTCATCGCCGGTCAGGAAGGGGCAGCAGCTGGCGCAGATGAATAGGTCGAACGTTGATTTTGCGATCGATTCGCTTTTTCGTATCCTGACCGCCCTAAGCATGTCGTTCTTTATCTACCGCATCGGCCGTAGCTATCTGCTGGATACGAGCCGCATCACCACCTTGCTGTTCCTGGCTTCCGAGGTCATCACGCTGGCATTTGTCATCCTGTCTCGGCGGCCGACGTTCCGGGACATCAATGTCGCTTATGCCGCCCTCACCATTTTTGCAACCTTTGTTGTTCCGTTGTTTACGCTGGCCGCGCAGCATGCGGCGCTCGTCTCGGAAGTCGTTGCCAGCTCTATCGCCGTCATCGGCGTGCTGTGGACCATCTATGCTAAACTGAGTCTGGGACGGTCGTTCGGCCTAGTGGCAGCGCGCCGGGCCATCAAAGTCAAAGGCGCCTATCAATATATTCGGCATCCGCTTTATATCGGCTACTTTGTCATCGACTTTGCCTTTCTGCTCAGGAATTTCACATTCAGCAACTGCCTCGTTATCGCGGGCTTTTGCCTGGCACAGGTGCTGCGGGCCTTGCGTGAGGAGCGGACGCTGATGGCCGATCCGACTTATCGCGCCTATTGCGGCAGGGTGAAATATCGCTTCATCTACGGCGTCTTCTAAGAGCACGATTGGAAAAGCCGAAACAACGTCTTCGAAAGAACCGATTATCGGCTTAATCAACGAATAATTAACCAAAATATCGGTAATGCTTATGTTTTGATGGCGGTGGGCTAGGTGAGGGGCCTTGGTCGTTGCTCAGGCAGGCAAAACTACGTTTCGTGAATCTGAGCGGTGCGCAGCTCCAGAACGGAGCGGAACGTTGAGCGAAGCCGTCGCAGACCGCGCAGATCGCATCATGGTATTTGTGCCGATGTATAACTGCGCGAACCAGATCGGGCGCGTGATTGCCCAATTCGACGAAGCGACGCAGAGGCGCTTCTCACGCCTGGTTATCGTCGACAACCAGTCCAAGGATGACGGTCTGAACCGGGCAGCGGCCGCCCTCGCGCAATTGCGGCACATCGAAACCGTTCTGCTGCGCAACGACGAAAATTATGGTCTGGGCGGATCTCACAAAGTTGCCTTCAAGGCGGCCATAGATGACGGCTTCGACTATGTAGTCGTCTTGCATGGTGACGATCAGGGTTCCATCAGCGATCTCCTGCCGCTGCTCGAGCGTAAAGAACATAAAAAGGTAGATTGCTTGCTCGGGGCGCGCTTCATGCGCGGGAGCAGCTTGCCGGGATATTCGACGTTTCGAACCCTTGGCAACCGGGCCTTCAATCTGCTCTATTCCCTGGCGACCGGCCGCCGCCTGTTCGATCTCGGCGCGGGCCTGAACCTCTATTCCGTTCCCGCTTTGGCACGCCATCAATGGCTGCGATTTGCCGATGATCTTACCTTCAACTACTACCTGATCCTTGCCAGCTGTGCCTGGCGGTGGAAGATTGCGTTCTTCCCGCTGTCATGGCGCGAGGACGACCAGGTATCCAATGTTCGCCTGTTACGCCAGTCGCTCCGCGTTGCGATGATTCTTTGGCAATTTGTCATTGCCAGACGCCGATTTCTCGACACGGACCATACAAGCAACCCCGGTCGTTCCTACACGTCGAGCCTTATTCAGAGTAGCGTAGCAACCGGTGCGGCGTCGGCCGGCCGTTCCGGAGCAATATCGTGACAGGGAAAGCCGATGGGCGGTTGCGATTGCGCTGGGAACGGATCTTTCCGGTTATTTCACGCATGTTCTTCGTCATCGCCGGTATCTTAATCCATATCAGGGTTGCCTTGTTCGTTATCGCCGGCACTCATCATGACGACTGGCTGTTGCTCATCACCGGCTCGGCCCTCTACCTGTTATCCCAGGCGGTTCGGTCGATCCGCCTGATTGTCATCGTAGGAGATCCCCGCGTCAGCACCAAGCGCCTGGCTTGCGCCCATCTGATCGGCGCGGCCACGTCATTCATTCTACCGTTCAAGATCGGTGATCTCCTGCGCTTGAACGAGGTGGCTCATGCGTTGCAACGCCCGTCGGAAACCGGCCTTTGGCGGGCTTTCACGGTGATGTGGATCGAACGGGTCTACGACGCGGCAATGGTCACGATTTTGCTGGGGTTGGTCAGCCTGAGTGCGGTCACAGCCGGTGGACCGACAATTTTCCCCATCGCCGTCACGCTGGCGCTTTTCGTCATCGTGACGACGATGGTTCTGTTCATCCTCCCGGAGAACCTCGACGACCTCGCGCTTTTTATTGCCCGTCGCTACGCCGGCAGTGGTGCTGTCAGCGTGCTTCGCCATATCAGCCGCGTGCACGCACTGATCAGCGAGGTGCGCCGACTGTTACGGTATAAGCAGATAACGATCCTCGGCCTATCGGTCGCGATTTGGGGGCTGGAAGCCGCCGTCGCCGCAGTCATCATTGGAAGCGGCGTGGGAGGCTCTATGGGAATCCTGCTGAGTTTCCTCTCTGGGGCAATGTCGAGCGCGTCGGCGCAGAAATTCAATATTCCGGAATATGCCTGGACGGTCGGTGCGCCACTTCTCCTGGTTGGGCTCATTGCCTGGTATGTGCAATTGTTCCTGGGAAGACTTAACGGCAGTGTTCGGCGGACTGCGAAACAAACGGTGTTCGGATCAACATGAGCAATTGCTGCCTTATTTATGACGATGGCATTCCGGTGCCGCGCGAGGTTGGTTCCGTCGCCGGCATTCGCCATTTCGGCGATCTACTCCACCGCAAAACGTCGCTTATCGGATTGGTGAAGGCCGCCGCCAAACTGGCCGGCATTGAAACCGTCGAACATCTGAGAAGCACAGCGGATATTCGCCAGCTGCAGGCAAATCTGTCAGCGGCGCCCTTATCCACCCGTTATCTCTATGTTCCGGCAAATCTGATTGTCGCAGGAAATCTCGAGGCCACGGCGCATGCTTTCGGCAGGCTCCGCTGGCTGCGCCAGAATGTTGTCTCGACGGCTTCCCTGGATGGTAACGGTTGGGTCGGTGCCGCTGGTGTCGATGGCAAGATGCTGAATCTCATCCTCGACCAGATTTTGAATAGTTCGCTGGCACTTTTCATGAGCGACCACCGTCATGAATTCGAGGAGTTGGGAGGAGGGGACAGCCTTCTAAATCTGGCATCAAAGCCGGCGCTGCTCAAATTCCTCAGCAGCAATTTCGATGTGCGCCACTTCAACTCGATCGACGTCGACACACACACGGTGCGCAAGTCCTCCACCGACAAGGACAAGATCCGGCGTGAATACGCTTATTGGAAGTTGTTGCCCGAACGGATGCAGTACTGGTTCGTGCAACCCTTTGACTTTCAGGAGACAGCCGACAGCGCCTCTTATGCAATGGAGCGCCTGAATATTCCGGATATCGCGATACAATGGATCCACGGCGCTCTAAGCGATGAAGAATTTAACCGGTTTCTCGAACGAGCATTTTACTTCCTGGAACAGCGTCCAAGACGCACCGCATCCGCCGAGGCAGCGCAAAGGGCACGGCAGGATCTCTATCGCGAAAAATTAGCCTTGCGTTTTGATCAGCTTCGCCGCCATCCCTTGGCCGGTCAATTGCAGCACTTGCTATACACCGGTCATGGCGGTGAAGGGGATGCTTTCGATGAGCTCATCAAGCGCTATATGTCGCTGTTGAAACGACTTGAGGGGCGTAGACGGGATTCCGAGCTCGTCATCGGCCATGGCGACTTTTGCTTCTCCAACATTCTCTATGACCAGTCGTCCGGCTTGATGCGGCTGATCGATCCGCGTGGCGCGGATCGCGAAGAGAGCCTTTGGACCGATCCCTATTACGATTTGGCGAAGCTCTCCCATTCTATCCTCGGTAGATATGACTTCATCAATGCTGGCCTGTGTGACGTTATCGTTGGCGGGGAGTTGGGAGCGTCGCTCCAGTTCAATACGCAGCTGTTGCTCAGGGACAAAGAGGAAGCCTTCAGATCACAACTCGACGCTCGTAACTTCGACGTCTCGCTTGTGCGTCTCTACGAGGCGTCTCTATTCCTGAGCATGGCGCCCCTGCATATGGACTTGCCCAACAAGGCTTTGGCCTTTCTCCTCAATGGGCGCGCCATCTTGCAGGAGATCGAAGAGGACTAGGTGTCCCGCAAGGTGACGGACGATCACTCACTCCGGCGACCGACAAAATAGCGCCAAGACACAATCGTGGCAACGGCCGTGGCCAGTCCGCCGATGACATCAGTTAGGTAATGGCTGCCGAAAACAGGTACGCCGAGAATCAAAATGATGTTCGCGAGAAACAGGGGGTACCGCAGGTAGCGGTTTGGCCAGCCGACTACGATAAAGGCAGCGCTCAGAAGGGTATGATATGAAGGAAACATGATCAACCCCTCGAGCCTTGTGAGGTCAATTACCATCGGTCTCCCATCGTGTGTTGCGGCAACAATCGCCGCATACTTCGCCCATCTATCATCTGCGATATGGAAGTAATGGTAGGCGCCAAGCGCAGGGAGCAGGGCGCCAATTACCACTGTGACAACTCCTCCCACAATAATCAGCGCGAGGAGGTCCATAAGCGCCCGCCTGCTTCCGGTGAAACCGAGGAAGAGAACCAGAAACCCAAGCTGCGGGATTGTCGATTGATACAGCAGCGCCATGGTAATGAAGAGCCAGGGGTGATCCTTGATGAAGCCCATATAGCCGACCCAGCCGAAGCCAAGAGACCGGTCGATGGCAGCAAAGGCGTCATCGCGCCATGGCAGGTCAAATCCCATGAGCAGGTAGCTCAAGGTGCCGCAGCTATAGGTGAAAAATAGTAGCTGAAGCGCCGTCAGCAGCGTGAAGCTGATGCGCGGCTCGACGCGAAAGAAATGATAGAAACCCCAGAGCAGCAGAAGCCCGCTACCTATCGGCGCGAGAACCCAAAAAAACTTTAGGTCTATCTGGATTGATTGTGACTGGGACAGCCAGAGAACGTCGATCAGGCTGACCAAAAGCAGCGCGCCGATCAGAACCTTGTCACCAAATGCGAGCGGCGTCCGCTGGCTGAGGTTGACTGCGGATGGCAGCACTTCAGATCGCATCTCAGAGAACCGGCTTGTCATCGAGTGTCGCTCGTTCTTGTCCCGTGACATCCTGCTTTGAACGAAGAGCGAGGCACATGCGCACTGAACGCCCGGTATTCTTCGGGAGTACCGATGGGATACACCGCCTCGAGTGGGACCGGATGCATGAACACCGTGCCACCTCGGGCAATCAGCGTGTTGTATATCGGCGCGATGTAACGCTCACCGGCTTCCATCCTGGCACTCGATCGATAGAACTCTGCGTAGAGTTCCGCATACAACGCATATGAGCGGAAGCCATAGAGACCGATTGAGGCATGTGGCGATATGCGCTTCTTCTCCCTGACCTCGACGACGCGCTCGCTGTCGTCCTCCGTCCGGGCGAAGCTCCAGCCTTCTCCCAAGCCGGGGAAGCATGGTATCCAGCCATCACCGTGCATCGCTGTGTGAGGCAGGGCATGTGCTTCAACATAGGTGTCTATATTGTAGATCAAGAGCGATTTATCCGCCTCTAACAAAGGAGCGGCATGTAGAACCGTGGTCGCCTGGCCATCGGTAGGACTCGTGATTTCGACAAGTTGCCAGCCCCTCAGACCGATACGCGCCGCTTCGGACGCGATGAACGTCCTGCTGGAATCATCCTGCCGCCCGATAAATACAACGGGTGAGCCGTTTTCGATGAATGAGGTCAAGCTCGAAAGAGACCAGGAAAACAAGCTTCTTCCATGAGCCTGCAGGCGGTACTTCGGCAGATAATAGCCGGCGTCAAGAAAGCGACGGCCAAAGCCCGCCATGGTGATCACGATCTGCGGTATCGGCATTCTAATTTCCGACCGGCTTGAGATCAGACTGGCGTACCCACATTTCCCATAGGGGCGTTTCACCGACGAGGGAAAAGTTCCTTTTTAGATAAGGTGACACCATGTCGTAAAATATCTTGTCCTGAAAGATTTTGAGCACCATGACGACATTGGTATCGTCGTACGTGGTCTCCGGATCCATCGGTGCGCCGGGTCCCACGGTGCGGTGGGCATCAAGCCAGGCCGGCAGATGCTTGGGTGGCGGTGTCAATGTCATATATGACATGATCGAAACGAAACCTAATGTAGCGATACGGGGCTGTTTGGGCTCGTGTTGCCGTTCGAGCTGCCAGCCGTTATCCATGATCGTCGCCATATCGTTCGTCCAGCTATCTGTACTCTCCCGGTCGTAATGCATCGGGTCAGTTTTGCCGGCAAGAATGTCGCTGAGAAGATCTGATGGGGTGCCAGGCTTCAGGCGGATATCGCTAACGGTTGGCGAGAACGTCGCTGCCGGCCGGCCATTATCTGTCACGCTGTACAAAAAGTGCACGATGATCGACCTTCCGTCGGCGATGATGTAATTCGCGCACATGAAAAAAAAGACCACTGCTGCCAGCATGACAGATGCCTTGCCGGCAGGAAGCTCGAAAGGCGAATTTGTTGCGATAGAAGAATCCTCGAGACTGGAAGCGTGACGTTGCCGATAGCGTTGCAACAGATTGGCGACGACCACAGCCATCACGCCAATCTGCAACGGCACGATGTGATCATGGTTCTGCCAAGCCAACGCGACACTCATTGCGCTGGTTACCATCACTAGGAGTAAGAGCCTGCTGCCGAGATTTCGCTCACTCGGTGTATGTGCGGTCCGACCCATCCAAAACGCGAAAGCGACTGGCATGCCAAGGTCAAACCAGCTGCTCGCGATGTCGACGGCAATCTTCGCCAGATTGTTTTCCGCTCCGGCATCGCTCTTTTGTAAAACGACCTTCGCGGCTCGCGTGAGATCAGCGACATAGGCTTGGTTGATCGGGCTTACAGCGCTGAAGATCGCCATGAAGATACAGACAACCCCGAGTGAGATGATGCAGGCCCGCCTGTTCTCCGGGACAAAAATGACAGAAACGAAAGTAATAGCCACGGCTGCCAGCCCGAAGGTGATCTTCAAATAAAGCAGGGCGAGGATCAGCACGCCTTGCACTACTCCATCAGCGACCGCCAGCTTCTTTTCGCAAACGGAACCAGTTGACGCGATTGTCATAAAGGCCAGCGGTATGAGAAGTGTCCAGCTGTGTCGGTTGTAACTGGCCAAGAAGCTGATGCTGCTCAATGTGTCCAAGCTTCTCGGTGACATGCAGAGGAGGCTGATCGTAATGACCAGGACCGCCCGCAGCGAATTTGGCAGCCGGTCACGACTGCTATAGGCCGTTGCGAAAGCAGCGAGGGGGACCATCAACAGGTTGGCCCATATAACAAGTTTCGGCTGCATGCCGAAGAGCGCCGCCGTAATCTTGAGAACGATGTAGTATAGGTCCCCAACCGGGGTATAAAAATCCAGATGCGGTATTTGGCCGTTATACATGCGCCAAGCGCCGTCGAGCGGGACGAAGAGGTCCAGGAAGTATTGCGTTACCCAAACTCTGGGAGACGCCGCCAGTAGCACCACGAAGACGCTGACAATCAGGAATGTCCAGCGTAACGGCTTTGGCCGGTCACCGCGTCCCACAAAAATTGACATGGCAAACAGTATGAAAAGCCGGTCGATCCAGTCTCTGTGCTTTGACGTCTCCGCCATTGTCGACATATATGACCTTGCTATCCGTGATAGGAATTCCCGAGCAGCTGTGACGCCGTAGTCCGTGCCGACCGATAAGAGATATGATGGCTGATTTCCCGGTCACGCCGTATGCGGCATTTCAGGACATAGTCCGCCTTGCATCATAGCGGGTGTTCATTGCCGCCCGCCCGCTACTAGGCTGCTTATCCCATGCACGCTAGCGATCTGCTTAGTAGCTCGGTTTGGTATTTGGCGCGGATTGATCCGAATTGCCGGGTGCTGTCTGGCTTGTTGCCGGTGGGGGGGGCGAGTCCGATCCCGACAGTTTGTCGTCAACCTTGCCGCTGCCACCACTGCTTGCCGAGCGGCTATTCGGCATGAGCGAGCAATGATTCCCGCAGGCGTAGTCATCCTGCGCAATCGAACCTGACCCGCGTGGGCCGAAAACTGAGACGAGGCCGCTGTCCCCCTGTGTCACGATAACGATTTGATCGACGAGCGGTACCTGGTCGGAATCCAGCACCAGAAGCCGGGTCCGCCCCGGTGTGTGTCCGATAATGATCAGGTTTGTCGGAGATACAAGGGTAACGTCGGCAACAGAAGGATTACCGATGACGACGTCCTTCGCCGGAGCTTTTAATACCAAACGCCGTGCACCGTCGAGATCGACCGTTAGGGTGGACTGCGCTGCTGCGATCGATGACGAGAAACCTATCAAAGCCAATGCCAACCATCCGCTGATACGCCGCAGAGTTTTGGCTGACGTAAAGAAACTTTTCATCACGATGTCCTAATCTAGTCGCGCCAGTATTCTCTTTCGATCGACTCTCGGTTGAAGGTAAACTTGTTTCATGAACGGTCCATTAATCCGTTCGTTCTGGGGGCTTGCGATGTATCAGACCGTAAAGATGGGTGCGTTTCTTCGCACGACCGTTTCACTCTTGGCTTGTAGCCTCTTTCTCTACGGTTGTTCATCCCCCACGCCCGATCTCGGCTCTTCCCTTGGTCTGGGTGGCAACAGCCCGGAAAAGAGCTCAGCTCCTGCACCCAACCTCGATAGTACTGTGCGAGCCGCGGCAGCGAATGCGGAAGCAACATATCGGTATGCGGACGCAGCGAAGTACTATGCAAACCTACTGCAAAAGTACCCAAATGACCAGGATTTGATCATGGCAGTGGCACGCAATATGCGCTACGCCGGCCAGCCACAACAGGCTGCTGAGTTGATCAATACGCGGATCGCAAAGGTCGGCGCCCAAGAGGCTTTACTGGTCGAACTCGGCAAAGACTACCTCGCCGCTGACCAGCTGAATCTTGCGGTGCCCTGCCTTAAGCAGGCAAGGGAAATGGATCCCAACAACTGGCAGGTTCTCTCCGCCCTTGGCGTGGCTCTCGACTATCAAGGGGACTATGCGAATGCCGCTGAGGCGTACGAGGACGGGTTGAAGCTAGCACCCAATAATCCGACGTTGCTGAACAATTACGCGCTCTCCATGGCTCAAGCCGGCCAGCTGGATAAAGCCATTGAAACGCTACAGACTGCCATCAATCAGCCCAGCGCTATGGCGGAAACGCGCCAGAATCTAGCCCTACTGCTGGTTATGAAAGGTGATGGTAACGGTGCAGAGCGGCTTATCCGGAGCGATTTGCCAGATGCAATGGCCCAGAACAACATCGACTATTATCATACCTTGGGCGATCAATAACCAGCAGCGCAGCGCGGTCAGTTATGGTTAAGCGTATGTGCCAACTGAATACCCGCTGGCCCGGCGATGACAATGAAAAGCACCGGCAGGAAGAACAGAATCATCGGCACAGTCAGCTTGGGCGGCAGAGCAGCCGCTTTTTTCTCCGCTAAAGCCAATCGCGAGTCTCTGCTTTCCTTCGCCAGGACGCGCAGTCCGACTGCAACAGGGGTACCGTACTTTTCCGACTGTTGCAGAGTCGTGCTCAGAGACTTAAACACGGCCATTCCCGTCCGATCCGCCAGATTATCGAAAGCCTGACGTCGATCGTTCAGGAAAGCGAGTTCTGCAGTCGTAAGACCAAACTCCTCGGCAATTTCCGGGCAGCTCTCCATCATCTGCTCCGTCACCTTGGAAAACGCCGCTTCCACTGACATGCCTGACTCGACACAGATAACGATAAGGTCGAGGGCGTCTGGATAGGCACGCTGAAGTTTCAACTGCCGCTTTGATATGCGGTTTCTCAACATAATCACGGGCAGATAATAGCCGATCCAGGTAGCTAGCAGTACACCGGCCAGACGCATGAAGAGCGGTTTCGCGGAAAAGGCCATGAACATATAGGCCAGGGAGATCATGAACAGGACGACCGGCGCAGCGACACGCGCAAAGACGAAGTTGACGGCGGCTCGTTGCCCACGCAGACCGGCTTGGGCCATCTTCAGGCGTAGATCCTTGGCTTCAAGCAACTCGTTTAATTTGAAGCTTCGGATCGCTTGCTGCTTCCATTTCGCGCCGGCACCGAACTGCAACTTGCTACGCGAATGCAGTGCTTCTCGCCGTTGGCGTGACAGTTCTTGACGTCGCTCGCCGACTGCCTTGAGCCGCGCCTCGAAGCGGTCGCCGCGGAGAAACGGCAGGCTGACGGCCGCGACCGATGCGAATGCCGCAAAAGCAGCCAAGAAAATGATGACGGTTTGGATGTCGAGTTCCATGGCCTGACTCAATAGTCGAAGTTGATCATCTTGCGCATCACCATAACGCCAATAGCCATCCAGAAGGCGCCAACCATGAGCATCCAGTGCCCAACCGTTGTGGTTGCCAGCAGAGCAATATAGGTCGGTGCGATAACCATCAGCGCGAGAGCCATCAACACTGGTAATGAACCGATGATGCCGGCAGAGGCAGTTGCTTCGCTTGAAAGTGCCTTGATCTTGTCGCGCATACGCTTCCGCGCGCGGATGATGTCAGATAGCTTTTCCAAGGTTTCAGCGAGATTGCCGCCCGTTGACTGCTGCATGATGAGCACAATGATGAAGAATCGAACCTCACTAATCGGAACGCGGCGATAAAGCCTGTTGAGGCATTCCTCTAAGGTGAGGCCGAGATGGATGCCCTCGGATATCTTGCGGAATTCCGCACCGATCGGTTCAGGGGATTCGCGGCCGACGATGTTCAGGCATTCTCCCACCGTTAAACCCGTCCTTACGCCACGGACGATGATGTCGATCGCGTCGGCAAAAAGCGATGTGAATTTTTTCAATCGCGATTTGATCTTGAATCGCAGATATGATTTGGGAATGCCGAGCGTGGCGATTATGGCGATCAGTGGCACACCAATCCTGGGCAGGCCGGTCAGAAAGTAGAGCACGGTCAGGAAGCCACCGAAAAGCACCGAAAGGGCCATAAACCGTCGCGGTGAGGCGTTGAAACCGGCTTGAACGAGTTCCTCGTGAAGTTGGTAGCCTCGCTTGCTTTTTTTTAGGCGCTCCAATTCCTTTAAGCGTGCTTCGACGCCACGCCGGCGATCCGATCCTCCACGCGTGTCCTTGATGGTATGGCCTGGTTCGCCAACTACCGAAAGGATCCGTTTACGAAGTTTTGCTCTTGGTCCATAGAGGACGGTGATGGAAATAAAGACCATCAGCGCGAGCAACATTGCGAGCGCGGCGATAATCGCAAAAACGACGGGCGGGAGTTTTAGGAGTACATCAAGCACTGTCGGCTTCCAAGATTTCGGCCAGTTCGCGCTCCTTGCCAAAATATCGGGCGCGATCCCAAAAAGACGGGCGCAAGCCGCTGAAGCGATGGCGGCCCACAATCCGCCCAGCCGCGTCTTCGCCTGTTATTTCGTAAACATAGAGGTCCTGCAGGGTGACGATTTCGCCTTCCATTCCGATGACCTCGGTGACGTGGGTGATCTTGCGCGATCCGTCACGGAGACGGGAAGCTTGAACGATAACCTGGACAGCGCCGGCGATATGCTCCCTAACCGTCTTCGCCGGAAGATTATATCCACCCATGGCAATCATGTTTTCCATACGCGAAATACATTCGCGCGGATTGTTGGCGTGAATCGTTCCCATGGACCCGTCATGCCCGGTATTCATCGCCTGGAGAAGATCGAAAGCTTCCGGGCCACGGACCTCACCGACGATGATCCGCTCAGGTCGCATACGAAGGCAGTTGCGCACGAGATCGCGCATGGTGACCTGGCCTACGCCTTCGAGGTTCGGCGGCCGCGTCTCGAGACGAACAACATGCGGCTGCTGTAGCTGAAGTTCCGCCGCGTCCTCGCAGGTCACGATGCGTTCGCCACTATCGATATAGCGAGTCAGACAATTCAAAAGAGTTGTCTTGCCGGAGCCTGTACCGCCGGAAATGATGGTATTGAGCCGGCAATGTCCGATGATCTGCAGCAGTATCGAACCCGGGGACGACACAGTTCCGAACTGGATCAGCTTATCAAGTGTCAGGCGGTCGCGCTTGAACTTACGAATGGTGAGTGTGGCACCGTCGAGTGCCAGCGGCGGCACGATGACATTGACGCGGGAGCCGTCAGCCAGTCGGGCGTCGCAGATCGGACTTGATTCGTCCACACGCCGGCCAACCGCGGAAACGATGCGCTGACAGATGTTCATCAACTGCTGATTGTCGCGGAACTTGACGTCGGTCAGTTCGATCTTCCCGTTGACCTCGATATAGACGCGACTGGGACCGTTCACCATGATATCGGCGATGTCATCTCGGGCGATCAAGGGTTCAAGTGGTCCCAATCCGAGAACGTCATTGCAGATATCCGTGATCAGCAGCTGTTGCTCGTTAGCGCTGATCGTCAGATTGCGAACGCCGACGATCTCCGAGACGACATCGGTGATTGCCTCTCGCATAGCCGCAGGCTCGAGCTTTGCGAGTTCGGCGAGATCGACGGTCGAGATCAGGTCGTTGAAAACGCTCGCCTTGATGTCGTTCAACCGGGCATCGAGACCGGATGGTCGTTGAACCGGCGCTTTCGGCTCGGGAGGGGGCGGGCTGACTGCCGGGAGCACGGCCGGTACGGGGGCGGGTGCTATCCCGATCGCGCCTGAAGCTGGAGGGGTTGTCCGTTTCCCAAACATGGCGGCTACTTACGGACTTTCTTGCCAGCAGAAGAAGAGAGGAATGACTTGAACATGCCAGCTCCCTGAGGCTTCTGCGAGATTTTGCCCAATTGCTGGGCGATGGCGCGAAAGGCAACGGACGCCTTATGTTTACGCATTTTAGCCGAAATTACTTTCCCGTCATTGACCGCCTCGACGAAGTGCAACGGATCGAAAGGGATGCTGGCCAACGGCTTGGTCGCTAACGCGCGCTGGATGTCTTGCGCGTTCAACCTGGCGCGACGCGCCCAGTCCGACTTGTTGATGATATAGTGCGGCGCCCGTTCGCTCCCTCGGTGACCCCGCATATACTCCATGAGGGATTTCGACTCACGCAAGTTTGCCAGGTCGAGTGTTATTGCCAGGGTAGCCTCGTCCGCCGTCGTCAAGAGGTCCTCGATCCAATTGACCCAGACGTGAGGCAGATCGAGGACGACAAAATCGGCAAGCTGTCGTGACAGCTCGATCAGTTTCTCGATCGCGACGACACTGGTCGGCATGGTCGGGCGCAGTAGGCCATTGGTTGACAGCACTTTCAGGCGCTCATCGTCGCCCACCATAAAGCGTTGCAACAGAAGCTGGTCCAGCCGGTCGGGGTCGACCAGTGCTTCAGCGAGCGGTTGACGCGGGTCTTCATTGAACGCCAACGCCGCGGTCCCGAAACTGAGGTCGAGATCGACGACAATGGCCCGCTGCTGGAACTCATGACTGAGGCACCAGGCAACGTTATGGGCGATGGTACTGGTCCCCACACCGCCACGCGCCCCAAAGAAAGCGAGGACCTTGCCACGTGCCGGCCCCTGGGGGTCATGGGTCACATGTTCGATCGCCGAGACCAGTTCCTCAATAGAAGACGGGCTGACCAGATATTCCGCCACGCCCATTGAGATCATTCGGCGATAGATGCCGATATCGTTGACAGAGCCGACGACGATCAGCTTGCGGCCCGGTTCAACAACATGGGAAAGGGATTCAAGCCGCGAGGCCAATTGCTCGGCATTGCCATCATCTTCGACAATGATGATGTCGCTGGATGAATTGTTCATGTAGTGAGTTACCGCGACGGCCAACCCACCCGGGCGGTGATGTATGTTCGCGCGACTAAAAGTTGGAAGGTTTTTCAAGCCGATCGCCGACTCGGATGTCTCCGGCGTCAATGTAAAGGCGTCGACGGTCAGACGGTGCAGCAATTTATTCTCCGACTACTGGCTCACGACGCCGATCTTATAGTTGACTTCGGCCTTAATATCATTCGCGCCGGGAATTGGCTTTCCTTGCTGATAATTGTCATAGATCTTCCAGGCGCGGGCACCATCACGGCCAGTGCTGTCACGCGGCGTGATCAGGTCCCGGGGATTGGCCGCCATGGCATCGACATTCTTCTGTGTCGCGCAGCCAAAATTGTCGGTGTCCTGGCTATGCCAGGTTTGCTCCATCGGTTCCGACCAGTTGCCGCAATTTCTCGGCACGACGACATAGATCGGGAAACTCAGCACCGGCCCAGCCGCCACCGGTGATTCCTTGACGAATAGCGTGATATCGCTGGCTGGGATGCCTTCACGCCGCAGCATGACGGCGACATCGACAGCCTCCTTCCTCGCCGCGGGGTCGGATAATGTCGGGGCCGTGATCGTTACGGCAATCGGTGACTCGCCCTGGTTCTTATATGCATCCACAAATTCATTGACACGGGCCTTGTCCGGCGAAACTGGGGCGCCGCCGAGCGGCGGTGCGATATCGAGATATGCCGTCTTGCGCTGAATGGTCGACGGATAGGCTAGCCGGCCATCATAAGCGGACATTGGGATATCGGGTGAGTCGCAGGCGTTCAACAGGACGATGGCGCTGGTGACGGCTGCTATCAGGGCAATGCGGGACATCTTTATCACCTACTGGATGATATAGCCGATTGGACCCTGCAGCGATTGCGGTCCGTTGGGATCGGGATTTGGCTTCTTCGCATACAGGTTCTGCATGTGACCAAGGAAGTAGCGATCGAGGTCGGAGGAGGGCGCAAATCCATCGGTCGGAAGCGCCAATTGCCGGGGGTCCACCGGTTTGGCCAAGATCGCCTGCACCAGAACAACCAGCTCGGTCTCATTTCGCTGGAACGACGTCGAATGGAAGAGAGCACCCAGGATCGGGATATTCATCAATCCAGGCACGCCATTCACGCCGCTGATGATGTTGTTCTGCATCAAGCCGGCGATCATCAATCCACCGCCGCTCGGCAACTCCACGACGCTGTTTGCGCGCCTGGTGATGAAGCTCTTGACTTCAACACCGCCGCCATCGGCCGTCGGAATGGTGATCGAGTTGGTGTCCGAAAGGGCGCTGACTTCGGTCGAGATACGGATGCTGATCCGTCCGCCGTCGACGACGACCGGCAGGAATGACAGACTCACGCCGAACGGCTTGTATTCAATACCGATGCCATTCTGGCCCTGCGGCACGGGAATGGGATATTCGCCGCCGGCAAGCATGCTGGCGACTTCGCCAGAAACTGCCAGCAGATTCGGTTCCGCAAGGGTGTGAATAAGGCCCTGCTCTTCAAGCAGACGAACATTGCCATCCCAGTTACCGATCGACAGCCCAAGCGTACCAGCGATGTCCGGCCCGAGGCCGATCGCCGACGTTGCGGCACTGATGGTCAGCGGGCCAAGCGTTGTCGGGCTGAGGATGTTGTCCACCCCCAGCTCTTTCAGAACGGTCTTCTGGGCCTCGGCTACGCGAACGCGCAACAGGACTTGCTGCTCATTCGTGATGCGGATCATGTTGACGACGTTCTCATCCTTCGTCACGAAGCGACGCGCGATGTCACGTGCTTTGGACGCGGCACCATCGGAACTCGCGGTGCCGGAGAGAACAATCGAATCGCCCATGCCGGCCGCTTCAATATGTTCGCCCGGAAGCAGTGTCGAGATGCTGTGCTGGGCACCGTCAGCATCCGCCTGCACGACGATTTCGACCTTACGGATCAGGTTATTCTGATTGTTGATCAGAAAGACGTTCGTATCGCCGATCGCCTTGCCGACGAGATAGACTTGCTTCTGCGATCTCACGACAATATCGGCGACATCCGGATTGCCAATGATAACGTCACGGACATCCTGGCTAAGATCGATGCTCTTGGTCTTATTGAGTGGCAGCGTGAGTAAGTCAGTTGCCTGCGCAGCCGGTTCACTCGGTGAAGGCAGGGGAGGCGTTGGTATCTCGACCTTGCGCGGTTCTGCTGGCTGAGGTGTTACGGTGATTGCAGGCTGCGTCGAGGCGAGCGGCGTCTGCTCGATCGCGGCCGGTGCCGTTTGTTGGGCAATCTGTTCCTGTTGTACCACCGGAACAGGCGCGCTTTCCGGTACCTGCGGAGCGGGGTTAGCCGCGGCATTTGCGGGTGCCGAGTTGGTTACCTGGTAGACCGGCACGATAGGGGCCGTTTCAAGCGCCTTGACAGCTGCGTCTTTCGACAACTGTTGGCCGCTAGGCTTGCTGGGCTGCTTCCATGTCGCGGCGCTGGAAAGCGGTGACTGGACGACAGGTGCAGGGACAACCAAAGCCGGGGCGGTCGTAAAGCCTTGGTCCAGCGTCGGTGTAACGGGATCCGCTTTGGTTGCGTCAACTACGGTCGTCGCTGCCAACA
>Ga0209455_1000369_pt1 | contig 41510 bp, 27 predicted proteins | sample AraplaCol_mCL_r2_FD_184275 | JGI IMG/M metagenome (GOLD analysis project Ga0209455, IMG submission 184275) | Arabidopsis root microbial communities from North Carolina, USA - plate scrape CL_Col_mCL_r2 (SPAdes) (version 2) | ecosystem: Host-associated > Plants > Roots > Endosphere | place: USA... | reverse complement strand
CCCGTGTTGGCGATGGTTTCGAAAATCATTGGTACGGCGACTCCATGGAGAGGTGCCCGCAGGCATCCAGGACGACGGCATCGCAGCGATGGCCGCCGGGGAACAGCAACTGCACGAATGCGCCGCTCCGGACGGGCCGGTGCGACGAACCAAGTCGAACATTCTAGTACGGCGCCCCGCGCGGGCCGTGCGGCGGCGCAGCAAGACCGGGGTCTGTGCATGGCCGGAAACGTGAATGCTTGCTGAATGTTTCCGGTGGGCGTGCCTGTCTTTCACGCGTCGCTGCGCATTGGGTAGTGAGAGGAAAACTCGGCGGCGATCGTTCCGCCGCACCGGCCATGCCTGCGCGTGCCGGTGCGGCATGCGCCCCGGGATCAGGCTCGGCGGGGAACCGGAGCGCACGAGGCCATCGTGCGCCTGCGTCCTCCCTGCGGCAGTTCGCGTGCACGGCAAGCCGGCACCTTGCAATCAGGCAGTACCTACGTCCCGGGAGACATCGCATGGCCAAGCAGAGCAGTCAGAAGTTCATCGCGCGGAACCGCGCGCCGCGGGTGCAGATCGAGTACGACGTCGAGGTCTATGGCGCACAGAAGAAGGTCCAGGTGCCGTTCGTGATGGGCGTGATGTCGGACCTGTCCGGCAGCAACAACGCCGAGTTGCCGCCGATCGAGGAGCGCAAGGCGCTGGAGATCGACGTCGACAACTTCGACAACCGCCTGCAGTCGATGAAGCCGCGCGTCTCCTTCGCGGTGCCGAACACGCTCACCGGCGAGGGCAACCTCAACGTGGACATCACCTTCGAGAGCATGGACGACTTCTCGCCCGCCGCGGTGGCCCGCAAGGTGGGCGCGGTGGCCAAGCTGCTGGAGGCGCGCACCCAGCTCGCCAACCTCGGCACCTACATGGACGGCAAGGCCGGCGCGGAGAAGCTGATCGCGCAGGCCATCAACGATCCGGCGCTGCTGCAGTCGCTGGTGTCCGCAGCCAAGCCCGGCGATGCCGGCAAGGACGGGGAGTAAGCCATGGCAACCGAGAAACTGGCCGAACAGGGCGGTGCAACCCAGACCCTGGTACCCGACGATTTCGCCGCGCTGCTCAGCAAGGAATTCAAGCCCAAGAGCGACCGCGCGAAGGAAGAGGTGGAATCCGCCGTCCGCACGCTCGCCGAGCAGGTGCTGAACAAGGCCGACATCGTCTCCGACGACGTCACCCAGACCATCAACGCGTATGTGGCCGAGCTGGACCGCAAGATCAGCGAGCAGCTCAACCTGGTGATGCACCACGCCGACTTCCAGAAGCTGGAAAGCGCCTGGCGCGGCCTGCATTTCCTGGTCAACAACACCGAGACCGACACGCAGCTGAAGATCCGCGTGATGAACATCTCCAAGAAGGAGCTGGGCAAGACGCTGAAGCGCTACAAGGGCACGGCGTGGGATCAGAGCCCGATCTTCAAGAAGATGTACGAGGAAGAGTACGGCCAGCTGGGCGGCGAGCCCTACGGCTGCCTGGTCGGCGACTACTACTTCGACCACAGCCCGCCCGACGTGGAACTGCTCGCCGGCATCGGCCAGGTGGCCGCGGCCGCGCACGCGCCGTTCATCGCCTCGGCCAACCACACCCTGATGGGCATGGACAGCTGGAGCGAGCTGGCCAACCCGCGCGACCTCGCCAAGATCTTCTCCACGCCCGAGTACGCCTCCTGGCGCTCGCTGCGCGAGTCCGACGATGCGAAGTACCTTGGCTTGGCCATGCCGCGCACGCTGGCGCGCCTGCCGTACGGCGCTGCGACCGACCCGGTGGAGGAGTTCGACTTCGAGGAGGACACCTCCGGCGCCGATTCGTCCAAGTACACCTGGCAGAACGCCGCCTACGCGATGGCGGTGAACATCAACCGCTCGTTCAAGGAATACGGCTGGTGTTCGCGTATCCGCGGCATCGAGTCCGGTGGTGCGGTGGAAGGCCTGCCGGTGCACACCTTCCCGACCGACGACGGTGGCGTGGACATGAAGTGCCCCACCGAGATCGCGATCACCGATCGCCGCTCGGCCGAGCTGGACAAGATGGGCATGATGCCGCTGGTGCATCGCAAGAACTCCGACATGGCGGCGTTCATCAGCGCGCAATCGCTGGCCAAGCCGGAGGAGTACGACGATCCGGACGCCACGGCCAACGCGGCACTGAGCTGCCGCCTGCCGTACCTGTTCGCAGCCAGCCGTTTTGCGCATTACCTGAAGTGCATCGTGCGCGACAAGATCGGTTCGTTCAGCAGTCGCGAGCAGATGCAGAGCTGGCTGACCAACTGGGTCATGCAGTACGTCGACGGTGATCCGACCAACTCCAGCGAGGAGACCAAGGCGCGCAAGCCGCTGTCGGCGGCCGAAGTGGTAGTGGAGGAAGTGGAGGGAGCGCCGGGGTACTACACCTCGAAGTTCTACCTCAAGCCGCATTACCAACTGGAAGGCCTCACCGTGTCCTTGCGGCTGGTGTCGCGGTTGCCGTCGGCAGCCAAGGCCTGACGGTCCGATCCCGGGTGCGGCCGCCCATGCGGTCACACCTGCATGGGCGGCAGGGGACAGAACGACACCGTCGGACATCGGCGGAAATGCAAGGCATCGTCTGCGCGGCATCGCGGGGAGGGTGGCGACGGGCACGAGGCGATCGGCAAGGGCGCAGCCCAGCCGGGCAAATCAATTCATCAACAGGTGATCGAGGAGAAGGTTCATGGCATTCGACATGCACATCAAGTTCGGCAAGGGCAAGGTCGAGATCAAGGGGGCATCCAACCACAAGGTGCACAAGGGCGATGTGCCGATCCTGGCGTGGTCGTGGGGCGTGAGCAACACCGGCGATCTGCATACCGGCGCGGGTGCGGCCAGCGGCGGCAAGGCACACGTGCAGGACATCTCCCTCACCAAGTACGTGGACGGCTGTTCCAACGCGCTGCTCAACGCCTGCTGTACCGGCGGCCGCCTCGAGAACGCGTGGCTGTACGTCACCAACGCCACCGGCGAGCAGACCGACTTCCTCACCATCGAACTCTCCGAGGGCGTGCTGGTGACCTCGGTATCCACCGGCGGCAGCGGCGGCGAGGACAAGCTCACCGAGAACATCACCCTGCACTTCGGCAAGTTCAAGTACTCGTTCCAGCCGCAGGACGACAAGGGCGCGAAGGACGGCGGTACCAAGGACTTCACCTACGACATCCAGAAGGTGGCCAGCGCCTGAGCCTGATCGGCACCTTGCAGTTCCTCGTTCCATCCATCTTCCACTAGCCGGGTGTGTGCATGACCCCAGAGAACATGCTGAAAGAAGGCCGGTTGGACGAGGCGCTGCAAGGCCTGACCGCGCAGGTGCGCGGCAACCCCGCGGATGCGAAGGCGCGGGTGTTCCTGTTCCAGTTGCTGGCCGTGTTGGGGCAGTGGGAGCGGGCGCAGAACCAGCTCAAGGTGAGCGGCGAACTCGATCCGCTCAACACGCTGATGGTGGAAGCCTACAGCCGTGCACTGGCCGGCGAGCTGGAGCGGCAGCAGGTGATGGCCGGCACGCGCTCGCCGATGGTGATCGGCGAGCCCGCGCAATGGCTGGCGCTGCTGCTGCAGTCGCTGAAATTGCAGGCCGAGGACCGGCATGCGCAGGCGCAACCGCTGCGCGAGCAGGCCTTCGAACAGGCCGAGGCGGTGGGTGGCGAAATCGACGGCACGCCGTTCGAGTGGATCGCCGATGCCGATCCGCGCTTTGGCCCATGCCTGGAGATGATCGTCAACGGCGGCTACGCCTGGGTGCCATTCACGCGCCTGAAGAAGCTGGTGTTCGAGGCGCCTGCCGACCTGCGCGACAAGGTGTGGGCGCCGGTGCAGGTGACCTGGAGCAACGGCGGCCAGGCGGTGGGTTTCGTGCCGTGCCGCTACCCCGGTTCCGAGCGGGCAGCGGACGGCGAACTGGTGCTGGCGCGGCGCACCGATTGGAGCGATCTCGGTGGCGAATGCTTCGCCGGTTGCGGCCAGCGCATGCTGGCCACCGATGCCGGCGAGTACCCGCTGCTGGACATCCGCAGCATCACGTTCAACGCGGCCTGAAAGCATGGCCGAGCTGACCACCCAGGAACGTCTGCAGCCCTCGCTGCTCGACCGCCTCACCGATGACGAGCCCGGCAAGGCCGACGAGAGCCGCGAGAAGCGGGTGATCTCGGCCACGCGCCTGCGCGACTGCGTGACGCGGGACATGTCCTGGCTGCTGAACTGCGTGAACCTGGGCGCCGAGGCCGAACTGGCGGATTACCCGGAGGTGGCGAGCTCGGTGCTCAACTTCGGCATTCCCGACCTCACCGGCGCGGCGCTGTCCGGCATCAAGGCCGACGCGCTGCAGCGCAAGGTGCGCGACGCCATCCTCGCGTTCGAGCCGCGGCTGACGCCCGGCACCTTGCAGGTCACCGTGCAGGCGGACAGCCGGCGCATGGACCACCAGTCGCTGGTGTTCAACATCGCCTCCGAGATGTGGGCGCAGCCGATTCCCTTGAACCTCTACCTCAAGACCGAGGTGGACCTGGAGACCGGCCGCTTCAACGTCTCTGAGAGCTTTGGTTGAGCGTCATGGACCCGCGCCTGCTCCGTTACTACAACCGCGAGCTGCAGCACGTCCGCGAGATGGGCGGCGAGTTCGCGCGCGAATACCCCAAGATCGCCGGCCGCCTCGGCCTGGAAGGCTTCGAGTGCGCCGATCCCTACGTGGAGCGGCTGCTGGAGGGTTTCGCCTTCCTTGCCGCGCGCATCCAGTTGAAATTGGACGCGCAGCACCCGGTGTTCACCCAGCATCTGCTGGAGATGATCTACCCGCATTACCTCGCACCGGTGCCTTCGATGGCGGTGGTGCAGCTGAACCCGGACATCAAGGAAAGCGCGCTGGCCACCGGTCCGGTGGTGGCGCGGCAGACCGCGCTGCGCGGGCTCACCGGTCACGACGAGCGCACCGCCTGCGAATACCGCACCGCGCACGACGTCGCGCTGTGGCCGCTGGAACTGGCCGAGGCGAAGTACTTCGAGACGCCGGCCGCGCTCGCCGCCGCGGGCGTGCCGCTGCCGGCGAACAAGACCGTACGCGCCGGCCTGCGGTTGAAGTTCACCGTCACCGCCGGCGCGCAGGCGAACATGCTGGCGCTGGACGAGCTGCCGCTGTTCATCGCCGGCACCGACGAATTGCCCAAGCGCCTGTACGAGCAGCTGCTCGGCAACGCGGTGGGTTACCTGGTGCGCACGCCGGGGGCGGGCGGGCTGGTCAGCGAGTTCTTCGACGGCAGCTGCATCCGCGACAAGGGCTTCGCCGACGACGAGGCGCTGCTGCCGTACACCGACCGCTCGTTCAGCGGCTACCGCCTGCTGCAGGAATACTTCGCCTGCCCGGAGCGCTTCCTGTTCGCGGTGTTCACCGGGCTGAAGCCGGTGCTAGCGCGTTCGTCGGCCTGCGAATTCGAGATCGTGACGCTGTTCGACCGCAGCGTGAGCCGCCTGCACAACGCGGTGGACGCGGGCAACTTCCGGCTGTTCTGCACGCCGGCGATCAACCTGTTCCCGCGCCGCGCCGACCGCATCCACCTGCAGCCGGGGCGCACCGAGTACCACATCCTCGCCGACCGCACCCGGCCGATGGATTTCGAGATCCACAGCGTCGCCGACGTGGAAGGCTTCGGCGACCGCCAGGAGCCGGAGCAGCGCTTCCAGCCGTTCTACGGCAGCGACGAGCGCACCTGGCACAGCGGCGCCGCCGCGTTCCATACCATCCGCCGCGAACCGCGCCTGCTGTCCGCGCGCCAGCGCCTGCACGGCGCGCGCTCCAGCTACGTGGGCAGCGAGGTGTTCATCGCGCTGGTCGACGCCAACGACGCACCGTATGCCACGCAGCTGCGCCAGATCGGCATGCGGCTGCTGTGCACCAACCGCGACCTGCCGCTGCAGATGCCGGTGGGCAAGTCGCGCACCGATTTCACCCTGGACACCGGCGCGCCGGTGGCCTCGATCCGCTGCGTGGCCGGTCCCACCAAGCCGCGCGCGCCGACCGCGAACGGCGAAACCGCGTGGCGGCTGATCAGCCACCTGCAGCTGAACTACGTCTCGCTGCTGGGCGACGGCGGCGAAGAGGGTGCGTCGGCGCTGCGCGAGATGCTCACGCTGTACTGCGACGAATTCGATGCCGCCGCGCGCCGCCAGATCGAGGGCATCAAGGCGGTGGGTTCGCAATCGGTGGTGCGGCGCATCCCGGTGCCGGGGCCGATCAGCTTCGGCCGCGGACTGGAGATCACGCTGACCTGCGACGACGGTGCCTTCGAAGGCACCGGCGCCTTCCTGCTCGGCGCAGTGATGCGGCACTTCTTCGCGCGGCACGTCTCGGTGAACTCCTTCACCGAAACCGTGCTGCGCACCCTGGAACGCAACGAGGTGGCCCGATGGCCGGCACGGCTCGGCAAGCGCCAGATCCTGTAGCGCCGGCTCGCGTCGAGCTCGAGCTCGCGCTGCGGGAGCAGCCGCAGAGCTTCGAGTTCTTCGAGGCGCTGCGCCGGCTCGAGTGCGCGCATCCGGAGCGGCCGCGGCTGGGCGAATCGGCCAAGCCGGCGGAGGATGCCGTGCGGCTGTGCCACACGCCCTCGCTGGCATTCGCGCCAAGCGGCGTCGAACGCTACGAGCCCACCGCCGACGGCAAGCCGGCGCGCCTGCACGGCCTGTTCTTCGGCCTGTTCGGGCCGAACGCGCCGCTGCCGCTGCACCTCACCGAATACGCGATGGATCGTCAGCGCAACGCCAAGGATTCCACCCTGGTCGCGTTCGCCGACATCTTCCACCACCGCATGCTGAGCCTGTTCTACCGCGCCTGGGCCAGCGCGCAACCCACCGTGCAGCTCGATCGTCCGGACGAGGATCGCTTCCGCCTGTACATGGGCGCGCTGGTGGGCTTGTCTACGCGGGGGCTGGAGGCGCGCGACGCGCTGCCCGACCAGTACAAGCGCTTCTTCGCCGGCCGGCTGGTGGCGCAGGCGCGCAATGCCGAGGGGCTGCGTGGCCTGCTGGAACATTTCTTCCGCATTCCCGTGCGCGTGCTGGAGTTCGTCGCGAGCTGGATGCGCCTGCCGAACGAAGCGCACCTGCGGCTGGGCGCCTCGCCCGAGGTGGCCGGCCTGGGCAGCACCGCGGTACTGGGCGAATACGTGTGGGGCTCGCAGCAGCGCTTCCGCTTGCGGCTCGGGCCGCTGACGCGCGCCGAGTTCAACAACTTCCTGCCCGGCGGCGAGGCGCTGCGCCAGCTGGTGGCGGCGGTGAAGACCTACGTGGGCGAGGAGAAGGCCTGGGACGTGCAGCTGGTGCTCAAGCGCGCCGAGGTGCCGACCACGAAGCTGGGCCAGTCCGGGCGCATGGGGCTTTCCACCTGGATGGGCGCGCCGCGCCGGGATGCCGATGCGGACCACGTGATCCTGCAGCCGGTGGGCTAGGCGATGGGCTTCGACTTTCCGCACCGAGCCGGTTTTTTTCTCCTCCCCCTGCGTGCAGGGGGAGGTCGGGAGGGGGTGAGTTTTGGGCCGTTGGCCGAAAAGCACCCCACCCCAACCCTCCCCTGCAAGCAGGGGAGGGAGCCCGCTTTCGTCGCGGCCGCGATCGCGCAGCCGCCATCACCACTTCAGGGGTAGAGATCCATGGCAGAAATCAGTCGCAGCGCGCTGTTCGGCAAGCTCAACAAGCTGGCGTACCGGGGCATCGAGAGCGCCACCGTGTTCTGCAAGTTGCGCGGCAACCCGTACGTGGAGCTGGTGCACTGGATCCACCAGATCCTGCAGCTGCAGGACTCGGATCTGCACCGCATCGTCAAGCAGTTCAACCTCAACCCGTCGAACCTCGCGCGCGACGTCACCGACGCGCTTGATCGATTGCCGCGCGGTTCCACCAGCATCTCCGACCTCTCCAGCGACGTGGAGGAAGCCGTCGAGCGTGGCTGGGTGTTCGCCACCCTGATGTTCGGCGAGGCGCAGGTGCGCACCGGCTATCTCATGGTGGGCGTGCTGCGACTGCGCCATCTGCGCAATACGCTGCTCGGCGTCTCGAAGGAGTTCGAGAAGATCAAGCCCGAGGCACTGGTGGAGAAGTTCGCCGAGGTGGTGGCCGGCTCGCCCGAGGACGGCCAGAGCGCCAGCGATGGCTTCCACATGGGTGGCGCCGCACCGGGTGAGGCCAGCGGCGCGATGGGCCCCGCGCAGATGGGCAAGCAGGAGGCGCTGCGCCAGTTCACCGTGGACCTCACCGAGCAGGCACGCAGCGGCAAGATCGATCCCATCGTGGGCCGCGACGAGGAGATCCGCCAGGTGGTGGACATCCTGATGCGCCGCCGCCAGAACAATCCGATGCTGGTGGGTGAGGCCGGCGTGGGCAAGACCGCGGTGGTCGAGGGCTTCGCTCTGCGCATCGCGCAAGGCGATGTGCCGCCGCAGCTGAAGGACGTGGAGCTGCGCACGCTGGACGTGGGCTTGCTACAGGCCGGCGCCAGCATGAAGGGCGAGTTCGAGAACCGCCTGCGCCAGGTGATCGAGGAAGTGCAGTCCTCGCCCAAGCCCATCATCCTGTTCATCGACGAGGCGCACACCCTGGTGGGCGCCGGCGGCGCGGCCGGCACCGGCGACGCCGCCAATCTGCTCAAGCCGGCGCTGGCGCGCGGCAACCTGCGCACTGTGGGTGCCACCACCTGGGCGGAATACAAGAAGCACATCGAGAAAGACCCCGCGCTCACCCGCCGCTTCCAGACCGTGCTGGTGGAAGAGCCCAGCGAGGAGAAGGGCATCCTGATGATGCGCGGCGTGGCCAGCGTGATGGAGAAGCACCACCGCGTGCAGATCCTCGACGAGGCGCTGGAGGCGGCGGTGAAGCTGTCGCACCGCTACATCCCCGCGCGCCAGCTGCCCGACAAGGCGGTAAGCCTGCTCGACACCGCCTGCGCGCGTGTGGCGATCAGCCAGCACGCCGTGCCGCCGGAGGTGGACGACACCCGCAAGCGCATCGCCGCGCTGGAAACCGAACTCGCCATCATCGGCCGCGAGAAGACCGTCGGCGTGGACGTGGCCGAGCGCGAGGCCAACGCCAACGAGAAACTCGCCACCCAGAAGGCGCGGCTGGAAAAGCTCGAAGCCGACTGGCAGGCCGAGAAGGCGCTGGTCGAGCAGGTGCTTGCCCTGCGGGCGAAGCTGCGCGGCGACACCGCGCCGGTGGAAGGCACCGGCAGCAAGCTGGAAGCGGCCGCCAACGCCGAGGCCGAAGTGGTGGTTGTGGAGCCTGCACTGAGCGATGCCGAACGCGCCGCCACGCTGGAACAGCTCAAGGGCCTGCAGGCGCAACTCGCCGAACTGCAGGGCGAACACCCGCTGATCCTGCCCACCGTGGACTACACCGCGGTGGGTTCGGTGGTCGCCGACTGGACCGGCATCCCGGTCGGCCGCATGGTGCGCAGCGAGCTCGAAACCGTGATGAACCTTGCCTCGATCATGGGCAAGCGCGTGATCGGCCAGGACCACGCGATGGAGATGATCGCCAAGCGCATCCAGACCAGTCGCGCGGGCCTCGACAATCCGAACAAGCCGATTGGCGTGTTCATGCTCGCCGGCACCTCCGGCGTGGGCAAGACCGAAACCGCGCTGGCGCTGGCCGAAGCGCTGTACGGCGGCGAGCAGAACCTCATCACCATCAACATGAGCGAGTTCCAGGAGGCGCACACCGTCTCCACGCTCAAGGGCGCGCCCCCGGGCTACGTGGGCTACGGCGAAGGCGGTGTACTCACCGAGGCCGTGCGCAGGAAGCCGTACTCCGTGGTGCTGCTGGACGAGGTGGAGAAGGCCCATCCCGACGTGCACGAGATCTTCTTCCAGGTGTTCGACAAGGGCGTGATGGAAGACGGCGAAGGCCGCAGCATCGATTTCAAGAACACCCTGATCCTGCTCACCACCAATGCCGGCACCGACCTGATCGCCGGCCTGTGCAAGGACCCGGAACTGATGCCGGAACCCGAAGGCATCGCCAAGGCGCTGCGTGATCCGCTGCTCAAGGTGTTTCCACCCGCCTTGCTGGGGCGGTTGGTGACGATTCCGTACTACCCGTTGAGCCCCGAAATGCTGGGCGAGATCGTCAAGCTGCAGCTGGGCCGCATCAAGAAGCGCATCGAGGCGCGCTACAAGATCCCGTTCGACTACGACGACGACGTGGTGAAGCTGGTGGTGAGTCGTTGCACCGAGAGCGAATCGGGTGGGCGAATGATCGATGCGATCCTAACCAACACCATGTTGCCGGACGTGAGTCGCGAATTCCTCAACCGGATGATCGCGGGCGTGCCGGTGACGGGGGTGAAAGTAGGCACGGGCGAAGCAGGGTTTTCGTATGCGTTTGGTTGATGTGCCAGGTCGTAAGTGAACCTGCTCATGCTTCTTGCATCAAGAGCGGTGTCGCAACGACGGTATCCGAGAACGAGATCAGGTTCATTTCCATAGGTTGTGATGGGTGACGTCGTTGCAACCCCGTTTTCCCATTTGACACTCCTGATTTCAACGTATAACTCCGGGAGGAGGGCGCGATGCCACTGCCAAAAGCAATTGCCGACGCGGCGAACTTGAAGTTCAACGCGCTCAAGGCAAGTAACGGTGCTGCGGCGCAGAAGATTGCCGCTTGGCGATTAACTAGCGAGACTGATCTTTACAAGGCGGTCTACAGCGCTGCCCATACCATGTCGAACCAGTCGGTGCGCATGAAAACGGACACCGACGCGGATCATCTCGACTATGCCGGCTGGTTCAACTATTTCTTTGCTGAGGCGCGCGGGCATCTCTCTGACCCTGAGCAGGGTGCATTGTTCTTTCTGGTGCTCGATCTGAAGGTAGACAAAGGGACGTTGGTGCCCTCTGCGGTTCCCACTCCAATGTCCGCGGAGTTCGCGTTGAAGGTGCAGGGCGAGCCGGGGGATTTACCGAAAGCGATCTTGGAACACGTGTTCTCATTGGGGTTTGAAGCGGCGAAGATGGTCACCGCCGCCGATTACTTCGGAAAGAATTTCGGCTTGTCGTTGAACATGATGGAACCTGCTGAAATGTCGGTCGGCAAGGTATTTGCGTATCGCGGTGACTCGCGCGAGGCGGCAGTTGTGAGGCAGCATGGTGGCGCGAAATGTCGTGTCCAACTGGATTTCTGGCGTAAGGACAATCATCTCGATGCCCTGTGGCATCCATGGAAAGATAATACGAACATCACCGACAAGATGTGGTTTCGCAAAGGATCCAAGGACAACGACTATTTCAGCCTTAACAGCGTGGCTATGGACTTCAATATTGCCTGTGCCTACCCGATTTTCCGCATCGCCGAGCGTGATCAGAGCCTCAAGGGGCCGGTCAGCGAGTGGACGGAGGCCCAGCGGAGCAAGCTCAAAGGCAAGGGTGTGTACATTTCGACAGCAAAGAACAATACGACTGGAAAGAGTGAGGAGGTTCTTGTCGACATCGTCAATATTTACGTTTACTTGCTCGATTCGACGCTGGCAGTGGCGGCCACCAAGGAATACAACACGATTTCGAATTACCCGGAGTCGGGCGTGAGGGATCTCAGCCTGGATCAGATACTGGCCGTCGTGAAGGTCTTTCGTTACCAACACCCGCCGATGAAGGGGGCGTATTACGACAGCTCAACCGCCAACCCAAGCATCACCGTGCTGCCTTTCGCATGGGAGTGGTTCCACGGCGAGCGTGAGGCTCAAGCTGCGCTGGGGGTAACTGAGGACGGCGTGAAGGCGCTTGCAGCCATCCTCGAAGGGCACAAACGCAAATCGTTCGACATCAATCACACGAAGCTGGTGTCGACCAAGGGCACCTATACCTATATTCCGAGTACCCACTGAGTCTGAAGCAATATTGCCTACATAGTGTATGCCATGTTGTTGCTGCGACTGAGCGGAAATCGAAGAAACAAGGGGCGGGTATTTGATGGTTCGTTTTCCCGCAGATTCTGGCGGAATCCAAGGAAAATGTTCGATCCGCGAATCACGGGCTGCCAAAACGGGGTCAGGTTCACTTATATATTTAATGTTCATTGGCTGAATGGAAGTAACCAAACCTGCCCCTGTTGGCAGTCGCCCCGGGCATCGAGGTCGGTGCCTGCCGGCTTTCTTCAAAGATGGGTCCAAAAACAGGGTCGGATTCGCTTCCTTGTCTATGCTGGATAACTCAACCTAGCCCCGGGTTCGGGTTATTCGAGCCTCAATAACTTCAACGGAGTGCGTGCCTTGACTGCCTTCCTCAAGAATTACACCAGCAAGCAGCTCAACCAAATCGTCTTCCCGGGCTCGCATGACGCCGGCATCTACGGTCAGGGCAAGAGCAACGTCATCACCCAGAGCCTGAACATCGGCGAGCAGGCCAATGCCGGTGTGCGCTTCTTCGACATGCGCATTGCCACCGTCAAGCGCAGCGACGGATCTCTCGACCAGAAGTCCTACCACCTTGGCAAGGGTGTCATCGACAACAAGCACAAGGGTGCCAAGCCCGGTGAAGTCCAGTCGCACCAGAACGTGTCCCACCTGGGCGGCTGGGGCCAGGACACACTGTCGGACATGCTCACGCAGGCCAAGACCTATGTGGTGGCGAACCCGTCGGAGTTCCTGATCCTGAAGTTCTCCAAGTGCTACAACCTGAAGGACGTGGTCGACACCTGCGTGCGCGTGCTGGGTGACACGCAGTTCAACTACAACAAGTCAGGTGGCGCGGCGATCAACCTCAACACGCGCACGGTCGGAAGCTTGGCGGGCAAGGTCATCACGCTGTTCGATCCCAAGGAACTGGAGAAGCTCGGCTTCGTCATTCGCGGCCAGATCTACAGCGGCTGCCTGTCCTTCGGCGAGCTCTTCAACAAGGAGACCAAGACGTCGCGCCAGTACCAGAAGGAGTTCCACGGCCTGCAGTACTTCGGCAAGTTCAGCAACACCGACGACATCAAGAAGAACACCAAGAAGCAGGCGGCGACGATGGGTGGCGGCACCTCGTGCGACCGTGACGCCATGGGCATGATGTACTGGACCACCACTGGCATGCTGGGCGACATCAAGGCCCGCAACGACAAGATGTGGACGGGCGTGAATGTGCAGGCCCTGCGTGACGTGTGGGAGGCCGGCTACAAAAAGGCCATGATCAACCAGCTCGGTGCGCTGAGCTTCAAGGACCTCTACACCAAGAACAGTCGCTACTACGTGGCCAACAAGAACAGTTGGACGAGCTTCACGCCCAACATCGTCATGATCGACTTCGCCGACTACCAGAAGTGCGTGACGGTCTACAACCTGAATCGCGTCAGGAGCGAGATGCTCGAGACCTTGATGCAGCAATCGGGCCATGCCATCGAAGGTCTCTGACCACGGCGGCGCGCGGGCCACTGGCCAAAAACTGGGGTCAGGTCACTTATCTCGGATGTTTATTGGCTGGATGGATCCTCAAAAAGAGGGTGTAGTGACCAGATTTCCAGCGTGATTGCGCATTGATGGCTGGAGGAGTCCATACATATGCAACCCGCCGCCCGCCTTACCGACATGCATGTCTGCCCGATGGTCACACCGGGAGTCCCACCCATTCCGCACGTGGGCGGGCCTATCGTGTCGCCCGGCGCGCCTACGGTGCTGATCGGCGGCTTGCCGGCGGCGCGGCTGGGCGACATGGCGGTGTGCGTGGGGCCACCTGACAGCATCGTCATGGGCTCGCCCACGGTGCTGATCGGCGGGCAGCCCGCCGCGCGGCTGGGTGATTCCTGTGCGCACGGCGGCACGATCGTGCTGGGCTGCTTCACCGTGCTGATCGCGTGAGCCGGCGCATGAACCGCGACTCGGCGCAGGTTGTCGTCCGTCCGTCGGCCGCGCGCACGGCGGCGCCGGACTGGCGCGCCCTGCTGCAACAGGCGATGCAGGCGCACCAGGCCGACGATCTCGACACCGCCGAGCGGTTGTACCGCGAGGTGCTGGAGTTGCGCGTGGCGCAGCCCGATGCGCTGCATTACCTGGGCGTGCTGTGCCATCAGTGCGGACGCAGCGACGAGGGCGTGGAGCTGATCCGCACCGCGCTGCAGGTCACGCCGAAGCACCCGGACGCGCACAACAACCTCGGCAACATCCACAAGGAATGCGGCCGCCTGCGCGAGGCGGAGGCCTGCTACCGCAAGGCACTGGAATGCGGCCCGCAACACTACAACGCGCAGAGCAACCTCGCTGTGGTGCTGGAGGCGCAGGAGCGCCCGCAGGAAGCCTTCGAGGCCTACGAGCAACTGCAGCGGCAGGCGCCGCGCTACGCACAGGGGCACTACCTGCTTGGGCTGTTCCTGCGCAACCACGCGCAGAACCTCGAGCACATCGAGCAGTCGGTGGCGCGCTTCCGCGAGGCTTACGCGCTGGAACCCCGTTTCGTGCAGGCACTGGAGGCGCTGAGCGTGTCGCTGTACGTGCTGGGGCGCACCGACGAAGCCGTGCAGGTGTATCGCGACTGGGTGGCGCGTGAGCCGGACAACCCGATCCCGCGCCACATGCTGGCGGCCTGCGGCGGCGCCGACGCACCGGTGCGCGCGGGCGACGCCTATGTGCGCGACATCTTCGACCGTTTCGCCGACAGCTTCGACGAACAACTGCTGCACAACCTCGACTACCGCGCGCCGCAGGTGCTGGTGGATGTGCTGGGCACGGTGTTGCCGGCGCCTGACGCCGCACTCGACGTGCTGGATGCCGGCTGCGGCACCGGCCTGTGCGCACCGTTGCTGCGTCCCTATGCGCGCCGGCTGGTGGGCGTGGACCTTTCCGGCGGCATGGTGGAGAAGGCGCGCCAGCGCGGCGGCTACGACGCGCTGGACGTGGCGGAACTCACCGCCTACCTGCAGCAGCAGCCCGGCGCCTGGGATGTGGTGCTCTCGGCCGACACGCTGGTGTATTTCGGCGAGCTGGGCACGGTGCTGGCAGCAGCCCACGCGGCGTTGCGGCCGGGCGGCTGGCTGGCGTTCTCGCTGGAGGCGGAAGAGGGCGACGAGGATCGCGTGACGCTCACCGCCAGCGGGCGCTACCGCCACTCGCGTGTCCATGCCCTGCATGCGCTGGCGCAGGCGGGTTTCGGCGACGTGCGCATCGCCGAGGACAGCCTGCGCAAGGAATTCGGTCAGCCGGTACGCAGCTGGGTGGTGCTGGCGCGCCGCGGCGGCGATGCGGGCCCGGCGAGCGCGACGTGAGCGCGCCTCCCGAATCCGCCATTGAAACGGTATCGCGGCGGGAATGGCCCCGCTGGAAGAGCGACTGCAGTGGCTTCGTCCACGCGGTGGCCGACGATCTCGGCATTGCCCTGTCGGGCAACGCCAATGCGATGGTCGACGCGATGGGCGCCAAGGCCAGCGGCTGGATCGATCTGGGCTGCGATCCCGCGCTGGCGATCAGCTACGCCAACCGCGGCTTCTTCGTGGTCGCCGGCCTCAAGGCGTCCGGGCACGGGCATGTGGTGGTGATCGTTTCCACGCCAGCGGGCAGCCGTTATCCCGTCGGCTACTGGGGGCGGCTGGGCGGTGTGGGACGGGAGAAGACGGGGATCAACTGGTCGTGGAATCATCGCGACTTGCCCAAGGTCGACTATTACGCGAAGCCCGTGCCGGAGGGGCGCTGATGCGAGTTCCCGGTCGCCTGCTGATCCTTGTCCTGGCGCTGGCCCCGGCCGCTGCCGGCGCCTGCCATTTGGTGCCCATGGGCATCGTCGGCGGCGTGGGCAGGCTGGGCGACGTGTCGGTGGCGTTCGGCGCGGCCGACGACGCGCTGCATCCGACCGCGTGGCAGGGGGCGTTGCGGATCACGACGGGCAGTGCGCCTGCCTGCACGGTCAGCGACGAGGTAGCCATCGTCGAGGCCCCGGTGGCGCTGGGCGGCGGCATCCTGTACGTGCCGACGTATTCGGGCGGCAACAACCGCCTGTACGCGGTGGACACGAAGAGCTGTCGCGTGTTGTGGCGCAGCCACCCTTTCAATGGACCGACCCGTCTCGGGAACGACCGTCTCACGATCGGCGGCCGACGCGTGCCGCTGGACCGGAAGTGCCGCCCGGCGGGCATGGCGGGGAAAGGTCGATAGGGCAGGTACGGCGCGGTGCCTGGCGACGGTCGTGGCGGCAGGGTTCGTTGCCGGCGCTCGCGCTGCCGGAAAAGCCCTGTCGGTCAGGTGGTTGGGTCGACGCCGGGGCGATTTTCACGGCGCGTGACCCGAAATGCCGCTCGATTGCGCATTACAGGGGGAGGAGTTCCCATGCCGCCCGTCGCTCGCCTTGCCAGTTCGCATGTCCGCCCCGTGTTCCGGCGGCGCTTCCGTTGCCGTGCATCCCTGCGCTGCGGGCCGTCCGGGCGCGGCGCGCGGGAGGCACGGTCTTGCGGGAATACCGCTGGCATGACCGGCTCCGGCCCTTTCCCAGGAGCGTAGTCGCATGAGCGATCCCATCAAGATCACTTCCGGCAAATGCGACAACCTGCTGTTCGTCGGCATGAGCGCGGACGAGGAACTGGGCGAGCTGTTCCGGTTCGAGCTGCAGTTCGAGAGCACGGACGCGGGCATCGACCTGACCTCGCTGCTGGGTTCGTCGATGACCGTGACGCTGACCCTGGAAGATGGTTTCAAGCGCCATTTCAACGGCATGGTCTGCGAGGCCTCGCAAACCGGCGTCGCCACCGTCGACACCCTGGTCTACGCGCAGTACGCGGTCACCCTGGTGCCCAAGCCGTGGCTGCTGGAACAGATCGTCGACTGCCGCATCTTCACCGAGATGACCGCCCCGGACATCATCCAGAAGCTGCTGGAGGAATCCGGCTACACCGACGTGAAGAACAGTCTCACCGGCAATTACGCGCAGCGTGACTACTGCGTGCAGTACCGCGAAGACTGCCTGAGCTTCATCCATCGCCTGATGGAACAGGAAGGCATCTACTACTACTTCACCCACGACAGCAGCAAGCACACCATGGTGCTGGCCGATGGCGTGGGTGCGCATGCCGCCATCGACGAATTCAAGAAGGTGCCGTTCGCGGCCGGTGCAGGCGGTGCGCTGGGCAAGGCGGCGACGGTCGCCACGTTCGGGGCGGTGCGCGGCGTGGACGGCGCCACCTTCAAGCTGACCGACTACAACCCGCTCACGCCCAAGGCCTCGCTGCTCTCCTCGCACACCAGCGACGGCAACCAGCCGACGACGACCCACACCGCCTTCGACTTCCCCGGCGCGCATGGGGACGCGAGCGTGGGCCAGCACTACGCCAGCGTGCGCGCCGAGGCGCTGACCGCCGCGCGCTCCGGCTACCACGGCACCACCGACGCCTGCGGCGCGGAGGCCGGCAACCTGTTCACCCTGAGCGACTACTCGCGTCAGGAGCTCAACCAGGAATACCTGCTGACCGCCACCCAGAGCTATCTGCGTGGCGCTGGCCACGCCTCGGGCAGCGGCGACCATCTCGAGTTCCAGTGCCAGTTCCGCGCGATCCCGGGCAGCATTCCGTTCCGCAAGGAAATCAGGACGGCGAAGCCGAAGGTCGCCGGCCTGCAGACCGCCATCGTCACCGGCAGCGACACAGACGAGGACATCGCGGTCGACCAGTACGGCCGGGTGCAGGTGAACTTCCACTGGAACATGCCGGACAAGCCGAACGCGAAGTGCTCCTGCCCGGTGCGCGTGGCCTCGCCGTGGGCCGGCAAGGGCTGGGGCGCGGTGAGCATCCCGCGCGTGGGCCAGGAAGTGGTGGTGAGCTTCCTCGAAGGCGACCCGGACCGGCCGCTGATCATCGGCAGCGTCTACAACGCCGCGAACACCGTGCCCTACGGCCTGCCCGACAACAAGACCCAGAGCGGCATCAAGAGCCGCAGCCTGCTTGGCGGCACCGACGACTTCAACGAGCTGCGCTTCGAGGACAAGCAGGGCAGCGAGGACTTCATCATCCACGCGCAGAAGGACATGCACGAGGAGGTCGAGAACGACCACGTGGTGACGATAGACCACGACGAGACGGTGGAGGTGAAGAACAACCAGACGCTCACCGTCGACAACGACCAGACCGAGACGATCAAGCACGACCGCAAGGTCACCGTGCAGAACGACGACAAGCTCGACGTCACCGCCAACGGCACCACCACGATCGGCCAGAAATTCAAGCTCGACGCCGGCACCGAGATCGACCTGGTCTGCGGCGCCTCCAGCATCACGCTGAAGGCGTCGGGCGACATCGAGATCAAGGGCGTCAACATCAAGATCACCGGCGACGCCACGGTGAAGATGGCCGGGCAGGCCACGGTGGACATCGGCGCCGGCGCCAGCGTGAAGGTGCATTCGGACGCGATGATGAACGTGGAGGGCGGCGCGATGACTACGGTGAAGGGGGCGATGCTGACGTTGACCGGCGACGGCATGGCGAAGCTCGGCGGCGGCATCACGATGATCGGCTGAGGAGGCAGGCCATGTCCGCGATCTTGCAAGCATCGATGCAGATGGGCCTGTCGTCCGAGGCCAGCACGCGGCTGCGCCCGGAGATGACGGCGCAGGCGGCGGTGCAGTCGCTGCTGGACGCCGGCGCGGCGCAGGACGCGCTGAAGCTGCTGGCGCGGCTGCTGCCCAAGCGCTACGCGGTGGCGTGGCTGTGCCAGTGCGCGCGCGACCAGCCGCTGGAACTGGAGGACAAGGCCGGCGCCTCGCTGGCGGAGAAGTGGGTGCGCGAACCCACCGAGAGCAACCGCCGCGCCGCCTACGAGTTCGCGAATTCCGGTGGCTACAAGTCGCTGGGCGCGTGGCTCGCCGCGGCGGCTGGCTGGTCGGGCGGCAGCCTGGCGCCGAGCGCGCAGGAAACGCCGGTGCCGCCGCCGGAGCAGCTCACCGCCTGCGCCACGGTGGCGGCGATCAACCTGATGGCGGCGCTGGTGGCCGAACACTTCGCGGCACGCCGCGCCGAGTTCGTCGCCCGCGCCCTGAACCTGCTCGGCACCGGCGAAGCGGCCGGCGCGGGTGGCAAGGGAGCCTGAGCGTGTCGATGCAGACGCTGACATTGGCGGTACTCGGCCGACAGGCCGCGCAATTCGGCAGCCGCAGCCGGAAAGTCTTTCCGGAAGCTGGCGGCAGCATCGGCCGTTCCGAGGATTGCGAATGGGTGCTCGGCGCGCCCGGCGTGTCGCGCATCCACGCGATGGTGCGCTACCTCAACGGCATCTATTTCATCGAGGACCGCAGTACCAACGGCATGCTGCTCAACGGTGCGCCGCTGCCCAGGGGCGAACCCTCCGCGCTGAAGGACGGCGACCGCCTGCAGATCGACACCTTCGAGATCTCGGTGCAGGTGCAGGCGCCGGGCCAGGCCGCCGAGGCGCCGGCCGCACCCGCACCGGCGATGGCACCGGCGCCGCTGCCGGGCGATCCGCTGGATTTCGGCTTGTCCGACCTGCTGGCGCCGGCGCCGGCCGCCGCCGCCGCGGGCGCCAGCCTGATACCCGACTCCGCCGCGGCCGGCGGCGACCTCGACCCGCTGAGTTTCCTCGACGCGCCCTACGCGACGCCGGTGGCGGAGCCCGCGCCGCCGCAGTCGGCGCCGATCCCAAGCTGGAACCACACGGCCGGCAGCGCCGACCACTTCCGCCCGCCGGTGACCGACGTGCAACGCCAGGCGCAGGTGCTGCCGGAGAACTGGGACCTGACCATGGGCGATTTCGCGCCCAAGGCGGAGCCGGCCGCGCCTGTCGTGCCACCCGCCGCGCCACCGGCGGCCGCTGCGTTTGCCGCGCCGGCGGCGACGGCCCTGCCCGCGGAGCTGGAGCAGATCCTGCACATCGTGGCCGACGGCGTGATGGACGTGCTGCGTGCCCGCGCCGAGATCAAGAACACCTTCCGCCTGCCGGTGACCATCATCCAGCGCTCGGAGAACAACCCGCTGAAGTTCGCGCCCACCGCGGACGAGGCGGTGCAGCGCATCCTCGCGCCCACCGGGCCGGCCTTCCTGTCCGGCAGCGCCGCGTTCCAGGACGCCTTCGAGGACATCCGCTGTCACCAGATGGCAATGCTGGCCGGCGTGCGCGCCGCCTTCGAATCGCTGCTGGTGCACTTCAATCCCGATCGTTTCGAGCACGAGGCCGACGGCGGCGCCAAGCGTGCGGCGTTCGGCGGCAAGGGCCGCTACTGGGACCGCTACCGCGAGCACTTCGAGGAGTTGATGGGCAATCCCGACGAATGCTTCCGCCGCCTGTTCGGCGACGAGTTCGCGCGGGCCTACGAGGAACAGCTGGCGCGATTGAAGTCGGTACGACGGGCGGAACAGGCGCGCCGCCCCTGACCCGGGGCAAATCGGAACAACCATGAGCGAGCGAGCGGTATGACGCAGAACAACAAGGTGATCTGGAGCGAAGGGCTGTTCCTCAGGCCCCAGCACATGCAGCAGCAGGAGCGCTACCTGGAGCGCTTCGTCGAGCTGCGCGCCGGCAACCTGCGCCCCCATGCCTGGGGCTTCCACGAGCTGGAGCTGGAGGCCGACTTGCTGGCGATCGGCAAGCTCGGCATCAAGCGCGCGCGCGGCATCTTCCCCGACGGCACGCCGTTCGCGATGCCCGGCGACGACCCGCTGCCGCCGCCGCTGGAGGTGGACGCGAACTGGCGCGACCAGACCGTCTACCTCACCTTGCCGCTGCGCTCGCCCACCCAGCCCGACAGCGGGCGGCCGGAAGCGCCGGCGGAAAAACTCTTTCGATTCCGCGTGCGCGAAGCCGAGGTGCGCGACGCCTCCGGCAGCACCGACGGCGCGACGCCGCTGGAAGTGGGTGGCATGAGCAGCCGCCTGCTGCCGCAGTCGCAGCCGATGGAAGGGCTCACCCGCATGCCGCTGGCGCGCATCGTCGAATGCCGCAGCGACCGCCGGGTGACGCTGGACGATGCGTTCATGCCCACCGGCCTGTCCTGTCAGGCGGTGCCGCGGCTGGTGACCTTCCTCACCGAGCTGCTCGGTCTCCTGCACCAGCGCGGCGAGGCGCTGGCCAGCCGCGTCGCGCTCACCGACCGCGGCGGTGCGGCGGAGATCGCCGACTTCCTGCTGCTGCAGGTGGTGAACCGCTGCCAGCCGCTGGTGGCGCATCTGGCCGAGGCGCCCTTGCTGCATCCCGAAGAGCTGTACCGCACGCTGGTGGCGATGGCCGGCGAACTGGCCACGTTCACCGCGCCGGGCAAGCGGCCGCCTGCGTTGCCGCCGTATCGCCACGAGGCGCTGCGCGAGAGCTTCGAGCCGCTGATCGCCGCGCTGCGCGCCAGCCTCAGCGCGGTGCTGGAGCAGACCGCCATCCCGATCCCGCTGCAGGAACGCAAGTTCGGCGTGTGGGTGGCGGTGGTGCCGGATCTCACCCTGCTCGACAACGCCGCCTTCGTGCTGGCGGCGAAGGCCGACGTGAAATCCGAAGAGCTGCGCCGGCAACTGCCCGCACAGTCGAAGATCGGCCCGGTGGAGAAGATCCGCGACCTGGTGAACCTGCAGCTGCCGGGCATCCCGGTGTCGCCGATGCCGGTGGCGCCGCGGCAGATCCCGTACAACGCCGGCTACCTGTATTTCGAGTTCGACCGCCACGCCGCGATGTGGCGCGAGCTGAAGACCTCCGGCGGCATTGCGTTCCACTTCGGCAGCGGCTTCGCCGGGCTGGACCTGCAGCTCTGGGCGATCAGGGGCGGCTGAAATGAATACTCCGAAAGGTCCGTTTGACGACGATCCGATGCGCGATGCCACCGTGGTGCGCCCGCGTGGCGCCGCGCCCGCGCCGATACCTGCGCCTGCGCCCGCGCCGGTCGCGCCGCCGGTGGCCGCGCCTACGCCCGCGCCGCGCGGCGTGGCCGCTACGCCGGCCGAGATCAGCGCCTTCCTCGGCGGCGGCATGAATCCGCTGGTGCAGGCGGCCAGCCCGCTGCTGCTGCTCGCGGTGCAACTGCGCCACAGCGCCACGCCGCCGGACGCGACCCACCTGCGCGAACAGGCGGTGGCGCAGGTGCGCAAGTTCGAAAGCCACGCGCAGCAGGCGAACATCGCCCAGCAGACCGCGCTGGCCGCGCGCTACGTGCTGTGCACCATGCTCGACGAGGCGGTGCTCAATGCACCGTGGGGCGAGCAGAGCGGCTGGGCGCAGCAGACCTTGCTGGTGACCTTCCACGGCGAGTCCTACGGCGGCGCGAAGTTCTTCCAGATCCTCGAACGCCTGTGCGCGGATTTCTCGCGCCACCTCGACCTGATCGAGCTGATGTACATCTGCCTCGCGCTGGGTTTCGGCGGGCGCTACCTGATCGAGGCGGGCGGGCGCGCCAAGCTGGCCGACATTCAGGAAGACCTGTACCGGCGCATCCGCGCGCAGCGCGCGCCGCCCGCACAGGAGCTGGCGCCGCACTGGCGCGGCATCCAGGACAAGCGCAATCCGCTGATCCGCTACGTGCCGCTGTGGGTGATCGTGGCCGCGGCGGCCTGCGTGCTGCTGGGCGCCTACCTGTATTTCCACACGCGGTTGAACACGGGCTCCGCACCAGTCAGCGCCGAGCTCGCGCAGATCGGGCTGGAAGGCGCCACGCCGCCGGCCGCCCAGCAGCTGGACAAGACCAATCCGCCGCCGGCGCATCCCACGCTGAAACAACTGCTGGCGCCGGAGGAGCAGGCCGGCCAGCTCGCCATCGTCGAGCAGGGCAACGGCCGCGAGCTGGTGCGGCTTTCGGCCACCGGCATGTTCACCTCCGGTGGCGTGGACGTCGCCGATACCGAGTTGCCGCTGCTGCACAAGATCACCGCGGCGCTGAACCAGGTGCCGGGGCGGGTGATCGTGGTGGGGCATACCGACGACCAGCCGATCCGCTCGCTGAAGTTCAAGGACAACTTCGCGTTGTCCGCGGCGCGCGCGCGTGCGGTGCAGCAGGTGCTCGGCGAAGGCCTGGACAACCCCGGCCGGCTCGAGGCCACCGGCGCCGGCGACTCGCAACCGATCGCACTGCCGCCGAACCTGCCGGCGAATCGTGCGCGCAATCGGCGCGTGGAGCTCATGTATATCCCCGAGGGTTGAACCAGTGGCCAAGATTCTGAGTTTGCTGAAAACCGGCTGGTTCATCACGCTGATCGGCATCGTGCTGCTGGCGGTGCTGGTCTGGGTGGGCGGCCCGTACCTGGGCATCGGCGCGTCGCAGCCGCTGGCCGGCGTGGCGGCGCGCCTGCTGCTGATCGTGCTGATCGTGGTGGTGTGGCTGGCGATCCTGCAGATCCGCGCATGGCGCGCGCGCGGCAAGGCGCAGCAGATGTCCGGCGAACTGGCCGGGCAGGGTGCCCAGGCCGGCGACGGCGACCAGCGCAGCGCGACCGAGCGCAGCCAGCTGCAGGCGCGTTTCCAGGAGGCGGTGGACACCCTGCGCAAGACCCGCCGCGGCGGCAACCTGTATGCGCTGCCGTGGTACGTGGTGATCGGGCCGCCGGGCTCGGGCAAGAGCACCTTGCTGCAGAACTCCGGGCTCAACTTCCCGCTGTCCGAACGCTTCGGCAAGGAGGCGCTGCGCGGCGTCGGCGGCACCCGCAACTGCGACTGGTGGTTCACCGACGAGGCGGTGTTCCTCGACACCGCCGGCCGCTACACCATGCAGGATTCCGACCGCGCCGCCGATGCCTCGGCCTGGGGCGAGTTCCTGCAGCTCCTGCGCAAGTACCGCAAGCGCCGGCCGATCAACGGCGTGGTGATCGCGATGAGCATGTCCGACCTGCTCACGCTGGACGAGAACGGCCTCGCCGAGCACATCCAGGCGATCCGGCGCCGGCTGGACGAACTGGCCACGCACCTGCGCATCGGCGTGCCGGTGTACCTCAGCTTCACCAAGTGCGATCTGGTCGCCGGCTTCGGCGAGTTCTTCGACGACCTCAACCCGGAACTGCGCAGCCAGGTGTGGGGCTTCTCGTTCCCGCTGGACGCGACGATGGACGGCAGCGCGCCCAAGCGTTTCGGCGAGGAATTCGACCTGCTGCTGCGCCAGCTCGACACGCGCATCCTCGACCGCCTGCACGCCGAGCGCGACCGCAACCGGCGCGCGGCGATCCTCTCGTTCCCGCAGCAGCTGGCCGCGCTGCGCGAGATCGCGCGGCGCTTCGTGGAAGGCGTGTTCACCGGCCACGCCTATGCCGCGCCGCCGCTGCTGCGCGGCGTCTACCTCACCTCGGGCACCCAGGAAGGCACGCCGATCGACCGCATGATGGGCGCGGTGGCGCGCACCTTCGGCGTGGACGCGGCGCAGCTGCACGTGCCCGGCGCGCAGCGGCGCACCTTCTTCGTCGAGCGGCTGCTGAAGGAAGTGCTGTTCGGCGAGTCGGGCTTCGCCGGCACCAATCCCGCGCTGGAGCGGCAGAAGGTGCTGCTGCAGATCGCCTCCTACGCGGGCGTGCTGCTGCTGACCGTGCTGCTGCTGGTCGGCTTCGGCACCAGCTACGGGCGCAACCGCGATTACCTTGGCCAGGTGCAGACCGCGCTGCAGGCTTATCCGGCGAAGAGCGATGTCGCCGGCGCCACGACGCAGAAGGAATATTTCGCCCGCGTGCTCGCCCGGCTGGAAGGCCTGTCCGCCGTGCAGGACGCGGCGAACAAGTACCAGGCACACGTACCGATGGGCATGCGTTTCGGCCTGTTCCAGGGCGGCGCGGTGGGCGAGGAGGTGCACGACGCCTACCTGCGCGAGTTGAACGGCCTGCTGTTGCCGGGCGTGGCCGCGCAGTTCCGCAGCGGGCTCACCGGCAACGCCGGCGATCCGCAGGCGCTGTACTACTACCTCAAGGGCTACCTGATGCTGGGCGAACCGCAGCACCAGAACGCCGACGAGCTGGCCGCGCTCACCGACATCGAGTGGCGCAAGGTGTTCCCGGGCGACCCGGTGCTGCAGCAGGCGCTGGCGAAGCACTTCCATGCGCTGGTGGCCGAGCCGGGCCGGCTGCGTGCGCTGAGCCTGGACCAGACCCTGGTCGAGCAGGCGCGCAACACCTTGCGCACCGCCGACCTGCCCACCCTGATCTACGGCAGCCTCAAGCTCGGCGCGGGCAGCACGGACTATCCGCCGCTGCAGCTGGACAAGGCGCTGGGCCTGCTCGGCAACGTGTTTGTCCGCAAGAGCGGCGCGGCGTTGTCCGAGGCTATCCCGGCGCTGTACACCCAGCCGATGTTCCAGTACGAGGCGAGCAAGGGCGTCGCGCAGGCGGTGGACCAGTTCGCCAAGGACGACTGGGTGTTCGGCGCCACGAAGATCGACGCCCTGCAGAAGGCCCGGCTCACCCAGCAGGTGCTGGCGCTGTACGAGCAGGACTACATCAAGGCCTGGGACGGGCTGCTTGCCGATCTCGAACTGCAGCCGGTCGCCAGCATCCAGGATGCCAGCGCGATCGCCGCCAAGCTGTCCGGCCCCAGTTCACCGCTGAAGGCGCTGCTGAACACGGTGCGCGAGAACACCAGCGACATGCTGAAGGCGCCGCCGCAGAGCGGCGAGGACAAGGCGCTGGCCGGTGCGCAACAGGCGGCGGAGAAGAAGGCGGCGCAGAAGCTCACCCAGAACGCGCTGGCCCGCGCGCTGGCCTCGTCGGGCGGCGGTGCTGCCGCCGCGCCCGCGGAGCAGCCGGGCGCGGCGATCAGCGCGCACTTCGCCACGCTGGACCAGTTGAGCGCCGGTGCGCCGGGCGCCGCGCCGATCGACCAGACGCTGCAGGCGCTCGACCAGTTGAGCAAGACGCTGCTGACCATGACCGATTTCAGCAACGCCGCCGGCCAGCCCAACCCGCAACTGCTGCTGGCGCAGCAGCAGGCGTCGCAACTGCCGGCCCCGGTGTCCGGCTGGGTGGCTTCGCTCACCGGCAAGAGCGCCTCGCTGGTGGCCAGCGGCACCAAGGGCGCGCTGGGCGACCAGTTCCAGCAGGCGGTGGGCAAGGATTGCGCGAGCTTCGTGCGCGGTCGCTACCCGTTCGCGCCGGACAGCCGCACCGACATCCCGCTGCAGAACTTCGGCGAGCTGTTCGGCAACGGCGGCAGCTTCGACAGCTTCAACAAGCAGACCTTGTCCAAGCTGGTCGACGCCAGCGGCCGCAACTGGCAGTGGAAGACCGGCCCCGGTGCGGTGGCCGGCCCGCCGGGCATCCTGGCGCAGGCGCAGATGGCCGACGACATCCGCCAGATGTATTTCCGCAACGGCAACCAGCCCGAGGTGGATTTCACCGTGCAGGCGCCGCTGCTGGATCCCGGCATCGGCAAGCTGGAGTTCGATGTGGACGGCCAGAAGTTCGCTTACCAGCCCGGCGGCGCCACCAGCATGGCGATGAAATGGCCGGGGCCGCAGCCGGGCCACGTCACGATCTCCGCCTGGGACAGCTCGGGCACCTTGCTCAGCACCTTCGACTACCAGGGCGACTGGGCGTTCTTCCGCGCGTTGCAGGCGGCGCACCTGCAGAAGCAGTCGGACCTGAGCTTCCTCGCCAGCTTCAACTTCGGCGGCAAGACGGCGAAGCTGACGATCCAGGCCAGCAACCTGAAGAATCCGTTCCTCAACACCGAAGTGCAACGTTTCCGGTGCGGGGGGTGACTGCATGCCGAATCCGACAGGGGCGGGTTTTTTCGGCAAACTTCCAGGCACTGGCGACTTCGTGCAGCGCCGCTTGCCGGCGTCTTTCGTGGACGTGTGGGATCGCCACTTCGAGCAGGCGGTAAGCGCCAGCCGCGCGCGGCTGGGCGACGACTGGCCGCAGGCCTGGCGCGATGCCGCGGTGTGGCGCTTCGTGCTGGCGCCGGGCATCTGCGGCGAGCTGGCCTGGGCCGGCGTGACCGGGGCGGCGACGGACCGGGTGGGGCGCTGCTTCCCGATGGTGATCGCCGCGCCGCTCGCGGATGAAGCCGCCATCGAGGCGGCATTGCGCAACGATGCCTGGTTCGCCGCCGCCGAACGCGCGCACCGCAAGGCGCAGGCGAGCGGCGAGGGCGTGGAGCCGTTCGATGCGCGCGTCGTCGCGCTGCCGGACCTGCTTGCCGCGGCGGTTGCCGCGGATGCCGTCGTGCCGCAGCCCGACTGGGGCAGTGCGGGTCTCTGGCGCCTGCCGCTGCCGACGCTCGTCGATACGGCGTGGCTGTCCGTGCTGTGGGCCGGGTTGTCGGCGTTGCCGGGGCATGCGCTGTGGTGGACCACGGGCGCGCCGCGGATGCCGCCCGGCGTGATGGTCAGCCGCGGCCTGCCCGAGCCGGCCGCGCATGCCGGCATGCTGGACGCGGCGCATGCCGACGTGCCTTTGCAGACACCGGGTGCCGCCACCGCGTTGCGCACGCCGCCAGCGCCTGCGGCGCCGGCGACCGCGTCGATGCCGGCGGCCACGATGCCGGCACCGACGCCGGTACGCTTGCCCGACGACTTGTCCGAACTGTTCGCCGACCTGGCGCCGCATCTGGACGCGGTCGAACCCGGTGCGGCGGAGACCACGCAGCGCGCCGCCGACGTGGGTGGCGCGCGCGTGCTGCATCGCTACGACTGCGCGCTGACCATGGTGGTGGCCGACGACGGCGCGCCCGATCCGCGCCGGCAGGCGGCGGCGTCGGTCAGCGAACTGATCGGCCGCTTCGTGCCCAGCGATTTCGTCGCCGGCATGCAGGCGCTGCGCACGCGTCTGCTGGTGCTGCACACGCGCCTGCGCCAGCTGGCCGAGGACCACGCCGAGCCGGTGCACGAGGACGGCGCGGTGATCGCGGTGCGCGTCACCGGGCGCTGGGCCGACCTGCTGCGCATCGGCACCGCGAGCGCCTGGCACTGGCGCGCCGGCCAGCTGCATCCGCTGTTCGCCGCCGGCGGCGACGAGTTGCCGGCCGATGGCGCGGGACTGGGCGGCGAGCTGGACGACCTGCTGTTCAGCCGCACCTCGGCGGTGGCGCCGGGGCTGGGTGCGCCCGCGCAACCGATCTGCGACGAGATCGTCCGCGAGATCGACACCGGCGACCGCCTGCTGCTGCTGGCCACCCGCAAGCTGGCGGAACTGCCGGCGTCGCTGCTGGCCGAGGCGCTGGCCTTGCCGTCGCCGCATGCCGCGTGCGCGCACATCGCCGCCGCGGCCGGGCTGGGAATCCACGCGGCCGGTTGGCCGCTGGCCGTGATCGAGGTGCAGCCATGACCCTGCATTACCAGTCCGCCGGCCGCACCGAGACCGGCAAGGTGCGCCGACACAACGAGGACTCGATCCTGCTGCGCGACGACGTCGGCCTGTGGGTGGTCGCCGACGGCCTGGGCGGCCACGCCGCGGGCGATTACGCCAGCCAGATGATCGTCGAGCGGCTGGGCGCGCTGCCGCGCACGGGCGGCGTGTTCGATTTCATCGAGGCGATCGAGGACTGCCTGCAGCAGATCAACGCCGACCTGATCGCCACCGCGCTGGAACGCGGTAGCGACATCATCGGCTCCACCGTGGTGCTGCTGGTGCACGACAAGGACTTCATGCTGTGCGGCTGGGTGGGCGACAGCCGCGCCTACTGCAACGAGGAAGGCCAGCTGCGCCAGATCACCCGCGACCACGTGCACGGCACCAAGGACGACGTCACCCAGTTCGGCGGCGGCACCGCGACAGCGCAGGCCGGCGCCGGCGTGCTCAGCCGCGCGGTGGGCGCCGAGGAGCGCCTGTTCATGGACTGGGTGGTAGCGAGCAACCGTCCCGGCACACAGTTCCTGCTCTGTTCCGACGGCATCAACAAGGAGCTGGACGACGACGAGCTCGACCGCGAATGCCGCCAGTTGCCCGACCCATCGATGCTGCTGGCGCGCCTGTTCGACCTGTCGCTGCAGCGCGCCGCGCGCGACAACATTTCCGCCGTGATCGTGCGGCTGCAGGATTGATGGACGGGTCGCGCCGATGACGGCTCTGCTCCGACTGCTCGACGACTTCCAGGCCCGGCGGCTCACGCTGCCGGGGCTGTTCGATGCGCTCGGTGCACGCGGGGCGGCGACGGCGGACGAGCATCGCGCCGAGCTGGAGCAGGTCGAGGCGATGGCGGCCGACGGCCGGCTGGACCCGGCGATCGCCAAGGCAGTGGTCGCCAGGTTGCGCACGCTGCAGGCGCCGGTCGACGACGAGGCCACCCGGGTGCAGGTCGAAGCGCATGCCGCCGACCTGCCGCGCGACGCCGAAGCCACCCGGGTGGAGCCGGCATCGCGGCCTGCCGGACCGCCTGCCGAGCCATCTGCCGAGGACGTCACGCGGGTGGCGCCCGTGGCCACGACGCCACCGGATGCGTCGGTCGGCGCGGCCACCGGCACGCACCCGACCGCCTCCATCGGCAGCTTCAGCCGTACCGATCTGGAGCGGATGGTGGCGGCGGATGCCGAGGTCGCCGCCGTCGGCATGCTGCTGAAGGGCCGCTTCCTGCTCGAACGCGAGATCGGCCGCGGCGGCATGGGCGTGGTCTACCTCGCGCGCGACGAGCGCAAGGTGGAGGCGCGCGACCGCGATCCGTACGTGGCGGTGAAGGTGCTGAACGACGAATTCCGCCGCCACCCCGATTCGCTGATCGCGCTGCAGCGCGAGTCGCGCCGCGCGCAGCTGCTGGCGCACGACAACATTCTGCGCGTCTACGACTTCGACAAGGACCGCACCATCGTCTTCATGACGATGGAGTACATCGACGGCACCGACCTGCGCACGCTGATCCGCGAGCGTGCCTACCACGGCCTGCCGCTGGCGGAGGCGAGGCCGCTGATCACCGGCATGGCCCATGCGCTGCAGCGCGCGCACGCGGCCGGCATCGTGCATTCCGACTTCAAGCCGGGCAACGTGATGGTGACGCGCGAGGGCGTGCCCAAGGTGTTCGACTTCGGCATCGCGCGGGCGGCCAAGCGGCTGGGCGAAGCCAGCGGTGAGGAGACGGTGTTCGACGCCGGCACGCTGGGTGCGCTCACTCCCGCCTACGCCAGCCTGGAGATGACCCGGGGCAAGGAGCCGTCGCCGTCCGACGACATCTACGCGCTGGGTTGCGTGGCGTTCGAGCTGCTCACCGGCAAGCACCCGTTCGACAAGGTCAGCGCCGAGGTCGCGTTGAAGGAAGGACGCAAGCCGCCGCCGGTGTCGGGCCTGACCCGGCGCCAGTACAAGGTGCTGTGCGACAGCGTCGCGTTCCATGCCGGGCAGCGGCCGAAGAGCGTCGAAGCGCTGGTCGAGGGCCTGCGCGACATTCGCCTGCGCGAACGCGCAGGCCGACCTCTGGCCTATGCGCTGGCCGGCATCCTGTTGCTGCTGGCCGGCGGCTGGTTCGCGCTGGGCCAGTGGCGCGCCCGGCAGATGGCCGAGGTCGTCGCCGGCTTCAAGCCCGGCGATGCCCATCGCTACGCAAACGAGACCCAGGCGTTCGCCGCGCTGGCCGGCCTGGGCGAGGACGGGCGACGGCAGCTGGTGCTGGCGCATGGCGACGTGGTGCAGTCGTACCTGCTCGAGCGCGTGGATGCGTACTGGAATCCGGCGCGGGGGCGGCACGATTACGCCGCGGCCAGCCGGGTCTTCGCGTTGCCCGCGGAGTTGCACCTGTTCCTGCCGCAGCTGGAGCTCAGGCGCCTCGCGGTGGACAAGGAAAAGCACGACCTGGACCAGCCGAAGCCGGCGGCGACGCCGGCAAATCCATCGTCCCCGCCGGTGGCCGCCGCCGCTTCGCCGCCGGCCGCGACGCCAGCCGCGGTCGCGGTACGTCCCGACGCCGACGCGGCGCGGATGCGCAAGGTGGTGGCGGAGCTGCTGCGGGAAGGCGAGCAGAACTACGCGCAACAGAAGTATTCCGCGGCGATTGCCAACGCGAAGGCCGCGCTGCAGATCGCTCCCGGGGATCCGGGGGCCACGCAACTGCTGCAACGCGCCCAGCAGGCGCAGCAGCGGGCGATGAGCAACATCACGATCAACTGAAGGAGGAGCGGTCATGCATGCACACGAATTTCGCGGCACGGGACTCCCGGCGATGGCGATCGCGGTGACCCTGCTCGGCGGCTGTGCCGACATGGGCGGCCTCGGCACGCCGGGTGCGGCTACTGCAAACGCCGGCACCGGAAGCACGGCGGCGCAGGAATGCAATCCGGTGGTGACCGGCGCCATCGGCGCGCTCGCCGGCTCGCTGTTCGGCAAGGGCAAGGGGCACCTGGCGGGCGCGGCGATCGGCGCCGGCGTCGGCGCGTTCGCCTGCATGGCCTACAACTACCACAGCCGGCGGGTTCGCGACGCGCAGGCGGTGGAGGCGCAGTACCGGCAGCAGCGCGGTGCCTTGCCCGCGGCCAACACGATCGATTCCTACCAGAGCGCGCTGGTTCCGGGTGGCACGGTGCAGGGCGGTGGCAAGGTGGAGATGCAGTCGCGCGTCACCCTGTTGCGCGGTGCGCACGACGTGCCGCCACAGCTGAAGGAACAGCTGACCCTGTACTCGCCCGACGGCAAGCAACTGGCCACCGCCACCAAGGACGTCGACGCGATCAACGGCACCGGCGAGTACGAGAGCAGCTTCGGTTTCAACCTGCCCAAGGGCATCCAGGAAGGCCGCTACAAGATGAGCTCGACGCTGTACATGGACGGCCAGAAGGTACGCACCAACGACGTGCCCATGCTGGTGGTCGGCTGATGCGCGGAACACGCACATGGTTCGGCGCGCATTCCGCGGCGACGCCCCCGACACGATCCCCCCATCCCTGGACTGACATGCAAGACCGCTGCCCATGAGCTCCATCGCCGAACTGATTGCCGACTACCAGGCCAAGCGGCTCTCGCTGCCAGGGCTGTTCGAGGCGCTGGCCGCGCGCGGCGCGCTGCCGGACGATGCCCTGCGCGAGGAGCAGGCGCTGCTCGACGCGATGGCGGCCGATGGCCGGATCGAGCCGACGCTGGCGCGCGCGCTCGCCGCGAAGCTGCGCAGCCTGCAGCCGCCGTCCTCCGCGCCGCCCGTGGTGCCGGACGACGAGGTGACCCGGGTGCAGGTGGGGAGCCACGCGGCCGCGCCGCCGCCGGATGCCGAGATGACGATGGTGCAGCCCGCCTCGCGTCCGCCCGCGCCATCGGCTGACGCGGATGCCACCGTGGTCGCGCCCGCCTCGCGTCCGCCCGCGGCCGATGCGCTGCAGGCCACCGCCGTCACCGGCACCCAGGGCACCGCCTCCAGCAGCAGCTTCAACCGCTCCAGCTGGGAAAAGGTGGCCGAGGCCGAAGGCGGCGACTACGCCACCGTGGGCATGCTGCTGAAGGGCCGCTTCCTGCTGGAACGCGAGATCGGCCGCGGCGGCATGGGCGTGGTCTACCTCGCGCGCGACGAGCGCAAGGTGGAGGCGCGCGACCGCGATCCGTACGTGGCGGTGAAGGTGCTGAACGACGAATTCCGCCGCCACCCCGATTCGCTGATCGCGCTGCAGCGCGAGTCGCGCCGCGCGCAGCTGCTCGCGCACGACAACATCGTGCGCGTCTACGACTTCGACAAGGACCGCACCATCGTCTTCATGACGATGGAGTACATCGACGGCACCGATCTGCGCACGCTGATCCGCGAGCGCGCCTACCACGGCATGCCGCTGGCCGAGGCGCGCCCGTTGATCGAGGGCATGGGCTGGGCGCTGAAGCGCGCGCACGCGGCTGGCATCGTGCATTCCGACTTCAAGCCCGGCAACGTGATGGTGACGCGCGAAGGCGTGCCCAAGGTGTTCGACTTCGGCATCGCCCGCGCCGGCAAGCACCTCAGCGAGGCTACCGGCGAGGAGACGGTGTTCGACGCCGGCACGCTGGGCGCACTCACTCCCGCCTACGCCAGCCTGGAGATGATCCAGGGCAAGGAGCCGTCGCCCTCCGACGACATCTACGCGCTGGGCTGCGTCACCTTCGAGCTGCTCACCGGCAAGCACCCGTTCGACAAGGTGAGCGCCGAGGTCGCGTTGAAGGAAGGGCGCAAGCCGCCGCCGGTGCCGGGCCTGACCCGGCGCCAGTACAAGGCACTGTGCGACGCGGTGGCCTTCCATGCCGAGCAGCGCCTGCAGAACGCGGGCGCGCTGATCGACGGCCTGCGCGAGATCGGCCTGCGCGAGCGGCTGGTGCCGTGGCTGGGCTACGGCGCGGTCGCCGCCGTGGTGATCGCGGGCGGCACCTGGGGCACGCTCAGCTACCTGCACCAGCACCACCTGTCGCAGGTGATTGCGCGCTTCGCCGCCGGCAACCCGCACCACTACGCGAACGAGAACGAGGCGATGCAGGCGCTGGGTGGCCTCGGCGAGGACGACCGCAAGCGGCTGGTACTGGACCAGGGCGAGGCGATCCAGAACTTCCTGCTCGCGCGCATCGATGCCTACTGGAACCCGGCCCAGGGGCGCTACGACTTCCCCGGCGCCCAGCACGTGTTCCAGCTGCGCGACCAGCTGAAGCTGTATTCGCCCAAGCTGGATACCCGGCGCACCGCGGTGACCCAGCAGAAGAACGACCTGCTCAACACGCTGGACACCGAGCTGTCGCAGCGCATCGCCGCCGGCGCGATCTTCGAGAGCCAGCCCGACAACGCGGTGGCCACGCTGGACCGCATCCGCGCGATCGATCCGCACAGTGCGCTGCTGCACAACGCCGAACTGGAGCTGAAGTACGACATCGCGATCGGCCAGTCGCTGAGCGCCGACCACGTGGACGAGGCGCGCCAGCGGCTCGCGCTCGCCACGCGGTTGTTCCCGGACTCGTCGCGGCTGAAGCAGCGCGGGGCGCAATTGGCCGCGCTCGCCGCCACCGCTGCACCGGCCGCGGCGGCGCCCGCGCCGGGTGCGCCGGTGCAGGGCATCCCGCAGGCGCGCAGCGCGCTGGCCGCGCTGGTGGCCGCGCCATCGGCGAATGCGCAGTGGCAGCAGTCGGTGTCCGCCGCGATGGCGGTGCTGCAGCATGACCAGTCGCCGGAAACGCGCAAGCTGGTGGATGCGCTGGGCGCCGCCATCGCCGGCAGTGCGGGCCAGCAGACCGATGCCATGCACCTGCCGCAGGACCTGGCGCTGGTGAACTTCGGCCTGCAGTACGCGCCGCAGTCGGCGCCGCTGCTGGCCCAGCGCGACAAGCTGACCGCGCTGCAGAGCCAGGCGCAGGCACAACTCGATCAAGAGGCAGCTACGGCCGAGGTGGCCACGCGCATCGAGTCGGTGCGGCGCGCGGCCGCGGCCGACGACAGCGCCAAGGCGCTGGAATCGCTGACGCGCATCCGCAGCCTGCAGCCGGACCATCCCTTCCTCGCCAAGGAGGGTCCGCAACTGGTGGCCTCGGCCTATCTGGGACAGGCCGACGATGCGTTCCAGCGCGGCAAGTACCAGGCCGCATCCAGCCTGCTGGCGCAGGGCCTGAAGGCGCTGGGCAACCGCAGCGACCTGCGCAATGCGCAGGCGCGCTACGAACTGGCCGCCGCGCTGCTGAAGGCCAACGGCCAACCGCTGGCCGATGCCGACTACCAGCGCCTGCGCAGCCAACTGGCCGCCGCGCGCAAGGCCGATGCGCAGGGTCTGGATGAGCTGGAGTCCGAGCTGAAGCAGCACGGCCACCTGGCGCAGGGCAGCCTGGCCGCCTTGCTGGACAGCCTCAAGCCGAGCGCCACGGCGGCAGCGGAGGCGCCGACGCCCGCCGCGCCCGTGCCGGCCGCGCCCACCGCACCGGCCGCCGCCACGCCCGGCCATGCGCCAACCGAGGCGGCGGCGACCAAGGCCGCCCCGGGCGGCGCCGCCAAGCCCGTGGCCGCGACGGCCGGCAATGCGGCGCCGACCGCTGCCGTGGCCGGCAACGATCCCTGCGCGCGTCCGGACCTGGCCGGCAAGGGCCGCGCCTGCGTCGACACCCTGGGTGCCGGCGGCCGCGGGCCGGCCCTGGTGGTGATTCCCGGCATCGGCGGCGGCAAGCCGTATGCGATGTCGCGCACCGAGGTCACGGTGAGCGAATTCAACCGCTACTGCCGCGCCAGCCATGCCTGCGCCGGCGTGTCCGACAGCGACGGCCAGTTGCCGGTGAGCAACATCAGCCTGGCCCAGGCCAGGGCCTACGCGCAGTGGCTGAGCAGCGCCAGCGGCTACACCTACCGCCTGCCCAGCGACGCCGAGTGGATGCACGCAGCGCACGCCAGTGGCGGCTGGAAGCAGTCGCCGGACAGCAACTGCATCCCGCCGTCTTCCAGCGACGACAGCAGCGGCGGACCGATCTCCGCGCTGGGCCGCGAGCCGAATCCCTGGGGACTGGTGAACATGACCGGCAACGTCTGGGAGTGGGTGACCAGCGGCGGCGGCGTGATCGTGCGCGGCGGCAGCTACAACAGCTACTGGTCCGATTGCACGGTGGACAGCCATCGGAGCGACAATGGCGGCGCGCAGAAAGATGTCGGGTTCCGGGTACTGCGGGAGCTGAAATGAGCGAGCGGGAACGACGGGTCAACCAGGGGCTGCGTGTCCTCGACGAGGCCCACTACAGCGGGCGGATCAATCGCGAGGAATACCGCAAGCGGCGTCGCCAGCTGCTCGGCTCGCTGTGCGACAGCCACGGCATCACCGCCCGCAACACCTTGCGTACCCGGATCACCCAGCAGGGCGGGCGCGTGGCCCAGGCGGCGGTCGCGCCGGCCGAGTCCCAGCCGGCGCCCTTCGCCGCCCGGCATGCCGTGGCCTGGAAACCGCTGCTGGCCTTCGCGCTCGGCCTGGTGCTGTGCGCGCTGCTCGTGTACTGGCTGCTGCGGGCGAACTGAGGAGCACTCCGCAACTCGCGCATCCGGTCCGCGCGGCGTGACCGGAAAAGCCGCCGTTTTGCGCATTTGAATATCAAGGGATGCTCTGGTCTACCCCAGTGCAGGCGTCACCGGTCTGTCTGTTCGCAGCCCGCAGGCACGTCGTCGAAGGCAGGCTGGTTGCCTGTCGAGACGGCGGGCCGAAGGGATGCGGGCAGACAGACCGGCCTCAACTTCTTGAATGCAAATGACGAGGTGATGCCCAGAGGGTCCGCATATCGCCGCGCGCGTCTTGCCCAGACCACCAGTCTGGACTGCGCCACGCACGACCATCTGCGAACCCTCTGGGCATCATGCCGCCTGCGCTGGGGTTGATCAGAGCATCCCCGGGACGGTCTGGTTTCGACGATCGTGGATCCGGACCGGAGGCGGTCCGGCGCCCGCCATCGAGCCCTCATGGCCGAACCACGGGATGGCACGGGCGCCGCCGGCACCCGTGCATGTGCGTCATCGATCATCAAGGGGAATGCCGTGCGCAGGGTCTGTCTGGCAGCAGCGTTGGCGCTGGTCCTGGGAACCGGGGAAGCATGGGCGCAGGCGGCCGGGGGAAGTCCGCCGCAGATCCTCGTCAGCGGCGTGCCCGCTGCGGCGGGAGCAACCGCGCAGTCCGCCGTGCAGGGCATCATCGACCGCGAATACCAGCAGACGCTGGCAGCGGACGGCCATCCGGCCGCGCTGACCATGGTGCAGCTGCAGGCCCTGGCCGACCGGATCACCCTGGCCCTGCACAAGGCCGGCTACCCGAACGCGCACGCCTACCTGCCCGACCAGGTGGTGGCCTACACCGTGCATGGAGCAGCGGCGGCCGGCCAGGCGGCCGTCGCGGCCGCGGCGCAGACGCCGGCGGTTGCCGCGCCGCCAGCCGCAGCGCCGGTGCCCGCGGCGCCCTCCGACCGGGTGGTGCCGCCGCTCAAGGACCGCGACGTCGGCAGCGCGCAGACGCAGCAGATCGCGGTGAGCGGGTTCCACGTGGACGGCGTGGGCGAGCACAAGGATGCCGGCATCACGCCAGCCAGCATGCAGGCGCTGGCGGATGCGCAGTTCGGCAAGCTCGGCGGCGGCGCCGGGCAGCCGGCGAAGCTCGGCTTCGACCAGTTGCAGGGCGTGGCCGACGCGATCACCCAGCGCTACCGCAAGGCCGGCTTCATCGTGGCCACCGCCTTCCTGCCGGCGCAGACGGTGGGCGACGACCGCATCGTGCGCATCCAGGTGCTGGAAGGAAAGATCGGCCGCATCATCGTCAAGGGCACCAGGCGCTACCACCCCGGCGTGATCGCGGCGCCGGCGGAGAAGCTGCGCGGCAAGGCGCTGCAGAAGAGCGACGTGGACACGGCGCTGCTGTACGACCGCGACCTGCCGGGCGTGTCGGTGACCTCCACCTTCCAGCCGGGCGAACAGACCGGCGCCACCGACCTCATCATGGTGGCGCGCGAGGCGCCGCGGCCGTACACCATCACGCTGGGCGCGAACAACTACGGCACCGCGCTCACCGGCCGCTACCGCGCCGAGGCGGGCATCACCTGGAACAGCCCGCTGGGCATCGGCGACAGCCTCGCCGCCAACGTCAACTACGCGCTGGACCCCAGCCAGAACGTCTACGGCTCGCTGGTCTACCGCGCGCCGACGGTGGTGGTGCCGGGCCTCAGCGCGGTGGCGGGTGCCACCCGCAGCGAGCTGCAGATCAACTCCGGCCAGTTCGCCAGGCTCAACGTGAAGGGGCCGAGCTCCTCGTATTTCACCGGTGCCGACTGGAAGTTCGTCAACACCGACGACCTGAAGCTGCTCGGCTCGCTGCACTACATCCGCGAGGAATCGAAGCTGAAGCTGGGCGGCTTCGACTTCCCGTTGTCCGACGAACGCTTCGACGTGGCCGAGCTGGGCTTCGGCATGGAACACACCGACAAGCGCTTCCACGGTGTGGACATCCTGCAGGTGGCCGTGCGCAAGTCGATCAGCGACGACTCGAAGCAGCCGGACCTGGTCAGCCCCGATCATGCCAGCAGCTTCCTGTCCGAGCGGATCTCGTACACCCGCCTGCAGTTCCTCGCCCCCACGCAGCGGCTGTATTTCAAGTTCAACGGGCAGTACAGCAACGACGTGCTGGCGCCGCTGGAGCAGTTCGCGATCGGCGGCCCCGACAGCGTGCGCGCCTATCCGATCGCCGACGCGCTGAGCGCCCGCGGCTACTACACCGCGCTGGAATACCACGTCGACGCGCCGGGCTTCGCCAACAAGACCTCGCCGTTCCGCGGCCGGCCGTGGCGCGAGCTGCTGGAGCTGGAAACCTTCCTCGACTACGCACGCGGTTTCCCGGTGGCGAAGGAACGCGCCACCGGCCTCAAGCCGGTGACCTACAGCGGCGTCGGCGCGGGCTTCATCTTCCGCCTGCCGTACTGGCACCACCTCCAGTTCCACTTCGACGGCGCGGTGCCGCTGGGCAACCAGGATGCCTCGGACCGGCACGGCTATCACGTCTACGGACGCTTCGACCTCACGTTCTGACGTACCACGATCTCGGACGGACAACGATCATGAACACGATTTCCCGCACGGCCCAGCGCAGCTCCCGTCAGCAGGCCGGGGCAATGCCGGCGATGGCCCTGCCGCGGCTGCGGCAGCAACGGCTGGCGCTCAGCCTGGCGGTGGCGCTCGGTTCGGTGTCGTTCTGCGGCGGCGCACTGGCCGCCGTTGCCGGCGGGGTGGCGCCCGGCAGCACGCCGATCGGTGGCGTGGTGGTCGGCGGTTCGGGTTCGATCACGCAGAACGGCGTGAATACGGTGATCAACCAGAACTCGGCGCTGCTGGCGCTGAACTGGCAGAGCTTCAATGTGGGCAAGGACGCCACGGTGCTGTTCAACCAGCCCTCGTTCAACGCGGTGGCGCTCAACCGCATCCTCGACCAGAGCCCCAGCCAGATCTTCGGCCACATCAACTCCAACGGCCAGGTGTTCCTGATCAACACCCACGGCATCATCTTCGGCAGCAGCGCGCAGCTGAACGTGGGCGGCCTGGTGGCGAGCACGCTGGACCTCACGCCGAGTGATTTCCTGTCGAACCATTTCAACCTCGACGCGCACGGCGGCAGCGCCGGCGTCGTCAACCACGGCACCATCCAGGCCGCCAGTGGTGGGTCGGTGAGCCTGGTCGGCGGCAAGGTCGAGAACGACGGCCTGATCGTGGCGAACTACGGCCGCATCAACCTCGACGGCGCCGACAAGGCGGTGCTGGATTTCGACGGCAACGGCCTGATCAACGTGCAGATCACCGGCGCGTTGCAGCAGCGCCTGAGCAACGACGAAGCCGCGGTGGCGAACAACGGCCGCCTGCAGGCCGACGGCGGCACCGTGGTGCTGCAGGCCTCGGCCGCGAAGGACCTGTTCACCAACCTGGTCAACAACACGGGCGTGATCGACGCCCACGGCATCAGCACCGATGGCGGCGTGGTGCGCCTGGTCGGCAGCGGCGGCAACACCGTCAGCAGCGGCAGCATCGATGCCAGCGGCGTGCACGGCGGCAGCGTGCAGCTGCTGTCCGACCAGAACGTGGGCGTTGGCGGCAGCGTGGATGCTTCCGGCACGCTCGGTGGCGGCAGCATCCGCGTGGGTGGTGGCTGGCAGGGTGGCGAGGGGTTGCAGACGGCGTCGGCGACCTATGTCGCGCCGGACGCCAAACTGAATGCCGATGCCACGAAAGCGGGCAATGGTGGCTCCGTGGTGGTGTGGGGCAACGACGTCAACAATTTCTACGGCAGCATCAGCGCGCGTGGCGGGGCCATCAGCGGCAACGGTGGCCGGGTCGAAACCTCGTCGCACTACGGCCTCAACGCCCAGGGTGAAGTGGACGCGTCGGCGGCCCAAGGCAAGGCCGGCACGTGGCTGCTCGATCCCTACAACGTGACGATCAGCACCAGTGCGAATGCCAATACCGGTACCTCGCCCGACTACACGGCCAGCGGCACCGGCTCGAACGTCAGCACCGTTGGAGCCACTGGAATCAACGCGGCGTTGACCGGTGGCACCGACGTGTTCGTGTTCACCAACAACAGCCAGGCTGGCAACGGCACCGAAACCGGCAACATCACGCTGAGTGCGCCGATCGCTGCCAGCGGCGCCGGGTCACTCTATCTGGAAGCGGTCGGCAGCATCCTGCTCGAGAACACCATCACTGCCAAGAGTGCAACTCTGCCGCTCAATGTCTACCTGTGGGCGAACTACGGTGGCACGGCGGCCGGCACCACTTACACAAGCAACGCGGCATGTGCCACATGCCAGGTGCTTATCGGCGACGCGGCCAATGCCAACATCACGACGGATGGCGGCAACGTTGACATCCGCACCGGCGACTCCACTCACGCCGGTGGCGGCTTGCTGCTCGGCAGCAGCACGACCACGGGCAGCATCAACGCAGGCGCGGGCAGCCTGACCGTGGCCACCACCGGCATCAGCCAGCAGGCCGCCGGGGCCAGCACTGTCATTGCGGGTGCGGCAAGTCTCGATGCCGGTGCGGGCGTGCTGACGCTGGGCAACAGTGGCAACGACTTCACCGGCGCAGTGAGCCTGAACAACAGCGGCGCGAACAACGTGACGCTGAACAACGGCAGCAACGCGCTGACTCTGGGTGGGCTGGGCATCGGTGGCGCGTTGACGCTCACCTCGAGCGGCGGCATCACGCTGGGCGGCGACGTGACCTCCGGCGACGCGCAGACCTACAACGGCAACGTGCTGCTGGGAAGCGGCGTGACGCTGCAGACCACCAACAAGAACGTGAGCTTCGGCGGCACGGTGGACAACGCCACCGGCACGGCCGAAGCGCTGACAATCAGCGCCGGTACGGGCGCGGTGAGTTTCGGCGGCGTGGTGGGCGGCGGCACCAACGGCGCGCTGGCCAGTCTGGGCAGCACCGGCACGGGCGCGGTCACGCTGGGCGGCAACGTGACCACGACCGGCGCACAGAGCTACACCGGTGCCGTGTTGCTGGGCGGCAACGCCACGTTGCAGACCACCAACAGCAACGTGGGCTTCGGCAGCACAGTCGACAACGCCGCCGGTACGGCCGAGGCGCTGACCGTGAAGGCCGGCACCGGCGCGGTGACGTTCGGCGGTGCGGTGGGCGGCGGCACCAACGGCGCGCTGGCAAGCCTGGCTGCGACCGGAGGCAGCCTCACGCTCGACGGCAACGTCACCACCAGCGGCAACCAGACCTACACCGGCGCGACGCTGCTGGGCGGCGACGTGACGCTGAACAGCAGCGCGGGCAACGGCGCGGTGGGCTTCACGAGTACGGTGGACAACGCGACCAGCGGCACGCCGGAAGCATTGACGGTAAATGCGGGCAACGGCGCGGTGACGTTCACCGGCGGCGTGGGCGCGGGTGCCAATGGTGCGATTGGCGCGCTGACCGTGAACGGCAGCGGTGCGACGAGCCTGGGTGCAGTGAACGCGGCCAGTCTGGCCACGAACACCGGCACGACCACGCTCAATGGCAACATCACCACCACCGCGGGACAGACCTACAACGGCGCGGTACTGCTGGGCAGTGGCGTGGCGTTGAATACCACCAACAACGCCGTGGATTTCAAGAGCACGGTGGACAACGCGGCCAGCGGTACGCCGGAAGCATTGACGGTAAATGCGGGCAACGGCGCGGTGACGTTCACCGGCGGCGTGGGCGCGGGTGCCAATGGTGCGATTGGCGCGCTGACCGTGAACGGCAGCGGT
>Ga0209455_1000367_pt1 | contig 41760 bp, 44 predicted proteins | sample AraplaCol_mCL_r2_FD_184275 | JGI IMG/M metagenome (GOLD analysis project Ga0209455, IMG submission 184275) | Arabidopsis root microbial communities from North Carolina, USA - plate scrape CL_Col_mCL_r2 (SPAdes) (version 2) | ecosystem: Host-associated > Plants > Roots > Endosphere | place: USA... | reverse complement strand
CCGCAGCTGGAAGCCACTGGCTCGGCCCGCAGCCGCAGGCGAGGACACGGGTGGCTGTAAGCGGTGCCCTTGACACGGCGAGCCCTGGGCGGAGGCAGAGAGAGGGGGCCGGCCCGGCATGGCCGGGCTGGGAGAGAGGGCCGCGGGGGCGGCCCTCTCTCCGGGGATGCGCACACGCACTGCGTTGGCCGGGCGCCGACCTGTCGGCGCCCGGACGTATCGACGCATGAGCATCGCGGAAGCGCGCAGCGCGCGCCGGGATGCCATGTCCTCGCCTCAAGGTCAGCGCCAATTAGCCGACGAAAAGATGCCTCGGTATCGGTCGCATCGCTGTATCACCGCCCAAATAGGGCGGTAATACCTAAGGAGGCTCGTCGCGATTCGCAGGACTGATTGTCTGCGGACCATGGACGCCCATCGGGTATGGGTTTCTCCATGGAAGCAACCACTGCCGCTAACCAGTTAGACGCTGGCGAAGTTGAAGCGATGTCGACACTGGCGCCGGCGAACTATCAACGTGCTTGTCCTCGGTCCTCGGGCTCCACGTTGAAACGTATGCATCGTTCGCCTGCATACGCTGCAGTTCGGTGAGCACATCGCGGTTGTCCGCACGCAGATCCTCCAATCGTTGCAGCTGCACGAACGGCTTAGTCAGCTCCAGCTGCGCCTTGGCATATTCAGACAACTCCGCGTCCCTCCTTTCCGTCGCCTCCTTGATGCGGCTTTCGAAACTCGAAAGATAGTTATCCAACCGTGCCAAAAAGCCGATGGCACTGATGTTCTCGTCTCGGCCATATCGGAAGTTTCCACTTTCGTAGGCAGTTCGGCCTCGGATGACAAACCCAAGCGATGACGCCCCTGCAGTCACGTCAATGGTGAAACCTCGGTAGGAGCCAACCGCCACTGGCTCGCTGCGACCTACCGCGCGATGGTCGAGTGCCTTCTTCATGCGGGCTACAAGGTGATCAAACAATTCTTTGCGTTGCTCATCACCTAACACATTCCCATTAGGCAACGTGAACGGACCACGCTCCTTATGAGCAGATGCATCGCGCACCGCGATTTCCGCGTGCCATCGGGCGACGCATTGTTCGCATCGCTTTTCGGCGTCCTGTAGCCACTCAATGCGCTTTTCTAGAGCGTGCCGGTTTCGCTGATGATTGGCATAGACGGCTTCGAGCTTTTTCAACTCCGCATTGAGCTTCACCTGCAGAAAGATGAGCGGGTTGCCCGTCGCCGCCGCCTTCATCTCGGCGGCATTGGCGGCCTCACCGGCGATATCATCGATGGTTCGCGTGAGTGCGTCGCCTTTACGGAACTGCTCGATGCCGGCCGCCTTGTACTCGATGGTCTGCCACATTCTCGAATCGTAGGTCGACTTGGTCGCGTACCTCACCACCGCAAACTCGAACCCGTCAGGGTCTTGCTCATAGAAAAGGTTACCTTGACGGATCCCTCTTCCGTCACGCTGCTCGAGATCGGATGGACGCCACGGCGCATCAAGGTGATGAATGGCAACCAGCCGTCGCTGGGCGTTGGTGCCCGCGCCCATCTTTGCGGTGCTGCCAAGCAAGAAACGCACGTTTCCCTGGTTCATGTCGTTAAACAGTTTGTCTTTCTGGGTATCCGTCTTCGCATCATGGATAAAACGAATTTCGTCGGCTGGGACGCCGCGGTCGATCAACTTTTGTTTTATATCGTCGTAGACGCTAAAGGAGCTGCCGCCGGCGAGCAATTCGTCCATCGAGACCGACTCTTCAGGCGCATCATCGTCCCGATCTGCCTCAATTTCCGGCGCGGGCGCCGGCTTAAAGGCCAATCCTTTAGGTGTGGATAGGTCACAGAACACCATTTGCGTACCCTTACGATCCTGCCATTCGCGGTAGATTTCGAAGAGGCGGTCGACACACGCGTTGACTTTGCTCCCCGCGAAATCCTCGGCGCCTGGTTTAATAAGGCGGAAGTCCAGGCCTGCCTTCCGTGCCTCATTGGTGATTTTGAGTGGATTGTCGATGCGAGGATCGCGCGGCAAGTGTTCCATCCGGTGGATGATTGAGCCTTCATTCCATTCTTTGATCTCAATACCGTCGGGGCGCCGCAAAGGCTCACCACGTTCGTCCCTGACAACTTGCTGCACGCCCATGAACCAAGCCTGGTCACGGGAGCGTTCGACCACAACATTGATCGGTCTACCAGTTTTCAGTTTGGGCACGGGGAAACGCGTCCCCATCTCGGCCGCCTGCCGATCGAGATCCGCCTGCGTAATCACGTCGGCGAACGTCCGGTACATGCTCGACAACTCCGGCACGTTTTGGAACTTCGCGAATCGACTGTTGAGCCGATAATTCACTCCTGTCGCATCTAGCTCCCAGCCCGTCACGACCTGCCCAAACGTGCTGGCCCACGCGTCAAAATGTGCAATGCCTCGGCTTCGCATGTCGTCGTAGCGCAAGTATCGCTGCATTGTGTAGAGCTCAGCAATCGTGTTCGATATTGGCGTGCCCGTGAGAAAATACACTCCTCGGCCGTCCTGCTTCATCTGGAGATAGCGGCACTTGATGAAGAGATCGAACGCCATTTCGGAGCCTGCGAGGTTACCGAGACCGCTCACGCGGTTCATGCTGGTCACGATCTGAAGGTTCTTGAACAGGTGAGCTTCATCGACCATGAGGCAGTCGATGCCAAGCTCATCAAACGTAAGCGACTTGTCTTTTGCGCCGGTGTCGGCGGCTCGCTTCATGCGCTCCTCCATGCGCTCCCTTGCTTTTTCCATTTCCTTGATGGTATATCGATCGCCGTTCTCGCGCTTCATCGCAAGAATCGATGCGGTCAAATCTTCTATTTGTTCGGTGAGGATGGCGTCCAGCGTAGCCTGTGGGATACCGATCTTCTTGAAACTGCTATGGGCGACGATGACGGCATCCCAATCATTGGTAGCGATACGAGCGAACAAGCGTTCGCGGTTCTCCTTTGCAAAGTCTGTTTTATCAGCGACAAGAATATTTGCGTTTGGATAGAGCTTATAAAAGGCGTCTTTCCATTGCAGCAGCAGATGGTTTGGAACCACGAACATCGGTTTCCCGAAGAGCCCCATCCGCTTGCTTTCCATCGCAATCGCCACCGCGGCGAAGGTTTTGCCGGCGCCGACGCGATGGTCTAGGAGCGTTGAGCCTTCCTGAATTCCGCGCCACACGACGTTCTTCTGGTGCGGTCGGAACGAAATGGCCACCGAAGCGCCCGCCATCGTCAGGTGGGATCCGTCGTAAGTCGGGAGAACGTTGGTGTTGAATCGATCGTTGTAAAGACGCTCAAGCTTCAGTCGGCGGTCCTTATCCGCCCAGATCCAGTCCAAGAATGCCTGCTTGATCTCGTCAGCCTTTTGAGCCGCGGCTGTCGTCTCTTCGGTGTTGACCTGGTACACCGCTTGGTTGTTGGCGTTGGTGCCCACCTGGTCGCGGACCTGGATGGGGCTCTGTTCGAGGATGGCTTCGATCAGCTTGTGCGCCGGGTAGCGTGCTGTCCCGTACGTGACGCGCGAAACCGTGTGGTCAGGCTCAGTGATCCTCGCCTGCCACTTTCCAAGGGCCTCCATGTAATGGATGTGCTCTTGCACGTCCCCCAGGAGGTGCCTGACGAAAGACGATACAACGGAAGCAGGCACCCAGGTTGAGCCGAGCGACACAGCGATGTCGACGGCCTCAATGTCCGCCGGCTGGACGGTTCGTAGCGCATCGACGTTGGGTTGAAACGCTGGATCCTGTTCCGCCGCTCTTTGCGCAGCGGCGAGCTTCTGTTTGACATTGCCGCTCAGGTACTGGTCTGACGTGACCCACTCGCCTTTGCCTGGAACACGAAAAATTCGGCCAGAAAGCTCTTTCACTACATCTTCTTCCGACCGCTTAGAGAGGCGAATGATGTAGTCCAGGTCGACGCGCCCCAGCTCGTTCATGGAGACAACGAGCGCGTCCTTCGGCGACTCTGTCGCCAAAATTTCGCGCCGTGGCGTGAGCACCCTTCGGGTGAAAATCGCTGCTTTGCTTGCTGTCGGCGGCCGTGGCGGCACGCCTTGTTTTTTCGCTAACTCTGGACTGACCCCTCTGTCGTAGTCCTTTTCAAGCGCGAACAGCAATGCGTATTCGGGATCATCACACATCGCCAGGCGATTAGCCTGGGAACTGATGTGGCCGAATTTGGCGACGAAGCGGTCGTATCGCTCGTTCAACTCTCTGCGTAGGCCCTCAAGACCATACTTGCGACCATGGAAATCGCGCAGTTCTCGTTCCGCCGCGCGAGCCGCAGATGCGGGTGAGCTGAAGGAGCCTATGATTTGGCCTTCGTAGTAACGAGCCTGGTAGAACAGAAACTCGGGCTGCCCTTCCACGGATCGAGGAATGATCTGCAGGGATGCTCCTGGTGCGGTGTAGGTTGCGATCGGGCTGTCATGATCGAAGTGTCCATGGTGCGTCCAGCCGCGCCCCAAAGTCACGTTGGTGTGCTGGCCACCGCGGTATGCACGAACGATCCGGTCGCCGTCGACCAGGTGGACGTAGTCATCGCTGTCCTGCGTATCGCTGTCTTCACTCGGGTCCAGAGGTAAGGCCATGCTTTCGCCGGCGGCGGCGTTGGGCGCGGGACGAATTTCGTCGTGGAGCTCACCGTGCATCAAGCTCCGAAGCGCATCCCGAATACCGATCATCCCCCGAATGCGCTCGCCTGCCCGGACGTTCCGAGGCTGTACGAGAACGTAATCGTGCTTGTCGAGCTTGTCAGGAAGCCGTTGCGCCAGCGCCCCAGCAGGCGTGACGAAGTAGCTGCCGATTTTTATCTGCTCGGGAATGGATAGCGGCTCGAGCTCTTGAAGCTCGGCGTCATGACGACTTGTCGAGACTCGTGCCCGGTATACATCGGGGGGAAGAATCTGGATCGCTTTCGCTAGCTGCTGCTGCAATTCTCCACCGAGGAGCGGCAAGAGCTCGGGGCGGGCCCCGTGCATGCTGCTCACCAGCGTCATCGTGCCGAGCATCTGCTCCGGGTGGTCTACGTAGTAGCGATTGACGCGAATTTCTTCGCTGCTGTCGTAGTTCGGAATCGGCTCGACCTCAAGCCACCGTTTGTTGGTTTCCTCACCATCGCGCGCCCGCTGGAAGAACAGAATGTCGGTGGTGACCTCGGTGAGCGCGTTCTCCTTGAACGCGGTGTTCGGAAGGCGGATGGCGCCAAGCAAGTGCGCGCGTTGGGAAACGTGGTTGCGCACGGTCGGGTCAGCAGCATCCATGAAGTAGCGGCTGACCACTACCGCCATTACGCCGCCCGGGCGTAGTTTGTCGATCGACTTGGCTATGAAATAGTTGTGGATCGAATAGCCATCTAGTTCGCGGTGTTGTGGGTCGTAGAGAGACTGTTGGCCATAAGGCGGATTTCCTACGACCGCGTCGAAATGGCCCGCAGGGATGAATACCTGTTCGTAGCCCTTGTTGTGGAACCGTGCGCGCGGATAGAGCTTCTGCCCGATCGCGGCCGTGACTGGTTCAAGCTCGATCGCGGTCACTTGTGAGGCATCGTGCAGAGCCTCCGGCATGGCGCCTATGAAATGGCCTATACCCGCTCCCGCATCGAGGACGCTGCCTCCCCTGAAGCCTAGTCGTTCCATGCCTTGGTACATGGCGCGAATGACGGCGATGGGCGTGTAGTGGGCGTCCTGCGTCGAGCGGCGCGCCTTGGCGTAGTGATCTGGACTGAGGAGTTCGTTTAGCTCGGCATACTCGGCCTGCCACTCAGCATTTCGATGATCGAACGCCTGTGGAAGTCCGCCCCAGCCGACATAACGGGCAAGAACGCGCTGTTCATCCGGTGTTGCGGCCCGCTTCTCCTGTTGGAGGCGCTCAAGCGTCTTAATGGCCGCGACGTTATCCCTGAACTTGGCTTTTGGGCCGCCAGTGCCGATGCGATCCTCATTGAGGATACGGTGGTCGCGAGCGACTACAGCTCGGTATTCACGTGGTTCGAGGCGAGGATCTCGTGGTCCGCCAGACCGTCCGAGTGTCCCAGCGCGTCGGTTAGGATCTTCGTCTCCAATGTCTGTTGATCCAGCACCCGGTTGTACAGTGCGATCAGGTCGTTCTGCTCCATTGCCTTGAGCTTCCAGTGGGAGTTGAGAGCCCAGCGGTCGAGGATCTTCCAGCCCCTCAACGTGTACGGAGGACGACGGAACGTCGCCAGCGTGTCCGGTTCGAGAATCTTCGCCGCCAACGTCAAGGGCTGTGGGTTGCTGAATGTCATGGGAGTTCTCCTCGCTGTCGTCAATGGTACGGTCAAGCTGCGCTAGGGTGTCGAGTTGCTGTTGAAAGCCGAAGTCAAAAGTGAATTGCAGATCGTTATCGGTTTGCTGCTCTCGTTTCCGTGGTGCCATGGGGCTTGGTCCAGATGTCGGCGACGAGCGTTCGCTCGCTGCCTTGCAGACGCACGACACCGCCGCGACCTTGTTGGTCGACGTCACCGAGCGGGCGCTTCACGCTTGGCGGCGGGGTGTGGTCGTTGAATGACCCAGCGATCCCTTTCAGGGAATAGGTCATTGCTCGTCGTCCTCTTGGCCGTAGGTAAACCCACTACGCAGCTGACCGACGCGTTGACCTGGTGGGGCATACCGGTTGCGATACCACCACGGTCGTGCATACACCCGGTGACCGCGCAATTTATTTTGAATCCACGCGATCAGCCGTGCGTAATTGAAGCCCATCTTCGCCATGAGGATGAAAATCCCCATGGTGACGACGGCGATGTAGAACGTTAGCCACGCCCAATGGAAAGCCCAGATGAGCAGCGGCAGAAAAGCATAGGGCGATACGCCAAGACCTGGGGCGATCGGCACCGTCGGGGAAATACTGGCCCATCGCCAATTCGCACGCCTGCTCATGCGGCTACCCCCGTTGGCTTTTCGGAAGCGACCAAACGCTCACGGTAGGCTTTCGCCCCGGCGAGCTCAATGAACTCTGGTTTGTCGATCCGCCCCGCTTCGTACAAGCTCCAAGCCTTGTCATCGAGCGTCCCTTGCCGGGATTCCAGTGTGGCCTGGATATATCCGGCCCACTTGTCGTAGGGGATATCGCGCATATCGGTCCGTACATCGCGATCCATGATGAAGTACTCGCGGATGGCGGTACGCTTGCCATCGGTGGTTTTCAACAGCCGCTGCACCACAATAATCCGCAGCGCACCGAGAAGCCGCGCTGCAACCGCCGCTTGCTGGGCCGGTGGATATAGTTGAATCGCCCGATTGATCGTCTCCGCGCACGAGTCTGTGTGCATCGTGCCTAAGCAAAGATGTCCGGTTAATCCGGCTTCGATTGCAGCATCGGCGGTTTCCAGGTCGCGAATCTCACCGATGCCAATGATCGAGGGTTTGCGTCGCATCGCATTGCGCAGGCCGTCCGCGAACGTGGCGATGTCTCGGCCGATCTCGGATTGAGCCGGCTGCGGGCCTTTCCAATGGGCTCCTCCTAGCACGAACTCAATGGGGTCTTCGTAGGTGATGAGCTTACGGTTGGGCATGGTTTCGCCGGCGTAGGCATAAACCCCCGCGAGAAGCGTGGTTTTGCCAGAGCCGGTAGGGCCGCATACGAGAACAAGCCCTTTCGCGGGATAGAATTCCTCAAATAAGTCCGCCTCTATGCCCATTGCATGGATATTGGGAAGCCCCTGCGGGATCGTCCGCATCGTCACCGCGATCGCCTGATCCATCTTCGCGATGCGCGCTTGCACCATATTTACGCGGAAGCGCATCACCTGACCGCGCTCTAAGCCGTCCTGGACCCCCGTGAGTTGGAAGGCGCGGTCGGCGCCCTTCCCGCCTCGTATCGCCATCAAGGCATCAGCGCCCCATGCGTTGGTAATCAAGCCGGGAATTTGCGCTTGCTGGATAATGCTGCGGGTGGCCTGAACCTGCCGACCGTGGATTTCCGCCCAAGCGTAATCGCCGCTTTGTATGAGGATGTCGCTGGCCCCGGCAACCGTGCAATGCTTCAAGAATGCCTTGAAAGTGTCGCCCGTCAGTTCCCCGTCGACGTCGAACAACTCCAGTTCCGCGCTCATGGTCTGGATACCCCAGGACCACCGTCGGGCAAGGCCTTGTCGCGCAGAGGACTTCCCGCTCTCCATTTGCGCGGGTCAAGCTGCAATTCCGCTTTTTGCGTGATCATCCGCGAGCGATCATCGAGCTTGATCTCAAGCTTGTCGCCGGTTACTGCGCGATGACTCTCAGCGATCTGCGTGGGCGTGATGACGCCCTGCTGCAACAGGATGGAGTAACGCAGCATGCCCGTGAAATCGCGCGTTAGGCGGTTGAGATTCGCCTCAAAGATGGAGTCTGCAGCTTGCTCGCCGTTTTTCCAGCCGACGACTACGCCGTCCTGCCAGACCTTCATTTCGCTGCTGTTCTTCGGGCGAGCGTCGCCCTCGGGAATGTCGACGCTTGCACTTACGATCAGACCAAGCAGGAGGTAGTCGCGCCACGTGGGCGGGTTTGAGACGAGATGTTCCGGACGAACGATCTTGTAGACGCGAGTCGAGGTTCGCATTTGGTCATCGGCATATGCAGCAGTGTCCTGCGCTTCGACGATGACGGGAGGAAGGACGCCGCCAGGGCCAATCAACGTCTGGAACTGGTACATCCCGTCAAGGATCGCGCTTCGGGCGGCTAGCATTTTCTTGTACTCAATACCGCGATTGGCCAGTCCTGCGCGAAAGCCAACCGTTCGCGCTTCCGCGGATATCATCCGGTTGCGCAGATCCACTTGCGGATCAACTGCAGTTCCTTTGAGCTGCAAAATATCCGTGAGGCTCGGAGGCGGTGTTGTACTGCTCGGCACTGCTGGATGAATCAGTGCGGTGTCCTGTGCGAACAACGCTCCGCTGATGAGAAGTGGAAGCGCTGCAGCGAGCGCGATCACGCCGGCCCGAATCACTTAATAACCCCTTTGGACGGCAAGTATTCAAGAACCAGCCGTCCCGGCAACGGATAGACGGCTGCGCGATTGTCCAGCTGTGCCAGCAGCTCGGACATCACTTCGCCGTAAGGTTGGCGGGTCGCGTTGATTGACACTGGCAAAGGCAGCCTCACGCCTCTGACTTCCATCGTGCGGTTGTCTTGCATCGCAAGGATTCGCACGAGCTCTGCCGCATCGCCATTCCACTGGATGGAAATCGGCCGCGCGTTGCGATATCCGGGAGAAGCTGGTTCCTGACTTAAGGGAGTGCCTGGCATTTGGTTAATCGCGGCGTCGTGGTGCAACTCCGCCTGGGCTCGTTGTATGGAGCGCGCTGCGTCAAGGAGCTGCTTATCAAGCAACGCTTGGTCGAAGTCCACCGCCGTCTTATGTGTGCGCAGTAAGCCGCACCCAGTAAGGGTCAACGCGCTGAATGTCACGAGGATGGCCGACCTTAGCATCCGGATTACACCTTTAAATGTTGTCCGTATAATAGCCATTATACGGACTGAATCAAGGGTGCCGTGCGGCTCAGCTGAGGACACAGCTGCAGCGAGGGTATGCGCCGCGGGCGCCGTCTGTGCCTGCCCGGGATAGGTCGCGTCCACAGGCCGCTAAATGCGCGGTCCCCGCGGCGCGGGCCGGCCTTTCAGCGCATCCAAGGCTGCCTGTTGGTTGGGCTCGGTCAGGCGGATGTCGAGCCGCTCCTTGGCGATAAGCTGGATCGCCCGGTCCTTGAAATCGTCGCTGCCAGTCAGCTTGAACGCGGGTCCGAACTTTTGCCTCGAAAAGACCAGCGCAGCCAGAATGTGTTGATCGCGCTCTTCGTGCTTCTGCGCCATCCGGACGATGCGCCCATAGTCGATGAAGCTAGCGTCCCCATCCTGCCAGTAAAGCACCGCGCCATTGCGAAGCACTCGTTTCGGCCGAACCTTGTCGAAGCTGAAGGGCTCCTCGGCGGGATCTGTCGGGCGTGCCGGCGCCATGCCGGGATGCGCGGCGGCGGTTTGCTGCTGCCCATCTGCATCACGTTCCTTGCGTTGTTCCGCGTAGTGCCAGCCGCGCAACTGCGCAAGCGCGGCCTCGTCGCCCTGCTCGGCTTGCCGGAAAACCCAGTCCCTGAAGCTTAAGCGCCGATTTGACAGGTCCGCTTTCAGCGACGCTCGTTCTTTTTCGATCTCCAGCTGCAGTGACCGCCGGTCCCGGGCCGCTTTCGCAGCAAGGAGGCTGTAGGCGGCTTTCCTCTTGGCAGCCGGTTGGCCGCTGTGCCGAATCTGCGACCGCTGATCGCGGTAGGTGGCGGCCAACGCCTGGTGCCGCGCCTTGACCTCCTGGGGAGTGATCTTTCTTACGACGAATGCGTTGCAGTATTGGTTGTATCGCAGCTTGAGGTCTCTTCGGGCCGCTGCGCGCGCCTGTTTCCGGGCTTCGCGTTGCACGGGGTCGCGCTTGCTGCGTGGCTGCTGATCGAAGACCGTGGAGGTCTCCCGGTGTTTTGTGTAGGCGCCCTGCCCTTCAGTCGGGGAAGCAGGTTCAACAGCTTCCATAACGGGCTCCGCCGGCGCCGATGGGGCGGTGGCGGGTAGATAGGGCCCAAGCTTTCGTTCCAACCGTACGAGCGACAAGTTCTCATGCAGGTCACTGGCCTTGATGGGCGTTACGTCGGGTGCTGCCTTGGCGTAGATGCCGAGGCCCGAGCCCTTAGGACGAAGCTCGAGGCCGAACTTGTCCAGCTCGCTGTGCAACCGGGCCCAAGTGAGGGTGGGCTCCTTGAGCAACTGCACGACCATCTTTCTGGGCTCGCCGCGAGCGTACGTGTAGAGGCTCTCTTCGCCGGCGAACGTTTCCATGCGCTCTGCCCCTTGTGGGCGTCGCTGTCGCCGCGTTCTTTGCGGATCGCCTTTAGCGCGCTCCACGACCTTCTGGCCGTTGCGCTCGACGACGACGTAAGGTCCCGGGGCGTGTGCACGGCCGTATCGGATCTCCAGTTCGCGCATGGCGCGGTCCATGACGTAGTAGTCATTTGCCGGAGAGACGCCCGCAAAGGAGTCCGGGTGAACGCGGTTCACCATAACGTGGACATGGACGTTGTCGGTATCACGGTGAATCGCGGAAACGAACTGGTGGCCTTCGAAGCCTAGTTGCTTCAAGGTGTAGGTTGCAGACTCGAATGCCTCGGCCTGGTCGGGTTCCTCACCATTGGCCCATGAAATGACGAAGTGGTAGAGCGGGTCTTTAACCCGGGTGTTGGAAGCCGCTACGGCCTCCATCTCCGCGACTGCGGTGTCCAAGCTCAGGCAGTTCGTCGCGGTGTCTACTCCGTCTCGGGTGATGTATCGGATTCCTCGGTTGAAGCCTGGGGCGTCAGGATCCCTGACATTTCCGAAAGCCCGTTCCACAACGGCAACAGCATAGCGCGCAAGGTGGGCTCGACGGGCTCGGGCTCGTGCTTCAGCGTCGCGATCAAACTGTCCAATCGCTCCAAGATGCCGCTGTGCTGCCTTGAGATCGTCCGCAGCAGCGGCAAGGCGTCTGCCAGTTTCAAGGTCATCGGCTATTCCTCCTCTTCCTGGCCGCTCCGGGCCATCAGCAGAACGTGCGCCAGGGTCGTGTTGTTGTCCTGGAGCGTGAGATCCATCGGGATGAGCAGACCTTGCAAGACTCGCAGCACGTCCTCGGATGGCAGCTGCAGTAACAGGATCAATTGATCTAATGCGGCTGAGATTGCCTTCTGCTTCGAGCAAATGTCGGAGAGCAAGCTCAAGAACTCTTCGGCTTCGCTCTCTGTCGCGAGGACTGAGCTCGACATCGGGGGACTCCTTCGGTTTGGGTTCTTCGCGCGTGGTGATGTACTTGAAGAGGTCGGCGACGCTCGACTTCCGATCCCTCCGCTTCTTGACCTTCTTGGCGATCACTCGGGCGCTGCCTCTGTCCGATTGATAGCCATGCGTAACTCGGCCAGGAGCAGCAGAAACGCCCGAGGATCGATCTGCGCGTGCTCGTGCAATCCCTCGTTGAAGGCGTGCTTAAACAATCCGCCAAGCCGCCGCAGCTCGTTGATCTGCTTCTCTCTGGACTTGGTGGGCATAGGCCGATCGAGCGCACAGGCACGCATGAACCCGCTTACGCCCACGCCGAAGGCGTCGGCTTTTGCCTTGATCACGGCCAGTTCTTCAGGTGCCAACCGGACGGGATACGCCTTGCGCTTTTTGTCCGCTTCTTCCTGTGGCATCGCAAGGCTGGGCTCTGAATCTCGGGGTCTCGGGGCGTAGCCCTGAGCAAGGTGGTAGGTCCAAGTAGGGAGCGAAGCGACTGAAATGGGCCGGTTTGTTATTACCCCCTTTCAAAGGGGGTATAACAAAACCATACCTTGTCCTGTATTCAGGTTTCGCTTCGCTGCACCTTAGCAATGACGATTTGACAGAGCAAGTCCTCGCCCCGAACATGGCATCTCAATGTCACCATGCTGCGGGCCTTGCATGACCATCACGATGGAGAAGATCGCGGCTCTTCGGGAAGGCTTGATGCTGCTCGAGAAGCCTGAACCGAAGCCGGGGGTTATCACGCGTCGAACTGTGGTGATAGAGCTGGCCGAGCAGCTGAAACGCGGCCTTGCCCTTGGCTACACCCATAAGCAGCTGGCTGAGTGGATGACCAACAATGGCGTTTCGATTAGCGCTGTGACGCTTGGTCAGTACATGCGCGACCTTGGCATTGGGAAAAAGCGCATGGCTTCAAGGAAACGTAAGGGAGTGCCGAAGGCCAGCGTGGAACCTGCCGTAAGCGTCGACGTGACGGCCTTGAAGGCCGTCGTCGCTACGGAGCCGGTGACGGCAGCGCGCCAATCTGCGCAAAATAAGAAACCTGCCGAGGAATCGCTGTCTACGAACAGCGGCCGGGCTGCTTCACCGCAAATCGAAAAGAAATCCACGGCCGCATCGCGGCCGGCACCGTCAGGGGATGGTGATAGCGCTGCAGCCAAACCACCGCAGCGGAGTGGGCCTGTGCCCACGAGTGGATCATTTATCCCTAGAGGTGATACCGATGAAATCTGAAAAGGCGCCCACCGCGGGCGGCGAGATCGTCCTTTCGGCTGGATCGAAAGGCGGTGTAGGCAAGACGATAGTTTCGATCGCGACCATCGACGCGTTGCTTGCGGCCGACGTGAAGCCGGTGCTCGTCGAAACGGACACGTCCAATCCTGACGTATGGAAAATCTACGGCAATGAACTGGATCATCGACTGCTCAACCTCGACAGCGTCGAGGGGTGGATGGACCTGGTCAACTATGCCGACGAGATGAAAGGCCGCACGATCGTCGTGAACACTGCGGCGCGCAACAACGAAAGCATGGCCAAGTACGGCAATATGCTTAACGACAACCTTGGCGAGCTCGGGCGCAGGCTCATTACATTCTGGGTGATAAACCGTCAGCGCGACTCGTTGGAGCTGCTGAAGGATTACATGCAGGTCATGCCATCGAGCGCCACGCACGTATTCCGCAATGGGTACTTCGGCGAGGAACATAAGTTCGACCTGTACAACGGGTCGAAGCTGAAAGGGACTGTCGAGGGCAAGGGGGGCCGCTCCTATAACTTCCCGGACCTAGCCGATCGTGTCGTGGACGAGATCTACAGCAAGCGACTGACGATCGACAAAGCGATGCAGGACATGCCTATCGGCAACCGCACCGAGCTGCGTCGTTGGCGCGAGTTGGCAAAGGACATCGTCCATGACGCGCTCGCCTGACGACGTTCGCAGTGCCTACGAGAAGTTGCTAGGCCGCGCGCCTAGCGACTTCGAAATGGCGCGGTTGGTGCGCGTGCGTGAAGCCTTGGGCATCCGTGAGAACGATGCGTTGTGGATGGTGTTGCTTGTTCTCGAAAGCTACGACGCCGAATTTCGGCGCTACCCTGCCCTGCTTGCAGCGGAAACGGAACGCTGCATAGAAAAGTTCCGCCACCAGGCCGGTGAGCTGGCCGTCTCTGAGACCAAGCGAGCCCAACGCACACTGGCTGAGGCCGTGGCGAGCACCAGCCTCAAGGTGGCGAGCGACAAAGTGCGTGTCGCCTTTTGGCTGATGATGGGATGGGCAATGGTCGCCAGTTGTGTTCTGGCGGGGCTTAGCATGGCTGCCGGTTACGTGATGGGATCCGGTAGAGCGCCCTTCTGGCTCGGCGAGCACTCGTCGGGTAATGCCCCTGCCCTGCTATTTGCACATCTGGTGCTAGGCGCGCCGGCCGGTTGGCTGGTGCTGATCGGGCTGGGTGTTGCCGTTTCGGTGTACTGGTTCCGTCGCCTGGATGGAAAACCGCCCTTGTGGCAGGTCGCAGGCCTAGTTGGCCTGCTCGTTGTCGCCCTGCTGATTCTGATATCGCTGTTTGTTTAAACGGGTGGGTCTTCAAAAGACCCACCCGTTTCCTTTTTACGCTCTGGCCAAGCTCTGTCGACTGAGCCAGGTGTAGCTCATCGCCACGACCATGATGAGCCCTGTCCCGAGGCGGCAGGCAGAGTCACCATCCTCTACCCAATCATGCCCGTCCCACGAGAGCCACGCCTGGTACGGGATCAGCAGCAATCCAGCGACAAGGCAAACGAGCCCGACGCGGCGTAACCACGCGAGTCGAGATGGGAGCATAAACGAAAGGATGCGGAGCATCAGGGCACATGCGAAGAACAACAAAAGTACCCGGTTAACCAGGTGAATCGTTTCCATCTACCCCTCCTGTCTTATCGAGTGTCGCATGCGACACTCCTTGGATGACCTGTTGCAGCTGGCGTTCGCGTTGCATGGCCGCGGTCGCTTTATCGGCCATCGCTTTGATTTCCTTCGCTATGGGTTCAGGAACGGTCACGGTAACTTGTTCCCAGTCGGGCGGGTAATCGACCTGACGAAGGTGAGCCTCGTAGATCCGCCTCACGGTTGCACTCACACGCTGGTATTTCACCCCCTTTGCCTCCGCCAGGTCGGTGACACGTATGCCGTCCACCATGACCATCTTTGCAAGTTGCAGGTTGGCCTCCTGGATCCGAAGTCCGCGCGTCGCCCGCATGAACTCGACCTCCGTCAGTCGTCGATGTGCTCGTCGCTTGGTCATTCGGGAACCACAATGCCTTTGAGCCGCAGCCCGGCGAGCGGAAATTCGGACATCACTGCGTCGTCGCCGAAACAAACCCAGGCAAACCCATCCGAGGGGCGCTTTGCGAATGACAGATAGGCCAGTGCCCCGCCCTTTCCCACCATCGCTTTCCAGCGTTTCTGGAAGTCGCCCTCGCCTTTAGAGACGCCTCCTTCCCAGCCAACCAGCACGCGGGGAACCGCTACCGTTGGGCCAGCCGCAGGCGACGGCGACGTGCCATTGGTTGTCGCCACGGCGGCGATGGATGCTGACGCAGGCTTCGGGGAGTTTTTGCCGCCCTTCCCTTCGCTCGGCGCCTTGGCTTTGGCTACCCGCACGGCATCGGTCGCCTGCTTCCGCGTAATCCGCCCCTCAGTCCTTCCGACCTTAACGAGTGCTTCGGCAGCTGCCGGATCCTGCTTCTGCAGCGAGTCGATGGCATTCAACGTATCCGCATCATTCGTTAGACCTTCGTCGCGTGCAGCACCGGCGGCTCCATCCGCTTTTATGGCCTGCAACACCCGCCAGATCCGGCGGGGATTCATCTCAAGGTGTTCGGCTACCGCTTCGACGGATCCGTAGCGCGCGATGCGGTCCTGAAAAAAGTTGGCACGGTCCTGGAAGGACATGTCCGTGCGCATTTCGTTGATAAGGAACTGCCCTTCCTTGATGGCATCGGGATCAACGTTCCCTGCATAAACGACGGCTTCGAGCTGGGCCGGCTCACGTTTCAGTTTTGCGCTCCGCCAACGGTACTCACCGTCAAACACCATGAAAGGCGGGGTGCCTTCAGGATTCTCCCGCACCAGGATCGGCTGAAGCTGCCCGCGCTTAATCAGGTTTCTGGACATTTCAGCGATCTTTTCGTCGCTGAACTCTTTGCGGGGCTGAGAGGGGTCAGGGATGATGTCATCCAGATCGATCCGCATGACATTTCGTACCTGGTCCTCTTGTTTCATCTTGCCGAGGGTCTTCAATCGAAGGCTCATCGTTGTCTCCCTTGATCAGGCCGCTTCTGGGAATTTGACGCCAGCGGCGCCAAAAACCTCGGCACACATCGCCTTGAACTCGTTCGCGGCCGTGCGATTGACGGTTCCGCTCTTCCCGCGCCAAACCGGCATTTGCCTGTCGAGCGCGTCTTGCACGGCGGCGCGCTCACGGAGCACGGTGGGGAGGAGGGTGAATCCGGCGTCGCGCACCTCGCTGACGAGCTGCCGGTGGGATTTGGAGCGGCTGTTGAAGCGATTTACAACGAATCCAAGGTGCTTGAGGGCAGGGTTGTAGGTGCTCTTCACCTGGTTGGACTTCCTTAGAAACTTTTCCGCACCGCGCATTCCGTACGTGTCTAGCTGCAGCGGCGACACCGTCACGTGCGCGGCTGCCATGCCTGTCTTGTAGCAGGTGGAGGCGTTTGTCGGCGTATCGATGATGACGACGTCGTAGTGGCCGGCGATTTTGCGGATTACATCGCGTGCGCGCTTGATGAGGGCCGAGCGCTCATCGAGGTCCGTGATCTCGTCAAGGTCGTCGGTCGACTGCAGGACATCCAGATAGGGACTTACGGAAACGACCTTGACCTTCGCGGGGTCGAAGCCGTCCATAAACAACTCCGCCGAGCTGGTGCACTCGTCGTCCACCTCAATATCAGACGGAATCAGCGAAGCCGTAAGGTCGCCCTGTGGGTCCAGGTCGATTGCAAGCGTTTTGCGCTTGCGCTCTTCGGCGTAGTGGGCAAGGTGGCGGGCGATAGTCGTTTTCCCTTCTCCGCCCTTGATGTTTGAGCACGCGACGATTCGGGGGGCGATGACGCTCTGCATCCGGAGTCTCCTTCTGGCCGTGGTGGGGCATGCGGTGGTTGGTGTACAAACTATTTCATAAAGTATTTCATAGTGCAACACATAATTATTGGCAAGTGTCGCATGCGACAGTTCGGTAGCAGGAGAGGGCAGGGGGCACGTGCCAGTATTCGGCCAACTCAGCGCTGAATGGTCCCTATGAGGTGGGGCTATCGCTCTGCCTTTGCACGAAGCCCTTTAAAATCAGATAGTTAAATTCCGTGAAACATCGCTGCGTGGAACAAAATGTTCCACGTGCGCGTTGCGTCTTCGGGCGCGCATAGCGTAACTGATTGATTCACAAGGACCTCCCCAAAGATGACCTAGCCCAACGACTTTGCCCGCGATGCGGGTTGTAACAAGCGATCCGCTAGTGAGTAGCTAGATATGTACTTGCTGTAAGCTATGCCGCGACTAGAAAACGGAGGGGTTCGGATGGCCAGCGAGGTATCGACCAGTATCTATCCAGGGGAAGCGCTGAAGGGCTACCTGAGCGACATGGGAAAACGGGGAGCGCGGGAAGGTGTCTCCCGCACTGTCGAGCGCACGATGCAACGCTATCGCCAGATGGTGGTCTGCAGCCTGCCCACCTGGTCTGTGGACGATTGGATGCTCGTGCTAGAGGCGCTTCGTGGGCTCGATTTTTGGCATCCCGCCAGCGTAGATGTCGTTGGCTTGGTCATCCAACAGTACATTGAGCAACGGCGACAGCCTGGACAAACCGCGTCGATGAATCTCGCTTACGACACGAAAAAGTCGTACCAAACGCGCGTCGCGGTTTCTGAAGTAGTGGAGCGGTACTTTCGGCGATACGAAACGATCCAGCGCGGGCCGCTCGAGCAATTGCTACTGGACATGGGAGCGCGGATTCCGTGAGGTGCGATGAACCGAGTGTCGCATGCGACACTCGTTCCTCCCCAACGGCCGGCCACTTAGGGTCCCAACCGGCCCCGCCGGATAATGAAACCTCGGTGGCCAAGTGCAAGGGTGAAACCTCCCAGGGCGCACCAGGCTCCCTCGGCAGCGAGCTTGCAGAGGTGAAAGGGCAACACAAACAAAGCAATTGAAGCGACGGCCGCGATTCCCGCCTTGGCGAGGCTCCGCAGGTCCACGCGGGCAAAGCCTTTTTCCCATAGATCCGCGATCGAGACGCGCACTTCCTCCCGCTCGCGCTTTGCTTTGGTGCGTAGCGGATCCAGGTCGACCGCATTCTGGTGCGGGTTCATATGCATCGCGGTTGTAACGACAAGAGGATCGGGTTCGTTTCTAGGCCAGGGCAGGGCGGCTGGCACGCCGTAAAGAGTGAGCAATGTCTCGCTCAACTCGGGCAAACCGATGCGCTGCACCCATCGGTTTTGCCAAACCGCCCATATTTCCTTCCGCCCAAGAATGTCTACGCTAAAACGCCTTAGCTCATTGGCCGCCGGATAACCCCATGGCGTAACAATGGCAGGCATGCTCTGCGCGCCGCGAAGCCGCAAAAATTGGGCTCGGTTCTTCCCCTCATGCCCCCACCAAATGCCAAACTCCCTAAGCCAGAAATATTCAGCTCGAGCGGGGTCCTTCGGCGACGCGCGATCGTCACTGAGCAAGAAGGCCTCAGCAAGCTCGTCCTCCCCGCGAGCAGCATGCACGGGGCCCCATCGCCAAGACTCGCCGATCACTTGTGCAATTGGCATGCGCGCCGAAATGTCCGGATGTGCCCCGCGGCACTGATAGAGGAAGGGGAAGCACGCGTGAACGAACGCCCCCGGATCCATGGTCATCGAGCGATACGTGAGAAGGGCGTCATTGAGCAGCGAAGCATCTGAGCTTCTCAGCAGGGAATCGATGCGGTATTTGGCAGCGACCAGGTTGGCTGCCGCATCGCGCATTGCTTCAGGGGTCTTCAATAACGGTAAGGCTGAGATCGCGAAAACCACGAGTCAAAGTCCCTGGCTGTTGGGTCACGAAGGCGAACCGCTGAAGCGTGCCGATCGTGGTCAACAAGGGTCGCCGAAGCGGCCATCTACGATGGATACCAGTGATGCCATCGGCACGCTGGGGACTGTATCGGCTCGCTCTAGATATCCTTCACTACGCGCCTTCGGGCGAGATTCATCTTGCGTTCCATTCGGGCGACCTGCGCCGGTGATCGAGAGCGGATCGCGTCAAGTCGCCGCTGGTCGTAAAGGTATGCGGCTGCGGTGTCATGCCGGTAAATAGCGGCCAGACATTGTTTCGTCAGAAAACGTATCCGACGTTCGAGGCACCAATCGCGAAATCGACGGGTCAGTTTGGCCAACATTTCGCCGTTATACCTGAGCAGCCAGTTCGCACCAATCGGGCCACAAGGCGAGAGCGCTTTTGGGGGCGAAGCCCCCGGAGACGCTCTTTCGAGCGGCTGGTGTTGCGGGAGCCTCGGTCACAGGGCGGTTTCTTCGTCGATCCTCGACCTCAGTCCCTCGTCCCGCTAAACCCAAGGGAGGGGGAGGGGGCCGCGCTTGCTTGCAAGCGTGGGAGGGACCTTTTTGGTCCCTCCGGGGAGTCGAAGTTGCGACCGTAGGCGCGTAGCGCCGTAGGGAGGACAGAGGGGGCGCAGCCCCCTGCAACTTTTTGGACGTTGTATTGGGGTCGGCAGGATGCCGACTCCGATTGTTCTTGATGTTCTGTTGATTTGTTCGGAAGTGGCGGGGTCGCGTGTTCTGTGTTCGGAGCTGGATCTGGCGCGGGCAGGATAGCCCGCGCAAAGGCCGCGGGCGTAGGCCGCGGGGCGACTACAGGGAAGCGACCGTAGGGCGCGAGTAGGAGGGTAGGCGGTGTGGATTTCGTCGAATGGCCAAAGTTTGCTCAGCAGCAGCTGTTCTTTTTTAAGAGCTTTTGTTTATTGGTTGTTGTTTTTAGAGCTTTGTTTTGAACCTGTTTTGAACTTGTTTTCGTCCGAAGAAAATAGCGTAAAAACAACGTGTTAGGGCCATATTTAGGTACAGATTTCCGGCAAATAGGTACAGATTGCCAGCATTCGGGTACAGATTGCCGGCGCTGAGAGGTACATTTTCCCGTTGGAATTGGGTACAGATTGCCGCTTCATTTAGGTACACATTTCCGCCTTAATCCACTGATAACTCACAGCTTATCCACCAGCTATCCACAGGTTTCGGCCGGTTTCTAGGCTCATTTGGCCTGAAAAGCCGGCACGTGAGGGAAAAGGGACGGCAAGTCTTTCAGGCCCGTAGGCAAAGAGGTACAGATTTCCTGCAAAGGGTCGTACCCAGTGGCTTTGGGGTACAGATTCCCGGTCGATGAGGGTTAGCCTGGTGTGGTGTGAAACGAACGCGCGCGCGCGAGGGGAAAGAGGTTCAGAAAGGAGGCCGGGGCCTCCGATCTTTCAGGTACAGATTCCCGGTGGCACCTGCCGGGCTGCGCTTCGTCGATCGGGTACAGATTTCCGGCCAACTTGGCATACGCCATAGCTGCCGATCAGGTACAGATTCCCGGCTGAAAGGCTGTGCGCCAAACGCCTCTGGGTTCCAACTTAAAGGCCGCGTTTTGCGGAGCCAACCAGAGCGCAATTTAAACCAGGCGGGTCTCTACGTGTCACTGGCTGCGCAGGGAGCCTTAGACCCCCCGCATGGGCCGCTCCAGTTCGCGAACCGGTACAGGTATTGCGGAACGTACCTGTACCGCACTACTGTATGAGGTACACATTCCGGCCGAGCATCACGTCATGATTGGAACCGAGCTAGTTACGGCCAACGGCGCGCACTACCTGGTTACCCAGTCGAACCGTCTTATTGAGTCAGGACACACGCTCACGCTCAACGAAAAGCGACTCGTCCTCGCGTGCGCATCAAAGCTGGATCCTCGCAAGCCGCTGCCTGAAAACGGCACGATCAATCTAACGGCGGCAGAGTTTGCAAGTTCATTTGGCCTCGATAAACGGGACGCCTACGATGCACTGGCCGAAGCCGCCAATCGTCTCTACGAACGAACCATCCGCGAGTTGGAACAAACCCGCAATGGGAAGAAGGTTCGCAATATCCGCTGGGTGTGGAAAGCGGAATACGCGCAAGGCGACGGATACGTTACGGTAGGGTTTTCCCCCGCGGTGCTTCCGCATTTGACGATGTTGCACAGAGAGTTCACTACCTTTTCGCTGCGACACATCGGTAGCCTTTCGTCGTTCTACGCCATCCGGCTCTACGAGATTTGCTCGCAGTTTCGCAAGACAGGGGAGCGGCTTGTGGGACTCGAGCGGCTCCGTGAAATCTTTGATCTAGGCGACAAGTACCAGGACGTGAAGAACTTGCGTGTACGCGTACTAGATCCTGCGGTCGCCGATGTAAATAAACACACCGATCTGCGCGTCGCCATGGAGTCGACGCGCAAAGGGCGGAAAGTCACAGGTTTTCGGTTCGACATCGAGGAAGAAGCTCAGCCAGAGCTGCCGCTTTAGCGGTGATTCGAACATTTGCCGATCCTCGATCGGCGAGATGCTGGCCAACATCACGCGGGCTATCCGGCAAATTCGGTTGACACGTCACGGAGAACATCATGCGCGTTGTAAAATTGAAGCAGGCGCGAACACACGACATTGATGGTCAGTGGGCTGATCAATTGGAACGGAGTGCGCATAAGCTTGAACAAAAGCAATCCCTTGCCTTAGGGCTCCTATTTGTTGGCATAGCGACTACTTGGTTGGTTCCAGCTGCATGGGCGGCTGGGGCCTTTCTTTTAGCGACTATTGCTGCACTCCTCGTGCTCAACAGTCGTTAGCCTGTTGGTGGATGAACCGAATTTGCCGGAAAGGCATCACGCGGAATCGAACAAGGCTCGTTGCCGTGTTGCGCGCATTCGCCAGAATGCCAGCATTGACGCACCCAATTGTTCGGCAATCGCATGCGCAAACATGTCGTCCCTTTTGGCAAGCGCGACAATACTGGCAACAACGTCCTCGGAGTAGCGAGGATCCTCGAACACCACGTCCATCGATCTATCGCCAAGCAACGAGTCGGGACAGAGCGCACCCAAGCGATTGAGGCGACGCGTTGCGTAGAGTCGGACCGCTTGCTCAAAGAACGCGACGCGTGCGCTGACGGCTCGCCGGTGGGGAAGAGGGTGCCGCATTACCGCGTCGAGGCTCGCTAACTGCCGGGCCGTGACCACGGGGCCGCCTTGCGTGATGTTTGTCGACATGGTGTCCTCCGGCATATCACCGCGCTGCTTCGGCTTCGGCTTGCGTGCCGAAGGGTCCGAGGCACTTGGCCAACTGATGCTTGGGACCGAATACATTGCGGTACCAACCTGGCGCAAGCTGCGCTTTGGGTGACGTCACTTCGAAGACTGTCCAGAATCCGTTCTCGTCCCTTTCGGTGTCCTCGAGCCATCGTGCAAACGTGGCGCACCTGACCAATTGCGCTGATACGGCTGAGCGATAGCGCGCGTACTCGGCGTAGCGGGGATGTTGCCGTTCGTCGTTCGAGGCTGCGGGCTGGACGGGCGGTGTGCATGCGCGGCTCATTTTCATCGTGGGCTCCTGATTGCTGTGTGGGCGGAAGTGCCGGAAGCGAAAGCGCCGGTAGGGCGCGATCGGTTCCGGGACGGAAGCCAAGGGAGCGGAGCGGGCGGCGGGGTCAAGGAGCGCCCGTAGGGCGCAGACGGAAGCTCTGGCGCGGCCCGCAGCCGAAGGCGAGGACACGGGAGCTGGAGCGGTCCTTGAGCCGGGAAGCCGGCTGCGTAGCGTGAGGGGGAGCCGCCGACCTGGCGGAGCCGGGTCGGTGGGGGAGAGGGCCAGGAGAGGCCCGGTCCCCGGTGGGCGCGCACACGCGCGGCGTTAGGCGGTCGTGTCGCGCAGCGGCGCGGCCGGCGGTATCGCCGCAGAAGCATCGTGGAAGCGCGCAGCGCGCCCCAGGATGCCCTGTCCACCGTTCGATAGGCCGCCCGTGGTGTCCGCGCGTGCGACGGTGAAGCGGCGGCCCTTTTCTGTTTGTATAATGTGTATTATACGGACATTCGGAGCCCCGGAGACGCCTCGTGACTGACCCAAGCAACGTGAAGCAAATTGCAGCGAAGCTTCATCGCACAAGTGATGGTTTGAACCCTGCGGTGCGCGAGGCAGAAGACCGCGCCAAGATGCACGCGCAACAACGGGTGATCACAAGCGTCACCGTGCTCAATGCCGCGGCGAATTTGGTCCTGGCTATTGGACTAGTGTTTGCGCTTTGGTTTGTAGCGCATGTTGCTCCGCGCTATTTCGCGATCGATCACGGCCGCCTGATTCGCCTGTATCCGCTCGATGATCCTTATCGGTCGCCGGCGGATGTGATCGATTTCGCTAAAAAAACGGTTGATAGAACCTTCGCTCTGGATTTCAGCAACTATCAGATGCAGTTGGAAGACGTTCGCTCGCGATACACGCAAGACGGCTTCAAGAACCTGATCGACGGGCTGAAAGCGAACGGAATCCTCGACATGATCAAAACCAAGCGCATGAACCTGACGTCGTCGACCGGCACAGGCGTGTTGATTCAAGAGGGCGCGGACGCCGGCGTGTATGCATGGGTTGTTCGGTTTCCCCTGTCGCTGAAACTGGTCGGGCAAAACACAGATATGCCCGAGCAGCATCTGATCGCGACAGTGCGCGTCAGGCGCATCCCTACGCTCGATTCCGTCGAGGGCATAGGTACCGCCGAAATCGTCACAAATCCGATGTGAGTTGGAGGTGGCGAGCGAACGTCGGGCTGGCAATCGGTGGTTAGCGATCGCGCTGGCCACAGAGTTTGCCAGGAGGTATGAGCCGCGATTCCACACTGCGTTGTTTGTGCCCGACGAGTGGGTGTTGCAAATGCTTATGGAACTGATGGGCGAGCTGGAGTTGGCGGATGTATTGCGGCGCAGTGTGGCAGGAACCGATTCGAGTACCGCAGTGGATCCGTCGTGCAGGTCGGACCACAACGAGGGGAAACGTGATGAGAAGAGTCCTAGTGAGCGTCGTGAGCCTGATGTGCTTGCTGAGTGCCAACGCGTCGCGCGCACAAGCTGATACGGCATCGCAGGCGGCGGCACTAGCGGCGACCGCCGCTAGCAGCGGCGATAGCGCGAATAAATCGGTATCGGCGCCAAGCGCGGGCGTGGATACGTCCGGCCGCGCCGCAGGCGACGCGAGCGCCGAGTCACAGTGGGTGAGTGCGCAAACTCCTGCAGCGGCACAACCGCCTGCACCGGCACAAAATCTGTCCGGCTTCCCGAGCGCGCCTGTCGTGATCGCTCCTCCATCCGGCGGTTTTCCGGCCACCTCGAAGGGACCGAATGATTACGGTGCGGGCGAGGCTAGCGCAGGTAACGCGCAGGGCCAGCAGCCCAATAATCGCCCGCAAACGGTGCCGTCGCCGCCGCTGATCAACCAGGCGCGAGAGATGATTTCGCCGTTGGCGCCCACAGAAATTCGAGAGCTGCACGAGGACTTCAACGCGACACGGCGCGCGAAGGCCGAGGAACTCGTGACCCCGGTGCCGCGCATTTCCTCGATATCGGTGGATCTATCGCCTGGCGCCGCGCCGCCTGTCGTTCACGCAATGATCAATCAGCAAAGTGCGCTCGTATTCTTCGACGCCACAGGGGCACCGTGGCCATTGGCAGCGCCACCCTTCCTCGCTAGCGCAGGCTACTTCGATGTTCATTGGTTAAAGAACACGTCGGACGTCAACGTCACTGCGACATCCCAGTTCGAATCGGTGAGCATGTCCGTCTACCTAAAGGGCCTCGCGACGCCAATCGTCGTTATCCTTAATTCTGGGGAGCCTGATAGCCAGAGTAAGACACGCGTCGTCGATGCGCGTCTGGATCTGCGCATTCCCGGAAGAGGGCCGAATGCGAAGGCGTCGATTATGGGACAGAGTCGCATCGAGATGTACAACGATGCTCTGCAGGCGTTCCTGGACGGTGTGCCACCCAGTGGCGCACGGCGGATCACTATCGAAGGGACCGCACCATCGCATACCGAAGTGTGGTCGCTGGGTGACTCACTTTATCTGCGCACGCCGTTGGAAATCCGCTCCGCCTTTGAGCAAACCATGTCGTCAGCAGACGGCATGCACATCTATAAAGTCGATCCGACGCCGCTGATTACGGTTTCAAGCGGTGGAGAAAATCTCTCATTGACCTTGGATATCGAGTAAGCCCTCATGCCCGCCCAGAAAGAATATCAACGGCAATATTTGATCGTGGTGGTCGCGGTGGCCGTGCTCGTGGTCATCGCGATCTATCTCGGGTATGGGTGGTTCGCCAAAGCCTCGACGCCGCCGTCTTCCTTTGCACCCATATCCAATTCAGGTCGAGGGACCACGACCGTCGAAAGCAAAAAGTACAGCAGTGACCTGCAGGCTTATAACCAGAAGAACGCGGAACAGGCGCTGCAACACGGAGGTACTTATGTGTCGTCGTTGTCGACTACGGAGGCACCTGTGCACAACCCTTCAACGAACGGAGACGAACCGAAACAACCAGCTCAAACTAATCGCTCGATGCCGCAGGAGGGCCCCCGCGGGCAGGGAAACGCAGCTGCATATGGCCCGCCGCCCGGAACGGGAAGTCACCAGCTGACGCCAGACGAAACGAAGGGCATACAAGCCATGATCAAGCAGTGGGCTGGCGTGAATGCTGCGAACGAGGTGAGCTACAGCGCCGGGATCACTAAAGCAAGCGTTGATGAAGAGGATGCCTATGCGGCGTCCATGGGACAGGCTGCAGGAGCTAACGCGCAGCAAGCTTCACCAGTCGGAGGCAGCAGCAGTGCGGTAATGGAGGCGCTCCGTCAACAGGTGATCGTTGCACCCTATGCCATCACCTATGCGCAGCTAAAGACGGAGATCGATACCGACGAATCGTCCGTCGTGCGAGCGGTGGTCCCGGAGGGCATGCCGTACGCGGGAGCCGTGCTATACGCAACAGGATACAAGCGGCTGGAAAACGACGTGGACATGACGTTTGATGCCATGGTCTACGATGGGCACGCATTCAAGGTGAATGCTAAACCGCTCGATTTGAAGAGTAGTCGCACTGCGCTGTCGGGCGACGTGCACCATCACTACTTTGCACGCATCGTCTTGCCCGCGTTGGCCAACGGCATCGGCAACACTGCTCAAATGTTCGCGACTGCCGGCGCACAGAATATTGTCACGTCGCAAGGCGGGGTCATTTCAACCAATCCGACAACACCGTCTGTGCGCAACATTGCGGGAACCTTCGTCGGTGGAGCGGGCCAAAGCGCCGGCCAGGTGCTGTCGCAGGAAGCGGCCCAGATCCCCGTCAAACAAACGATCGTTCCCAAGGACGAGATGATCGGTATCCAGTTCATTGGGTCTGTCACGGCGGCGGACGATATGTCGCTTGCCAGCGCTGACGCTAGGCCACAGCAGGCAGTGCCTGCCCGCGCAGCTTCATCCGGCGCTCAACCCCAAGTGCCCCCAAAGCTCACGTCGACGGTCGCATTGCCGGGGGGCATGCGGTACACCGCTATGCCTGCTGGTACCGCCGCAGGCGGCCTGTAGACCCATTCTCTGATTGCTTTGTGTTCGTATCGCATACATTATACGGATAACTAACGGACCATGCCGATGGCTGAACAACCGGAAGAAATCGACTACTTTGCCTCCGATCAGGAGCCGGCAGAGGGAGCGCACGCACGCGCCCACTCGGATGCCTCTGCAGATTCAGCCGCCGAGGCGTTGCGCGAGCCGCTCGTGCAGCCGCGCGTTGCTGTGGCGAAGGCCTCGACTGGCGTGCCAACCCCCTTTTGGATTGGCGCCGGCGTGATCGGTATCGCGTTCGCTGTGTGGATGTTTTGGCCCTCGCCAGGGCCTACGTCCGTGCATCGATATGCACCGCAGCCGATCCTTGCGCAAGCTCCGACGGGCTCTGCCCAGGCAAAGGCACGTAACCCTGCGCCCTCGGTCTCGCCTTCGCCGCCCGCATCCGTCGCCATGCAAGAAACCACAGCTCCGCATGATGAGAGCGCGACGACCCCACTTGCGCTCGCGACCTCATCACCGATATCACCGGTTGTCCTGTCCACGCCCGATGTGCCGGCGGCAGCAGCTTCTGCAATGAGCAGAGCGCAGGCCGCAGCGCTAAGCGATCGCGTGGGCGCCCTGCAGTTGCAAGTGGATTCGCTTTCGCAAAAACTGGATGCCGTCGAGAGCCACCTCAATACTGAGCCGCGCGCTACCAAGCCGTTGCGGGCGGCGCGGCCCTCGTCGCACGCACGTCAGACGGCTGCATTTGCATCAAGGGCAAAGTCGCCGCCGCCCGCCGCACACGACGATCGCGTATTCGCGTCCGATGGACAGCCGTATGTTCTTGACACCGCGAGTCGAGATGTCGCGTGGATCAAGGCAGGAGAGCACATCGAAATTGTCCAGCCGGGCAGTCGTATTGGGCAAGTGCGAGTGCTGGCCATCGACCCGGTGAACCGGCGCGTCATAACGTCAGACGGCGTCATTCGCTGAGGGTGGCGGTGTGGATCTCTCCCAAGCACTGATTAACTTCGTCCAGAGCACCGTACAGCCGTTCTGGAGTCTAATATTCAAGATCGCAGCCTGCTTGGGCTGTTGGTATGTGCTGTCGGTGATCGTACGGCTTGCGAAAGCGAACCAATACCCTGGACAGCACCAACCCGTCGGCGGTGGCGAACTTTTTCTCGCATTCCTTTTCGGCGCGATTCTTCTCAACTACACCAGTGCGATGAATCACGTGTCCGCATCGTTGGGCATGGGGACAATTAGCTTTTCTGCCCTTGACTATCCCGAGGCCCAGAGTTTCGGGCAGCTCGCGCCCGCGATTAATGCCGTGTTGACACTAGCGTCGATGGCGGGTGGCGCCTTCGCGCTCAAAGGCTTTGTACTGATTGCTAGAGCATGCACTGGTGGCGGTGCGTATGCGTCCCACGACGTGGGATGGAAGGGGGCCACACACGTGATAGCCGGCGCCGCGTTAGCCAACGTGGTTCAGGTCATCGAACTGTTACGACATTCCACAGGCGGTCTGTGGTGAATCACATCTTGTTGAGGAGCTTGAAGCCATGAAGCATATCGGTACGACCATCACTTCCGTCGCACAAAAGGCAGTGGTCGCCTTGGACACGCAGCACCATCACATCTATCGCAAGGTTGCGCCGACTAAGGGAACGAAGGCGCTATATGCCGTCGTATACGGCACGGCGCTAGCCTGCTTCCTTTGCGTACCGTCGGCCCACGCTCAGCAGACGGCCGGCGACGCGGCAGATACAGCTGGAGTGACCTTCGACAAATTCAGATCGCTGGCCGGCAAGATTGGCTTGTGCGTGGCCGCTTTTTGCGGCTTGGTAGCGGGCACGAAGATGTACCAAAAAAGCAAGGAGGGCGAAGGAAGCCAAGTTAAGGCGGGCACCATTGTTGGCTTGCTCGCGGCCGCCGTTCTCGCCGCAGGCTTCGGGGCGATCATGTTGCGCGTCGGCGCTTCGGTCGGTCTTCAGTCGAGCGACTACGGCACGGTACCCGGCAACTGATGCCTTGCAGCGATGACCACCGCACCGAATAATCTTGGCCAGGCCGACGTCACGCCACTGATCGGGTTGGGCGCTACGTTCGAGGAAGCGCCCAAGCGGTCGTTAGAGTTCGCGTCGGCAGCAGTCGTTGCAGGTGTAGCAGCGGGGAGCAGCTGGGAGCCTACGGATTCCGTCGAGCTCGCTGATGAGGAAGTTGATCTACAGCAGTTGCGTAGCGACATACTTCGGCGGGACGGACGCTGTGTCTATTGCGGACTAAGGTCCGGCACCTTGCAGATCGATTCGGTAAACGATCTGCACATTGACCTAAGTCCCGAGAATCTGGTGTCAAGTGATCCGCTCTGCCACGGCTATCACCACCTGACAGACTTGTCCGACAAGGACGCGCGAATTGCCTACCTTCCAGGGATGGATCCCACGGACGTCAATCACCTGCAGCGTCTGCTGATGACGGAGCTGCAGGACGGCGACGAGGAAGGCAGGGCGATCGCACGCGAGCTCATTACGTGGCTTGCTTCGCATGACAAGTACACGAAAGACGCATTCGGGACGGCAAGCCCAGGTCTCTTCGGACAAGTTCTGTCACGAGTTGATGATTCTGTACGTGCTCGGCGCGGTGCAGCGTTCGAGGGTCTTGCCGTTGTCTACAACCCGGCGAGGTTTAAGGAATTCGTCAGCGCGTGGCGCGGTGAACTACTAACGTCCCATGCGCGAAGCACATGGACATCATTCTACAAAAACGTCATGCGCCTTCTGGCGTGAGGTGTAACGATGGCACTGCTATCAAAAACCGTCGACGCCGTTGAAACGATGATGGAGATCATCGGGCGATACATGATCGGCCGTGATCTCGCGTCCTACTGCGATCTGATAACGGCGGTAGGTATTTCCGATGAAGAGCTTCGCGAGTTCCCCGACGTCAAAGACCCGCACATCCTAGTCACTAACGCCAACGCCATGGTGACGGTGTTCGACGTGCAGGGAACGTTTCGATTGATGTCGGAACGTGAGTTCGGTGAGCTGATCAGCAACCTGCGCATGAAATTCGGCAGTTACATGCGTTCCTTTGGTCATAGCCTTTCGTTCTGCTTTGAGCGCGATCCCGACCGCTCGTATGACGAATTAATGCGCTTAGCAGAGCCGCAGCTTAATACTGCGCGGCGTATAGGGCTTGTTGCGGAAGATATTGTGATCAGCCGCGTCGAGCGCAACGCGCCACTCGTGGCGTGGGAGCAGAACCTGCTGATGGTCTACACCCATATGCCGGCGATGTCACCGGAAGAGCAAAAGCGCGTGTTGGCCGAGCGAGCCAATCTGGCGAAGACCCACAAGCTGCCGCTGATGAAATATGGGCAAACGCCGGCGAGCGTGCTGAATGCTTTGAAATTCCGGCACGACAGCTTTGTAGAGCGAATCAAAGATGACCTACTGAAGTCGGGCCCGGCGGGAGACAATGGCGTTCTGATAACACGCTTGTCTGCGCACGACGCAGCGCGCGCGGTGCGCATCCAGGTGGATCGTGAACACACGTCGCAGAAATGGCGCCCGGTGCTGCCTGGCGACAAAGTCCGCGCTTCCGGGGTTCCCCACCCGACGGACTACTCTGACGTAACCTATCCCAAGGTCAATTATCAGATCGTCACGAACAGCGTGGATCACAAGGGTGACTTTGTGATCAGTGACAACCTGTACCACGCGACGATGAGCATGGAGCTCGGCCCGCAGGAACCGCAGCCTTTCCAGTCCTTTATGGAAAAGCTCAATCGATCAATCCCCTGGCGGATCCGTTTCGACCTCGAGCCGGGCGGTTTGGACAAATCCCGCGGTCGGCGCGCGATGTTGTCGTTTGTCGGAATGTTCCCGGGAAACAAGCAGATTCAGGAAAGCTTCCGGGAACTCGTCGAGATTGACCCCAACGACCCAGTCTGCACGCTGCGAGTCGTTGCATCCACTTGGGCCGCTACAGAAGCGCAAGTAAAAGAGCGCCGCTCAGCGCTGGAAAAGGCCATGCAGTCTTGGGGTGTTTGCCAAGTGCGATCGTCCCATGGCGACCCCGTCCTCGCATGGGGTTCCTCCATCGCTGCGTTCAGCACGGCGAACGTCGCCAACATGATGTTCCCCCCATTAAGCGACGCCTTGGCACTCCTGCCATTTCAACGGCCGGCCACGCCCTGGGCGCTCGATGGCGGGTATGTCCAACGAACGCCAGACGGGAAAATCTATCCCATCGGACTCGCCTCACGCCTTCAGGACGTCGACATTCGATTGATTTCTGCGCCGCCCGGCTCAGGTAAATCGGTCAAGCTCAACAGCATGAACTTCGCGAACCTACTTCGACCGGGCGCGCGCCGCTTGCCGCTCATGACGATCATCGATGTTGGCCCGTCCTCAACAGGGCTGATCGAGATGGTTCGCGATGGGCTGCCCGAGAATCGGAAAAACGAGGCGCTCGCGATCAAGTTGGCCAACTCGTCCAAATACGGCGTGAATCTCTTTGACGTGCAGCTGGGTGCAATGGGCCCCACGCGCTCAGAGGCCGATTTCATGGTGGAGATGGCCAGCGCCATGCTGACCAATGTGCAAACGCTAAAGCCACCCGCGGCCGACACGACGAACCTTTGTGCGCATCTACTGCGCAACACATTCACGAAGAAAATGGGGCCTGACGCGACATTGTACGAGCAGGGGACCGAGCCAGCAGTTGACGCGGCAATTGAACGAAATGGCTTGCGTGAAAAGGAAGACGCTTCATGGTGGGCGGATGCAACGTGGCTTGAGGTGCGTGATTTGCTCTTCAGCAACAGCTGCCGCCGAGAAGCCGCGATCGCTCATCTGCAGGCAATGCCAACGTTGGGTGACTACGCAGCCTGCCTCAACGACAAAGACATCGTCCAGCTCTATAAGACGGCATTGACCGATTCCGGCGAACCATTGCTCGAGTATGCGCATAGGGCGTTTGCAGCAGCGGCGGATACTTACGCGCTTTTTGCTGGCCGCACGCGCTTTGAATTAAGTACAGAGACGCGACTCCTCTGCATCGACCTTCAGGAGGTTGTTGGCTCTAGCACTTCCAATGCGGGTCTTCTGCGAACCTCCATGATGTACATGTTCGCGCGGCACCTTGGCGCTAGGAATTACTTTCTCGTCGAGGAAGAGATTCTCGAGGTATTGCCGCGTAACCGGATGTATCACGACTATCACATGGAGCGGCTCGCGGACGTTAAGGACGAGCAAAAGACGATTGCCTACGACGAGCTGCATAACGTCGGCAAGCCGCCAAAACCGGGCGAGCCGGCGAGGGGTCTTACGATTGTGATGGACCGTATGATCAAAGACGGCCGAGAGATTCGTAAGTGGGGTGTGAGCATTATCGGCTCCTCACAGTACCTTGAAGACTATCCAGAGGAACTCCTCAACGCAGCGACCTCGGTCTACGTCATGCGCGGCGGCAACGCAGCTGATGAAACGATCCTTCGAAACAAATGGAAGGTATCGGATGAATGCATCCGCCGGCTTAATCGAGAGGCGACCGGCCCAGGCCCGCAAGGCGGCAACTACCTCGCGCTGTTCAAAACCAAGAGAGGAACCATCGTTCAAATGTTGACCAATACGCCTGGTCCAGTGGAGCTTTGGGCGTTCTCCACGACACCAGACGACATGGCGCTGCGGCGGCGAATCTTCAAAGCGATCGGACCTTCGGAGGGGCGAAAGCTCCTTGCACGACGTTTCAAAAGCGGCAGTGCGACGACCCTGATTGACACGATGCGCAAAGAAACCCGATCGGACGAAGACGAGGCTGTGATCGATCGATTGGCGCGGGAGCTACTCGATGAGTATCGAAGCGCGCTCACCCCCGGCCTGCAGAAGGAGGACAAGGTATGAAAGAGCGCGCAAAGGTCGTCAGTCTCACGGTCGCGGTGGCGTTCCTAATCCTCGCGGTTGCGACACCAGTTCGGGCACAGAGCGAAGCGGCTGTCGTCGCTGCTGTAATGAAGGTCTGGCAGATGATCCAAAGTAGCGGCGCGTCAATGGTGTCTGCGATTGGTGCGCAAACGTCGAGCCTGGGTGCGGCCATCATCGGCGCCGGCGACAAGCAGGCCGCCATGACCGAAGCGGACGGCAACGCAACTCGCTCGATGATGATCCGTCAAACAATGGATCAGCGGATCCAGAATGCCGCCGACTCCTTCACGGTACCGGACAATGCCTGCGCCAATTCAGCGGCTGGCGGCATGCTTCAAGTTTCGTCCGCGGCGGCAGGTGGCGGCGGAAACTATCGTGCGGGCGGTGTGCGCGCCGGCAACGCGTCGGTTAACCAGGCCGTCAACAGTCCCAATTTGGATCCAACGGCAGATGCACGTCGTGCAACGACGGTACACGCGATGTATTGCGATTCCGAAGACTACGCGTCGTACGGTGGCAGCAAGCTCTGCCCATCGATTTCCCAAATGCCTGGCGGAGACAAGCGGATGGATTCGCTGATTACGGGCGCCGGCCCTGACGGCAAAGACCCGGACATGACGTTTAGCGGGGATCAGATCGATGCAGCTCGCATGTATGCCCAGAACAGCACCAAGCGAGCAATCAGCCGCGAGCTTAGCAAGGGTGAGGCAAGTTCACCGGCTGGCCAGGAGTACAACGGACTGATGACACAGTATGAGGCACTGATCGATGCTGCAGGGTTTCCTCAACGTCAAGAAATTGCAGATCACACGCCAAACAAGGCAACGCAGACTCTTCTCAATGACACGCTGCAAGCACCATCGGCACAGGCCTATTTCAATTCGACCGCATCGGCTTATGCACAAGCCAACAAGGTCATGTCCTACGCGGAGTTGGAAAAGTTCGACGTCGGTCGCCGATATGCGAATACGGACTACGAGCAAGATTTGATGTCAATGAGTGGCGACAATCTAACGCGCGAGCTAATTCGCGTGGAAGCCCTCAACGCATGGATCGCACTGGAGACCAAGAGCAAGATCGAGCAGCAGTCTGTGATCGAAGGGATGATCCTCGCGAGCATGGCCCACCAAGAGTATGCGCCGCTTCTCCAGGGGAAGCTTCAACAGCTCAACGCATCCATGGGACGGTCGCAATAATGGACATCAAGAAGGTCGCGCGGGTAGGAGGACGGGTCCTATTTTACGGTTTCACCGGTGTAGCGGGGCCCAGCATTCTCAAGACTGCCTCGCTACTTAAGAGGGAAGCTCAGAAAACCGGCGAGAGCGCAAAGCGCATTCGCGAGTTAGCGAACGAAGCCCGCGAAGCCAGTCGTGTCCGCAAGGAGGAGGCAAAGCGCGACGAAACGTTCCAGCAAGCCATGGAGCGCCATGCCGATATAAGCCTGCGCCGCGTGTACCTTGCGGTCCTTGCGCGGAAACGCGCGTCGCTGGTCTGCCTGACCTTATCCTTGGTGCTGAGTTTGCCTGCACTCCTTCATGGACACGTCATTGGCCTGCTGCCGCTGGTCGTTGGCTCGTCAATGAGCCTGGAGTTTGCGTGGCTTGCTGAGTTTCGGCTCTGGCAATTGCGAGGGCGCAAGCTGTCGCAAGCCGAGCAGGGTTCCCTTCGCGATTTTTGGATGGACGCCGGCGCTTGGAAAAAGGCGCTGGATCCGGAACCAGGCTACGGACTTGACGCTCCGCAGAAGGCCTACCGCCGATGGCTGTGGTTAAAGAGGCTTGGCCTGGCCTCGTTTGCGTTGGGCCTTGTTTGCGGGTTGGACCTCTTCTTCTCGCGTAGCCGCGGTGATACCGGTTACGCGTTGTGCTGTGCGGGCCTCGGCCTAGTGATCGCCATGCTGGTGGAGTTTCATCTGCGGTTCCTTCGGTTTCAACTCTCAAAAAAAGCTCCCGTTTTGGCTCTATTCCGTTTCGAATCCGGCGCCTGCTACGAGGAGTAAAGGACATGAAGACGGTAAAACTTTGGCTGGTTGTGATGCTGCAGTTGTTGCTGCTGACGAGCCCCGCCGTCGGTCTTGCCCAGACGGCAGCACCGGGGACCGGCATCGGCGCGATTGCCCAAGCCGCGCAACGTTCTAACGACAAGAGCCGCCAGGCACTAGTGTCAGTCTTCGGCCAGGTGGTGAACGACCCATTGGCAAAAGGCTCAGCTGGGGGAGGCGATACAATTCTCGCCTCCATCTTTCAAAAGACGAACGCTGCCCTGCTTACGATCGGCGGTTTCATTTGCGGATGGGGCGCCTTTCGCCGTGTTGCTAGTGCGGCTAACTCGGGTTCGTTCTTCGACCAAGCAGGCAATTCATTGTGGGCTCCCCTGCGAATTGTTTGGGGCGTTAGCTCATTGGTGCCGACGGCGAATGGATGGTCGCTCTCCCAACTCGTCATGTTGTGGGCTGCTTCCATCATGGGTGTTGGCACGGCCAATTTGGCAGTTGATGCTGCCGCGACTGCTTTGCAAAACGGTACTCCCCTGGTCATGTCGCCGGTTATGCCCTCGACGCTTGACGTCGCTCGACGGCTGTTCGAAGCGGACCTATGCATGGAGGGAATTAACTACGGGCTCGCGGAAATCGCAAACACGGGCGGGAGCGTCGACAGCAACGAGTACGTTAATCAGGTACCGGTCGCCGGCGGCGGCGGATTTACACTGATCGACGGGCATCATACTTACTCGTGTGGAGGAGCGAGTATTGATGCCTCGCAGCTGCAGCCTGTACAGGCAAGCACGAGCCTCACTGATTGGTCGACGATCGATGTTTCAACCGTCTATCAGGCGCATCAGAACGCGTTAGCTACGATGCAGTCGAGTTTAGACAGTTCAGCAAAAGAGTTCGTGAAAGATGTGTTGGCGACAAGGCAGGGGCAAGAACAAGCGGTGCCCAACACGATGGCCGCGATCGAGTCAGCAGCAGCAGCCTACGAAAATACGGTGCAAGCACAAGCAGGCGAAAAGGTCGGGGACATGAGCCAACTCTCCGGACAGATTGTCACCAACTTACAGAGTGAAGGCTGGTGGATGCTTGGATCTTGGTACCAGACTTTTGCGCAAGCGAATACAAGGCTATCAGCTGCAATCTCTGCAATGGCATCGGTGCAGGGCCCGACTATCGTTGGGTCCACCGGCCCTGTTGAGGTTTGGCAGTCCGCAATGTCGGCGTACAAGGTGCAAGCTGCATCCGAGCTCGAGACGAACTCTTCCACGCTCGGTGCCCCTCCAACCGCGGAGCAGGCGGGCGCGTCAACGGGTTCGACGGAGTCGGTGCTGAAGAAGCTGTTCTCACCCGGCCAGGCGGTAATTCAGAAAATCGTGTCAATGGGACAGGAGCGTGGCCAGGTCAACCCGCTGATCAACTTCAAAAACATCGGTGACGGTTTGATGACCACTGCCAACATGGCCATCGTTGCCACCGCCGGCGTGCAGGCAATCATGGAAGTGAAAGATGGCTTCTCTGTCGAGGGGCTTGCAGCACGCTTGGTGAATGTCGGAACGGGTGCTGGCGACATGATGGAGGGTGTCTGGAAGACTATCTACCCGTACGTCTTTCTCATAATCCTCGCTCTATTGATGTTCGGTGCGACGCTGTCCGTTTACCTCCCGATGGTGCCCTTTGTGATCTGGTTTGGAGGGATCATCAATTGGCTGGTGGTGGTGGCAGAGGGCATTGTGGCAGCGCCGATGTGGTCGATGGCACACCTGGGTGCAGACGGGGAGGGCTTTGGCCAGCGGTCCATGCACGGATACCTATTTCTCTTGAACATGTGCGTCCGGCCATTTTTGATGGTGATTGGGTTCTTTATTGGTGGTGGCGTCTTGGTCGTGGCCGGTACTTTCGTGGGCCCGGGTTTCAGCCTGGCCGTCGCCAACGCGCAGTTCAACTCTCTCACCGGAATTTTCTCGATACTGTTCTTTTTGTGGGTATTCACGCAGCTATGTCTGGCTGTGGTCCACAACTCGTTCAATCTGATCCTCATTCTCCCGGATCAAGTCATCAATTGGGTGGGCGGATATGCCGCTGCGCGTCTTGGTTATGACGCTTCCACTGTTGGCAAAGGCTTCGAGGACGGAAAAGAGAGCTCTGGTTCGAGGCATGAACGTGGAAGCGACAAAGTGCAGCGCGCAAGCGGCCGGCCGGATCCGGTTGGAGACGGTATGCAGGCCTGAGAGAGAGGGCGTTATCGCCGCAGCTAATTTCTAAATTGCTCGGAGCGAGTGCAGTGAACAAGAAAGCAATGCGCAGCCTACTGCAAAGAGACTGGACGAAGTTCGTTCTGTCGGGTTCCGTCTATTTCGCTTCGGCTTGCATCGCGCTATGCATATCGCTGTTTGGTCGCTCTCACGTCCCAATTGCTGTCTGGGTACTTGCGGCCGTAGCGCTGGTCTATTTCACGCTCGCATTGTGGGCCCGCTGTCTGCAGAAGCCGCCGGCGCGCGATTCATAGTGTTCGCGTGATTGGCCGCAACGTTAAGGTGCGAGTTTTTCTCAATGATCTGCACCACAGCACCAACCAAAATAGGAGGTAGAGAACGTGATATCAGCACGCAACCCATCGCAAGCGCGGTTTGAGGCCGCAGCATCAATCCAATGGCCACAAGGAACACCGTTTCTGCTAAACCCAGATCCGGTTGTACGGAGAAAGTTCGTGCGCTTTTCGATCGCATTAGCTGCATTGCTGTTCGCACTGGTAGTTGCAATCGATCCGAGCAGCCCTTTTCGAAAGTGGGAACGTTCGGTCGAGAGTGGGGAACTCCGCCCGGCGATGGAAGCAGCGATGAACCACGGCAACCGAGCTGCTGGGACATGGCTTGCGCTCCACTACGCCAAAGAATATCCCGGACTTATTGAACAAGAAGCTGTTGCTGGTGAGCCTACTGCCATGTACGTTGTCGGTGCTTTGTTGCTGAATTCGGATAATCCAGGTCGCTTCGTTCATATAGACCCTGCCATGACAAAGCAGCAGCTGCGCGAGAAGGGACTTGCTTTAATTCGATCTGCAGCTGCAGCCGGCAACTTGGGGGCCACGATTTACTTGTCCAAACACGACGAGTAGTAGCGCCCGAACAAATGCTGCTGGAAAACAAAAAGGGGTGGCAATAGCCACCCCTTCTTCATGCGTCCACGGAAAACGTATTTCTTTACTCAGCCTTTGCAGCCGGCGCAGGATCCGAAGGCATCCGCCATTTGGTGGTAACCATCCGGAGAGTCAGAGCCACGCCAGCGAGCGTCCAAACGGCGGTGAATGCCCATGTCCCATAGGGAGGGTGCCCGAAAGAATGGTCATACCCGCAGGCCACGAACAGGATGGGGTAGGCGAGCAAGGACGCACACAGCCAAAGCAGCCACAGGCCGCTTGCTGCGTCGTGCTTTTCCTTCACGGTTGCTTTGCGAAGACCCATACCGTTCCCTCCACGGATGATTTGGGTGGATTGTACTGCGTTTTCAGCAGTGTCAACCATCACGCGGATCACGTCGGTTGTGCCCGCTACAGGGACATTCATAACCATCATCGATGTGCCCATGATCTTCTCCTCGTCGGGTTGGAAGCGAAGCGCCCCTGGGGGTCGCGAATGCTTCCAAACGCCGACCAGGTCGCCGAGGGGCTAGGCGATGTCAAGAAGCGCCCGTAGGGCGCAGTCGGAAGGCCTGGCGCGGCCCGCAGCCGCAGGCGAGGACACGGGGCCTGGAGCGGTTCTTGACATGGCAAGCCAAGCCCAGAGGCAGAGAGAGGGGGCCGGCCCGGCCTGGCCGGGCTGGGAGAGAGGGCCGCGGGGGCGGCCCTTTCTCCGGGGATGCGCACACGCACGGCGTTGGCCGGGCGCCGACCTGTCGGCGCCCGGACGTATCGACGCATGAGCATCGCGGAAGCGCGCAGCGCGCGCCGGGATGCCATGTCCCCGCCGGGGTTGGCCAGCGAGCAGCTGGAGCGGGTCGCTGGCCTGGTGGCGATCGCCGGCCGCGCCGGCGTCGACGCTGCGTTTGTCGGACGACAAACACGGTGATGAGGTGGACGCGAAGTCCGCCATCCACGGATCCACGGGCCGAGACTGGGGATGCCACCGAGCAATCCCCAGCGGCCGGTGGAGCGGGTGGATGGAAGCGCGACCGCGGCGCGCCACGGACCGTCCACGCCGAAACGTGCGATTTTTGTATGTGGAATGTTTGGCAGCGCTCTCCCTCCATGCAAAGGTCGAAGGGAGTCGCGTTGGCCCCGACGATGAGCCTGGCCTCGCGAGAGCTGCCACCATGAATTGGCGCGCGGGTACCAAAAGCGGCGTAGGATCGCGGCCTAGTAGCCACCGTGGGGAGTCTGACATGGGTTACGAAAGCATAGCCGTCGATGAATATGCGAACTTAGAAGAGGCGCTTTCTGCCGAGTTGCTTAGCGGCAAGCTTTTAAAGATGATCGAGCGCGCGGACGCCTACTACTGCGCCGTGGAGGAAAGCAGCGGCTACGTTGGAGGGGTCGTAGTCCTTGAGTTGCAGCACGGCACGGAGCGACTTTTCAAACACATCCCTGAGAAATGGGGGCCGGCGGCGTGCATGTGCCCTATAGAAATCCTCCGGTTGTTAACCCCGACCAATGACATCGACGTTAACGCCTGGCGAGAGCGCTGCTGGACTTGGAACAGTGAAGTTGTAAAAGCAGCAATGGACGATCCAAAGGCAAGATGGCTGGAAGTCGCAGAACGGCTAAACATGGAAGCATATCCGCAGACCTTGCTGCCATCACGACCGGCGCCACAATAGCTGTTCGGGTCCAGCCTTAATCTACGCCTTGGCGCATCTGGTCGGGAATTGCAAATAAACGTGCCGCCTTCCGGCGGCACGGTCGGGCTTATCGGTCATCCGTGATGAGACGGGGCCCCGCCTCGGCGCCTGACTTCCCGGCGCGGCATTATGGCACTGTAGCTCCTAGGTGTTGGGCCGCTTAAACCCGTAACGTCGACCAAGCCGCAAGTCGTGCGTGCACGACACGGCCCTCACGACGGATCTGGACAAGTGCGCGACGCGGAAGCCATAGCCTGGTCGATCGCGAGTTTCCGCCAGCGAACGCGATCCGTAATGATTTAGGCAGAACTTGCAACACCTCGGTGTCGAAGCTCTGGAGCGTAATTACATTCACGCCACGCACTGTCCCAGCGACGACCAGCCGAATGGTGTCGCCGCATTTGATGTCCTGTTGCATACAAGCTCCGAAAATGGGCAGCGGGAAGACATGCCTCCCGCTGCATTCTTAGGGTCTAGGCCTTCGGTCCACAAAGAGGCGCCGGCAACCACTGCCACCCGTGATCGGCCGCGAGTTGTTCAGCTCGTGCGGCCAGTTCCGCCTTCTTCATCTTGGCCAATGAGCCATCGTCCGGTTTGCCGGTGATGCTTGCGGCAGCGTCGATGATCCGTGCCTTAGGCATGGCGTTGAAATACGCTTCGGCCGTCGGCCGCCACCAGCCGCGCATGTCCAATGCAACCGCTTCGGCAACTGCCGTCGCTGACGAAGGTGACGACGCATGGGTAAACTGCAGAGCATCAATGCAGGACGCCGTGCAGAAAGCCATCAGGCGCATCACAACGCCGGTGGGTTGGTTGAGAAGCCATGCAAATACGTTCCCTTCTCGTATCTGTGCGTCGCCAAGTAGTTGCAGGATGGAGCGGCGTTCTTCCCTCATGGCCTCCGCAGCAGGCGATGACTCAAGGTCCGGCGCGTGTTGGTTATGCGAGGCGACGGTCGCGCGAATGTGCACGTTCACACCTTCGAGGTCCACGGCGACTTCGTCGTCCTCTACGTCCACCCAGCTAGGGGTCGAGAGCAATTCGGAGGCAAGTTGCGCGGTCAAGGCGACCAATGCAATGTCGGGACGGCGCATCAGTTCAACCTGCAGGCCTGCCGTAAGGTGTGCTGTCAAGCGACGAACCATCGCATCAGAGTGTGGCGCGGTTGTGACCTCTTCCTCGCCTTCTTCATCTCCGTGTTGCCGCGCTTTTTTGATTACCTTCTCGAACAGCTTTGCCTCAGAGTTGCGTAGCATGCGCGCGTGGGTCTCTACTTTGCCATTGGCGCCGAGGCAGATCACAGTTCCAGCGAGCTCCAGCTGATTCGGGTCATCCTCTGCCAACGAGGCCTCGATTTCTTGCTGCTCTTCCTCGATGGCTTCCATCCGTTCGCGGATTTCGTCATAGCGTTCATCCGACGGTTCCGGTGTGCCGTGATATTCGTCCTCAAGCTCATCGTATTCTTTCGTGAGCGCGTCGAGTTTCGCCTGTTGATCTGCATTAGGAGGACGTCGACGAGAAGTTACCCTCTTGTACTGACTCATGATCTGCCCATGGTCTTCCTCTGCGTGGACCTCAACCCACGCATTACCCTTCTTCTTCTCCTTCGCAGCAATACCGTCAAGCTTTTCGGAGACCAACCGTTCAAGCAATGCCGAATCGCATAGGTAGCTCTGTCCGTCGGCGAATAGGTCGCGTCGGATCTGGCCACCTGCCTTCTCGTAGGCCTTGAGGCCAACAAAACGAGCCTTGGCGCTCGATGCATTGACCTCGCCATGCGTCAGTGCTTGGCGAATCATGTGCGGGTAGCGGTTGTGCTTGCTCAACGTTTTCCAAACGCGCCGCTGCTCGTCCTGATCGTCAGACAATGCGAGCGCTTCGAGCACGGTGAGTTGGATTTCATCGTTGCGATACATCTCAATGAATTCAGGCGCGACGCGCGCGAGTTTCAGGCGTTGGCGAACTACGTACGGAGTTACACCGAAACGCGAGGCGACATCTTCCACCGTTGCGGCGTCCCGCTCGAGCATGTCGCGGAAAGCGACAAATTGATCGGATGGGTGCATAGCGACGCGCCCCGAATTTTCGGCGGCCGAAACATCCACGGCCGTTTCGCGTTTGACCAGGTTGCAGGGGATCAGCGTGTCTGGGCGAATCTTTCCGCGCTCGGCAAGCAGCTGCAGAGCCCGGAGACGTCCGCCGCCGGCGACGACTTCCTTGAGCCCGGTCGGCTTAGGTTGCGCACCCTTCTTGCGTGGGGCGGCCAGCTGCTCGATGACGTTTAGATTTTGCAGAAGGCCTTGGGCTTCGATCAGAGCAAGCAACTCCTCGATCTCTGCATCGGTGTGGGGCTTTTTTCGGACATTCAGCGGCGACAGCACCAGCTCGCGCAGTGGGATCATCAGCATCGTGGTCGGTTCGGTCATGCGGGTCATGTCTCTCTCCTTTCGGGTGTTGTTGTTGAATTCGGCGCAGGGCCGGAGCGAAGCGGCCCTGAGGGCCGCGTCAGCTCCGGAACGGAGGCCGGGGCGCCGCAGGCCAGGGCGGTGTCAAGGGAGCGGCCGTAGGCCGCAGC
>Ga0209455_1000366_pt1 | contig 41950 bp, 36 predicted proteins | sample AraplaCol_mCL_r2_FD_184275 | JGI IMG/M metagenome (GOLD analysis project Ga0209455, IMG submission 184275) | Arabidopsis root microbial communities from North Carolina, USA - plate scrape CL_Col_mCL_r2 (SPAdes) (version 2) | ecosystem: Host-associated > Plants > Roots > Endosphere | place: USA... | reverse complement strand
GTCGGCAGACATGAACATGAAAATGCTGAAAGAAAAACCTTAACTTAAGAGTTCTATTCTAAGACATGTCTTCTGTTATGATCAAGGCCGGTAGCGCAGGGAATGTCCGAACCGGGCGTAGAAGGTAACGGAGAAGTCTGTCCCGGCCCTTAAATGCGCTCGCCTGCGCCCAGAATTTGGACTGTATATATGCGTATCAAGCTCGTCCTCATCGCCGCCATCGGCCTCGCCGGGATCGGCTATGTCGCCTTCCGCAGCCTTAGCGTCGGCGACGCCGCGCCGGATCCGCATGCTCATCAGACGGCACAGCCGGGCCTGCCGGTCACCGCCACCAAGGTCGCCGTCAAGCCGATGCCGATCGAGATCGCCACGGTGGCGCGCGTCCAGCCGATGGCAAGTGTCGCCATCCAGCCGCGGATTGACGGCGTCATCACCAGCGTCGCCGTCCAGGAAGGCCAGGACGTCCAGGCCGGCGATCTGCTCTTTACGCTCGATGACCGGGCCTTGCAGGCGGCACTGAAACAGGCCCAGGCCAATCTCGCCAAGGATCAGGCGCTGCTGGACAATGCCAAGCGCAATGTCGACCGCTTGGTGCCGTTGGCGGCCAAGAACTTCACCTCGGTGCAGAGCCTCGATCAGGCGAAGACCGATGTCGCAACTTACGATGCGACCACCCTCGCCGACCAAGCGCAGGTCCAGGCTGATCAGGTGCAACTGAGCTATACCCGCATCACGGCGCCGATCGCCGGCCGTCTTGGCGCCATCAACTTCAAGCTTGGCAACTCGGTGCGCCAAGCGGATGCGACATCGCTGGTGACGATCAACCAGATCCACCCCATCTATGTGACCTTCTCGGTTCAGCAGGATGATCTCAATCATCTGCGGGCGGCGATGGCGAAAGGCCCCGTCGCGGTCACCGCGACCTTCGGCAAGACCCGCGCATTGGTGGGCACCGCGGCGGCGGCGCAGGCCGTCGCCACCGTTGACCCGGCTGATGATCCGGCCAATGGCGGCACCATTCGCGCCAATCGCCAGGAACAAGGCGTCGTCGCCTTCATCGACAATACGATCGATACCGCCAGCAACACGGTGATCGTCAAGGCCCGCTTCGACAATCCCCGCGACCGTCTGTGGCCGGGCCAATTCGTCAATGTCGTCATGACGCTGAGCACCGAGCCGCAGGCCATTGTGATCCCGAACGAGGCATTGCAGATCAGCCAGCAGGGCAGCTATGTCTGGCTGATCAAGGCCGACAACACGGTGACGACGCAATCGGTCAAGGTCGACCGCCGGGTCGGCGATGAACTGGTCATCAGCGATGGCCTCAAAGGCGGCGAGATGGTGGTGACCGAAGGTCAGATGAGGCTGGATACCGGCGCCAAGGTCGAAATCGAGAAGCGGAGCGATAAACCTGCCACCGACGGTTCTGCCAACGGCGCCGCGCCGGGGGTGAGCCCGTGACACTTCCCGAACTTTGCATCCGCAGGCCGGTTATGACCAGCCTGCTGATGATCTCCTTCATCGTCGTCGGCATTTTCGGCTATCGCCTGTTGCCGGTTGCCGCCTTGCCGCGGGTCGACTTCCCCACCATCCAGGTCTCAGCCTCGCTCCCCGGCGCCAGCCCGGAAACCATGGCCTCCTCGGTGGCGACGCCGCTGGAACGGCAGTTCATGACCATTGCCGGCATCGACACGATCACCTCGCAGAGTACCCAAGGCTCGACCCAGATCACGCTGCAGTTCAACCTCAACCGCGATATCGACGGCGCCGCGCTCGATGTGCAATCGGCGATGACGACGGCGCAGCGGCAGTTGCCGGTGGAAATGACCACGGCGCCCAGCTTCCGCAAGGTCAATCCCGCCGATTCGCCAGTCCTATTCCTGGCCCTGACCTCCAACACGCTGCCGCTCTCGACTGTCGATGAATATGCCGAGACCCTGATCGCCCAGCGCATCTCAACCCTGCCCGGCATTGCCCAGGTGCAGGTCTATGGCGCGCAAAAGTTCGCCATCCGGGTGCAGCTCAACCCGAACATCCTCGCCAGCATGGGTGTCGGCTTCGACGACATCCAGAACGCAGTCGATGCCGCCAATTCCAACACCCCGGTCGGCTCGCTGAGCGGCAAGGACCGCAGCGCCGTCATCCAGTCGAACGAACAATTGTCCCATGCCGAGGATTACCGGCCGCTGATCATTGCCTATCGCAATGGCAATCCGGTGCATCTCAGCGATATCGCCAATGTCGTCGACAGCGTCGAGAACAACAAAACCGCCAGCTGGCTCAATGGCGAGCGCTCGGTCCTGCTGGCGATCCAGCGCCAGCCGGATGCCAATACCGTCCAGGTCGTGGATTCGGTCCGCAAGTTGATCCCCTATCTCAACGAGCAGATCCCTGCCTCGGTCAAGCTGCATGTCATGCTCGATCGCTCGGAATCGATCCGCGCCTCGGTCGAGGATGTCCGCTTCACCCTCGGTCTGACCATCGCCTTGGTCGTGCTGGTGATCTTCCTCTTCCTGCGTAATCTGACGGCGACCTTCATTCCGGCGATCGTCCTGCCGGTCTCGCTGATCGGCACCTTCGCCTTCATGTATCTGTTCGGATATTCGATCGATAACCTGTCGCTGCTGGCGATCACCTTATCCGTCGGCTTCGTGGTTGATGATGCCATCGTCATGCTGGAGAACATCGTCCGGCATATCGAGGAAGGTGAGAAACCCTGGGCAGCCGCCATGAAGGGATCGCGCGAGATCGCCTTCACGGTGATGTCGATTACCCTGTCGCTGGTGGCGGTCTTCATCCCCGTTCTCTTCATGGGCGGGATCGTCGGCCGTGTCTTCCGCGAATTCGCCGTCACCATCAGCCTCACCATTCTCATCTCCGGCTTCGTCTCGCTGACCTTGACGCCGATGATGTGCAGCCGCCTTCTACGCAGCCATCACGGTGCCTCGCATGGCTGGCTCTACCGGGTGTTCGAACGCGGCTTCGATCTGGTGCAGGGCGGTTATGATGCAGCGTTGCGCGTCGCCTTGCGGGCGAAATTTGCGATCCTCGTGATCACCTTCGCCTCCCTCGCGGCGACCATCTATTTCTTCGGTGTGGTTCCCAAGGGCTTCTTCCCGATCGAGGATACCGGCCAGATCTCGATCCAGACGGAAGGGCCGCAGGATATCTCCTACGAGGCCATGTCGAAAGCGACACAAGAAGCAGCAGCGATCATCGCCGCCGACCCCGCTGTCGCCACGGTCAATTCAAGTGTGGGCTCGGGCGGCGGTGGCGGCGAGAATACCGGCCGCATGTTCGTTGGCCTGAAGCCGTTGAAGGAACGCGGGGTCTCTGTCAGCGAGGTCATCCAGCGGCTGCGCAAGAAGCTCAATCGCCTGCCGTCGATCAACGTCTATATGCAGCCGATCCAGAATCTGCAGATCGGCGGCCGCTCGGCGAAGAGCCTCTATCAGCTGACGCTGCAGGGCACCGATCTTGCCGAACTGAACGAGATGGCACCGAAAGTGGCGGCGCGCCTCGGCCAGATCAAGGAACTGCAGGACGTGACCAGCGATCTGCAGGTCCGCAGCCCGCAGATCTTCGTCGATGTCGATCGGAACCGCGCGGCGGCGCTGGGGATCACCATGGACGAGATCCGCTCGACCCTCTATGGCGCCTTCGGCACCCGGCAGATCTCCACAATCTACCAGCCCAGCAACAACTACAAAGTCATCCTCGAGGTGGCGCCGGAATTCCAGAGCAACGAAGACACGCTGGGGAATATCTATATCCATAGCAGCGGTGGCCAGCTGGTGCCGCTGGATTCCCTGGTCTCGATCCGCCACCAGGCGGGGCCGCTCAGCGTCAATCACCAGTCGCAGCTGCCGGCGGTCACCATCTCCTTCAACCTAGCCCCCGGCGTTCCTTTGGGCGACGCGGTCAACCTCGTGACCCAGGCCGAGCGCGAGATGAACCTGCCGCCGACCATCACCAGCAGCTTCCAGGGCACGGCCCAGGTGTTCCAGGATTCGCTCGCCAATCAAGGCCTGCTGCTGCTGGCCGCCGTCTTCGTGATCTATGTGGTGCTGGGCATCCTCTATGAGAGCTTCATCCATCCGATCACGATTCTTTCTGGTCTGCCCTCCGCCTGTCTGGGTGCCTTGCTGACTCTGATGTTGTTCAAGACCGACCTCAACGTGATTTCCATCATCGGCGTGGTCATGCTGATCGGCATCGTCAAGAAGAACGCCATTATGATGGTCGATGTCGCCATCACGCATCAGCGTGACAAGGGCATCTCCGCGGAACAGGCCATGCACGAAGCCTGTCTGTTGCGTTTTCGCCCGATCATGATGACCACCATGGCGGCGATCATGGGCACCTTGCCGATCGCACTCGGGACCGGTGCCGGCGCCGAATTGCGCCAGCCGCTGGGTCTCGCCGTGGTCGGCGGCCTCGTCGTCTCGCAAATGCTGACGCTCTTCATCACGCCCGTCATCTATATCTACTTCGAGAAGCTGTCGAAGCTGCTCAAGCGCCATCCGGCACATGCGCAGCCCCATGGGCATGCGCAACCGCATGAACCCGTGGCCATCGACGAGGAACGGGAACGGCCGGCTGCTGAGTAAGACGGTCCGGCTACCGCAAGAAGAAAACGCCCGGGATGGTTCCCGGGCGTTTTCGTATCAGCGGGGCAAAACCGCTCAGGCGGCGATCTTGAAACCGTCGCGGCGCAGATCGTCCTGCACTTCCAGCATGCATTGACGCAAGGTCGCTACCGCCTCGTCGATCTGGCTGCGGCTGATTACCAGCGGCGGCGAGAAGACGATCAGATGGCCCATCGGTCGGATCAGCAAGCCGCGCGGCATGCATTTCTCGAAGATACGTCGGGCGACATCCCATTCCGCCGGCGGAACGGTCTTTGCTTCCTTGTCGGCGGTGCATTCGATGCAGACCATGAAATGACTGCCCCGCACATCGCCGACCATGTCGATATCGCCCAAGGTGGTCAGCTGCTCGTGGAAATAGGGCCCGACCTGCCGAACATGGCCGCAGATATCCTCGCGCTCCAGGATGTCGAGATTGGTCAGCGCCGCGGCGCAGGCCACGGGATGGGCGGAATAGGTATAGCCATTGGCGAAAACCTGGCCCTTGCCGGCGCTCTTGGTGAGTTCGCCATAGATGCGGTCCGAGATCATGAAGGCACCGAGGGGAACATAGCCTGAGGTCAGACCCTTGGCGCAGGTGATGATATCGGGCTCGATGCCGAAAACCGGCTCGGAAGCGAAGATATACCCCAGGCGGCCAAAGCCCGTCACCACCTCATCCGAGATATAGAGCACGCCATATTTGCGGCAGATCTCCCAGGTACGACGCTGATAGCCAGGCGGCGGCACGATGACGCCGCCGGAAGCCAGCAGCGGCTCGGCGATGAAGCAGGCGACATTCTCCGGCCCCAGTTCCAGGATCTTGCGCTCGAGATCGCCCACCACCTGGTCGCAATAGGCCTCCATCGACATGCCCGCGGGGCGGCGATAGGGATTGGGCACCGGCAAATGGTGGATGAAGGAGGTGATGAGATCCATATTGCCGCGATCGGCCGGCTTGCCGGAGACCGAGGCCGACAGCAGCGTGCTGCCGTGATAGGCATATTCCCGGGTGATGATCTGCTTCTTCGAGGTGAGGCCCTTGAAGTTGTTCAGGAAGTGCACGAAGCGCAGGGCCGAATCCACCGCCGTCGAGCCGCCGGTGGTGAAGAAGACGTGGTTGAGATCACCCGGCGTATAAGCGGCAAGACGCTCGGCGAGCTCGATCGAGGGCGGGGTACCGATTATGCCGAAGGGCGAGAAATAGCAGAGCTTGCGCGCCTGGTCGGCCAGGGCCTGGGCCATCTCCTCGCGGCCATAGCCGATATTGACGCACCACATGCCGCCGATGCCGTCGATCATGCGCTGGCCCTGGGCGTTGTAGACGCAAGCCCCCTCGCCTTCGGCGACGATCAGCGGCTCGCGCGTCTGCACGGTGCCGAGATCGACCCAGGGATGGATCATATGCTCGCGATCCTTCTCCGTCAGATCAGCGATGTCGTAATTGAAATTTCCCGCCACGAGACCGTTCCTCCGTCTTTGTTGTTCTGTTTTCGCGATGGTCAGAGCGCCGCCGCGACCTTCAGCCCCTCCAGTACCGCCTCTTCCGCCGTACGCGGCGTCAGGCAATCGCCGATGACATGCATCTCCAGCGGCTTGCCAGCGATCGAGATGCCAGCGAGGCTGTCTTCAAGTGTTGTCGCCCGCTCATGCCCCAGCGAGGCAATCAACGTATCGACATCCTCATAGATCATGGCGCCGCCGCTGGTCGCATGCTGCAGATAGACGGTATTGCCGTCGACGCCGAAGAGGCGCGCATAGGGGATGACCTCGACGCCGAGCTCGTGGATCACGCCGGCCCAGTGATCGCGCACATATTGATGGATCCGCTGGCCCGCCATATAGCCGTCAACCGCAAGGCGCACGCGGCAACCACTGCGGGCGAGCTTCTCAGCGAGACCCAGACCAATCCAGTCGCAGCGCCAATCGGCGATCAGCACCGAGCTGCCGACATTGACTTCGTTGCGGATGACCTGCCAGGCATTCACCACATGGCCGGTCTCGACGCCTTCGATGGTAGTGGCCGGTCGCGGCGTCGCACCGGTGGCGATGATGACGGCATCCGGCTTCTCGGCCTTGACCAGATCTGGTGTCACCGGGGTGCGCAGCTTGACGGTGACGCCGGCCAGTTCCATCTCGCGGCTGAGATTGGTGACGATGCCGCCGAATTCGGCCCGGCTTGGCAGCAATTGTGCCAGCAAGGCCTGGCCGCCGAGGCGCTCGCTCGCTTCATAGAGGGTGACCTCGTGACCGCGCGCCGCCGCCACCGCCGCCGCTTTCATGCCGGCGGGACCGCCGCCAGCGATCATGATGCGGCGCTTCTTGGCCGCCGGCTTCAGGGTACCGTAAGTGAGTTCGCGGCCGGTCTCCGGATGCTGGATGCAGGAGATCGGGTAGCCCATATGGAAGTGCCCGATACAGGCCTGATTGCAGGCGATGCAGGCGCGAATGTCGTCCAGCTTGCCAGCCTCGGCCTTGCCCGGCATCTCCGGATCGCAGATCAGGGCACGGGTCATGCCGACCATGTCGGCCTGGCCGCTGGCGATGATCTTGTCGCCGTCTTGCGGCTGGTTGATGCGCCCGGCAACGAAAACCGGCGTCTTGCTGCGCGCCTTGGCAGCGGCGGCCATCGGCGCGGTATAGCCGCTGGTGAAAGCCATCGGCGGGGCGATATGCACCGCACCGCCGATGCTCGCGGAGGTGCCGGCGACCAGATTGTAATAGTCGAACAATCCCTCCAGGGCCACCATCGCCTTCAGGGCATCATTGTCGCTGAGCCCGTCCGAATCCTTCTCATCGCCGCTGATCCTGAGGCCGACGATGAAATCGGGACCGGTCGCGGTACGGATCGCCGCCACCACATCGCGCAGGAAGCGCAGGCGGTTCTCATCCGATCCGCCATATTCATCCGTGCGCAGATTGACCTTGGGATTGAGGAACTGGGCCGGCAGATAGCCATGGCTCGCCACCACTTCGACGCCGTCCAGCCCCGCCGTCTCCAGGCGCTTCGCCGCCGCCGCATAGCCGTCGATTACCTCGCGGATCATGGCCAGCGACATCGGCCGCGGTGTTACATGGAAACGCTCATTGGGTACCGCCGACGGGGCGTAAGCGACCGGTGCGCTGCCGTCCTGGCTTTCCATGATCTCGCGGCCCGGATGGAAGAGCTGGCCGAACAGGGCGCAGCCGTGGCCGTGCACCGTCTCGGCGATGCGGCGATAGCCCGGGATGCAATCGTCGCTGGTCGCCATCAGGAGATGCGAGGTATAGCGCGCCGTCTCATGCACGCCCGCCACCTGCATGATGATGAGGCCGACACCGCCCTCGGCCCGCGCCTTGTGATAGGCATGGAGGGCATCATTGGGCACGAAATTGGTCGGCAGGGTGGTGTCATGCCCGGTCGAGAGGATCCTGTTCTTGATCGTCAGCCGGCGGATGGTGATGGGCGAAAAGAGATGGGCGAGAGCGGCCATGGAACGGTATGACTCTTCGATAGTGAATCGCGGTGCGGCGGGAATTCAGAGATTGTGGCGGGCGCGCCAATCGACCGGATAGAGCGCGTAGCAGACCACGGCACCCTTGCCCTCGTAGCGGATCGGCGTGTTCTCGGGGATCCAGATGACATCACCCGGCCCGGCCTCGATCAGACGATCCGGCAGGCGCAAGCGAAACACACCCTCCAGCACGACCACCATCTCGTCATAGAGGACCGTCCATTCGATCGAGCAGTCGTCGAATTTGGCGACACCCACACCCATGGTAGCGCTGACGTCGGGGCCGACGAGGCGACTGATCTCAGCCTTACCCGGCGGTCCGCCATAGACCGAGAACTCCATCTCGCTGCGCTTGAAATGCCGCGTCTCTTTCATCGGCCGTCTCCCTTTTTCCCAGTCACATCATCGCCCGTTATCAGCCGGGCCGTTAGTGAAGATTTTGAACCTAATTTCAATTATGGCCGGCCAGTGAGTCAACGCATGCTGGCGCCGGGCCGCCATGCATTCGGAGCAGGAGCGGACCCAGTCCTCTTTCCATTCCGGTCCCAACGCAGCCCAGATTGCCGATATCCGGCCAATTGTCCCGGCACAATAGAATGCCTGACAGAAGCAGGGCCCACCGCTATTTTTCGGTAACAGACCTTTTGCTTGATGTGACGCACAGCATTCGATCATGACGGCTTATCTTCTCGACCGCCTCTTGGGCGGGACATTGTCCGATCCCGACGGCGCCGGCTTTCTCGTCGTCCCAACCAGATCCGTGGTCATGGCGCCGAGCCTGGACGGCGCCGCGGCGGATCTTGTCACCCGGCTTGGCTTCGACCAGCGTCTGCTGGTGGTGAGTGATCTCACCACCCAGTCGATTCTCGGACAGCGTATTGTTGCCGACCTCTCGGCGCGCTTCGCGGTCGAGCATCTGATCCTCACCGAACCCCATGCCGATCTCGACAGCGTGCTGCAGATCGAGGAGCGGCAACGCGCCGGTTCAGCCGCCGCCCTGATCGCTGTCGGTTCCGGTACCATCAACGATCTGTGCAAATATGCGGCGCACCGCCAGGGCATTCCCTATGCGGTCTTCGCCACCGCGCCGTCGATGAACGGGTATACGTCGGTCAGCGCCGCGATCACCGTCGAGGGCCACAAGAAATCCCTGCCTGCGACGGCCGCCGCCGGCGTCTTCGCCGATCTCTCGGTCCTCGCCAAGGCTCCCTTGCGCATGATCCGCTCCGGCTTCGGCGACAGCATCTGCCGCACGACGGCCCAGGTCGACTGGCTGCTGGCGCATCTGCTGCTGGGCCAGCCCTATCGCGAGGCACCGTTCAGCCTGCTGCGTGAAGACGAGGCGGCCCTGCTTGCCCATCCTGAGCGCCTCGTCACCGGCGATCTCGATGCCATCGAACTGCTCACCCGTAACCTCATACTCTCCGGCTTCGGCATGACGATCTGCGGCGGCAGTTATCCCGCCAGCCAAGGCGAGCATCTGATCAGCCACTATCTGGAGATGCTGCCGCCTGCAGGATGGCCCGCCGCCTTCCATGGCGAACAGGTCGCCGTCGCCACCGTGACCATGGCCCGCCTGCAGCATGAGATGTTGCAGGCGCCGGCGCCGCGCCTCTCGGCAACGCGTCTCACGGAGGGCGATCTCACGGCACATTTCGGCACCGAGCTGGGCCATTCCTGCTGGCAGGGTTTTTCCGCCAAGTCATTGTCGGATAATGCGGCAGAAGAGATGACCGGACGCCTCAAGCACGACTGGCCGCTCATTCGCGCCAGGCTCAATACCCGGCGGCTCGACCCGGAAACGGTGTTGGCGGCACTGCAATCGGCTGGCGTACCGACCATGCCAGCGGATATCGGCCTCTCGGACGATCAATACCGGACAGCCGTCTTGCATGCGCGCCAGATTCGCGATCGCTTCACCTTCCTCGATCTGGCTGATGAGAGCGGCATCCTCGCCCCGTTCGCAGCAGCGCAAAGGGGTGTCACCAGCCACCAAGTCGCGACCGCCGTCAGATGACCCTGCTGTAGCGCCCGGCGACGCGGCTGCTTCCCGCGGCCGCCATCGCCGGACGAATGGCATCGGTGCCGACAGCAGCCGACGCCGGGTGCAGGTAACGATCGAAGCACGCAGCCACCACCCGCATCAAAGGGCGGCCGCGCTCGGTGAGCCGGATATCGTTCCCCACCATTTCGATCAGGCCATCGGCCAGCAGCGGCCGCAACCTCTGCAGGTCAGATGCATAATCGATCCAGACATCGGGATAGCGGTCACGGATCGCCGCCAGATCGACATGGCCCGCACACATCACGGCATTGATGATATCCCGCCTTGCGCGATCCTCACCGGTCAGGGCGATGCCGCGCGAGACAGCTGTCTGTCGTGCGGAAATCGCCCGCTGCCAGTCAGCGGTCGCCACGGCATTCTGCACATAGCCGGCAGGCAGTGAGCCGATCGCCGACGGCCCTAACCCGATCAGGATCTCGCTGTCATCGGTCGTGTAGCCTTGGAAATTCCGCTGCAGCGCGCCGGTTTCGAGCGCCATCGCCAGGTGATCATCGGGCCGGGCAAAGTGATCCAGCCCGATCGACCGATAACCCTGTTGCTGCAACTGCCGCGTGGCCTGTTCCTGCAACTGCCAGCGCAGCATCGCATCCGGCAGGGCGCTCTCATCGATCTGTTTCTGGTTGGCCTTCATCCAAGGGACATGGGCATAGCCGAAGAGGCTGATCCGGTCGGGCGCAAGCGTCGCCGCGAGATCGACCGTATGCGCCAGGGTCTCCAAGGTCTGATGCGGCAGGCCATAGAGCAGATCAAGATTGATGCTGCCGATGCCGGCAGCGCGCAATCCCGTCACCGCATCGCGCACCAGCTCGAAGGATTGCGGGCGATTGATGGCGATCTGAACTGTCAGATCGAAATCCTGCACACCAAGGCTGGCGCGGCTGATGCCGGCAGCCTGAAGCGCCGTCAACCAGTCACGCGTGACCCAGCGCGGGTCGAGTTCAACCGCCCGTGTTGTGTCGACATGGAGATCGAAACACTTGCCGATATGCTCCATGAGACCGGCGAACTGGATCGGCAGCATGACATTGGGCGTACCGCCGCCCCAATGGATCTGGCTGACGCGACGACGCGTGCTACCTGCCGTGAGAATATCGGCGACAAGTTCGATCTCAGCATGCAGCGTCTCGACGAAGCGGTCGATCGGTGCCTGGCGCGCAATGATCTTGGTGTGGCAGCCGCAATACCAGCACATCTGCCGGCAATAGGGCACATGCAGATAGAGGGAAATAGGCTGGTGAGCATCAGATTCCTGCAGCCATCGCACATAATCCGCAGGCCCGATGCCGGCATGGAAATGCGGTGCCGTGGGATAGCTGGTATAGCGCGGTACAGGCCGGCCATATTTAGCGATCAGAGATGCGTCCATGCATCCTTTTTAAAGCACACCGCACAAGCCGCGTTGATGCAGATCAAGAGGCCCGTCGAAGCGAAAGACGCTGGGCGGCGGCGCGCAGCCGGAGCCACAGGGCATCGACACCGGCGCCGATATGCGCGCTCACCACCAGTGCCGGTCGCTCCAGCATCGCTGTCATGGTCCAGGCGATCAGGAAGGCCGCCAGGGCTGTCACCGCGAACATCAGCAGAGCGGCCGAGATCATGTCGAGCCGCGACAGCAGGGTCAGCATGAACCAGCAGCCGAAGCTAAGGATGAGCGGCAATTGGAAGAGATAGAGTGGAAAGGAGATCCGGCCCAGGAAGCGGCAGAGGCTGCCGGACAGAAGGCGTCTCGCGCCCGGCGCTAGAACCACGCCCGTAACGACGCAGATGGCTGCCAGCATCCAGCGGTCTCCCTGCCAGGCCGGCAGGCACTGACGCAGCCACAACAGGCCGGAAAAGGCCGTGCCATGCGCGTCAATCAGGATCATCAGCAGACGCGGCAGGTAAAGGCCGATGCCGATCAGGCCGAGCCCGACCAGATTGGCGTTTCTGCCGGTACCGGCTTTTCTCTCCGGCACGATCCGCACCATGTCATGCAGGATGATACCGATGCAGAAGAGATGCAGGCTGACATAGTTGGCGAGATTGGCGAGGACCACGCCGAGCAGAAAGGCGACCGGAATGCGCCGGCGCGGATCGCTCAACAGGCAGCAGAGCGAAAAGACCAGCAGCGAGCCGTACCATTCGAACCGCATGGTCCAGAGCGGTGAATTGAAGGATGTCTCCCCATCGACAAAGAACATCACCCAGATGCCGTTATAGAGCCAGCTCAGGATCGACGGGTGGAAGCCGAGGACGGTCTGTTTGTAGAGCCAGGTGGAGCCGGTGACGAGGCCGAGATCATGATGGAAATAGAGTCCGCGCGGCTGCAACAGCAGCGCCGGTATAGTTGCTGCCAGGACCGGTAACAACAGGCGCACATACCGCTTCGCCGCCAGGGCGGGAAAGCTCATCGGACGCTCCGTCACCGCCGCCGTCAGCACGTAGCCGGATAAGATGAAGAAAATGTCGACGGCGAGGCGGCCATCCCACAGCACGCTGAGCGGTGACGCGGCCAAGATGCGCTGCCAGCCGGGCGTGCCGACGGGATAGATTTCGGCGGTGACCAATGACGGCCAGACCGTCATCGCAAGATGGGCGAACAGCACCATGCAGGCCGCCAGACCACGCAAGCCATCAAGATGGGCTAGGCGCTGAGCACGATCCGACGTCTTCCGCTCCTGTCATGGCCGGGGCGACCGATACGTTACCGGGGGCGCTGCCCGGTCATTGGCGGCAATCCCCCTCGGTGTGCCGGCTCACGGAGCGATCTTACGATCGGCGGATGACAATAAAAAGGGGCTGCACCCCGGGTGGGATGCAGCCCCGATTTTCGGCAGGAAGCCTGGGTTTATGGACTTAGAAGTCCATGTCACCCATGCCGCCCATGCCCGGCGCGCCGGCCGGAGCAGCCTTCTTCTCGGGACGCTCGGCGATCATCGCCTCGGTGGTCACGAGCAGGCCGGCGACCGAAGCCGCGTCCTGGAGGGCGCAACGGACGACCTTGGCCGGATCGATGACGCCAGCCTTGACGAGGTCGGCGAATTCACCGGTCTGGGCGTTGTAGCCCCAGTTGGTGTTCTTCTGCTCGAGCAGCTTGCCGGCAATGACGGCACCGTCGACGCCGGCATTCTCGGCGATCTGACGGACCGGCGCCTGCAGCGCGCGGCGGACGATGTCGATACCGACCTTCTGGTCGTCGTTATCGAACTTCACCTTCTCCAGGGCCTTGACGGCGTACAGGAGAGCAACGCCACCGCCGGCGACAATGCCTTCCTCAACCGCAGCGCGGGTCGCGTGCATCGCGTCATCAACGCGATCCTTGCGCTCCTTCACCTCGACTTCCGTCGCGCCGCCGACCTTGATCACGGCAACGCCACCGGCCAGCTTGGCCAGACGTTCGGCCAGCTTTTCCTTGTCGTATTCGCTGGTGGTCTCGTCGATCTGCGCACGGATCTGGGCGCAACGACCTTCGATTTCCTTCTTCTTGCCAGCGCCGTCGACGATCGTGCTCTCTTCCTTGGTGATCACGACCTTCTTGGCCTTGCCGAGCATGTCGAGAGTCACGGTTTCGAGCTTGATGCCGAGGTCTTCGCTGATGACCTGGCCACCGGTGAGGATGGCGATGTCTTCCAGCATGGCCTTGCGACGGTCACCGAAGCCCGGCGCCTTGACGGCAGCGACCTTCAGACCACCACGCAGCTTGTTGACGACGAGGGTCGCCAGCGCTTCGCCTTCGATGTCCTCGGCGATGATCAGCAGCGGACGGCCCGACTGCACCACGGCTTCGAGGATCGGCAGCATCGCCTGCAGGCCCGAGAGCTTCTTCTCGTGCAACAGGATGTACGGCGCGTCGAGCTCGGTGGTCATCTTCTCGGCGTTGGTGATGAAGTACGGCGAGAGATAGCCACGGTCGAACTGCATACCTTCGACAACGTCCAGCTCGGTCTCGAGGCCCTTGGCCTCTTCCACCGTGATCACGCCTTCATTGCCGACCTTCTGCATCGCCTTGGCGATCATGTTGCCGATTTCCTTTTCGCCATTGGCGGAAATCGTGCCGACCTGGGCGATCTCTTCCGAGGTCGAGACCTTCTTGGCGCGCTTCTTGACGTCTTCCACGACGGCTTCCACGGCGGCGTCGATGCCGCGCTTCAGATCCATCGGGTTGATGCCGGCAGCAACCGCCTTCGCACCTTCGCGCACGATCGCCTGACCGAGAACGGTCGCGGTCGTGGTGCCGTCACCGGCGAGGTCGTTGGTCTTGGAGGCGACTTCGCGCAGCATCTGCGCGCCCATGTTCTCGAACTTGTCGGAAAGCTCGATTTCCTTGGCAACGGTCACGCCGTCCTTGGTGATGCGGGGAGCGCCGAACGCCTTGTCGATGACGACATTGCGGCCCTTCGGGCCCAGGGTCACCTTGACGGCATTGGCGAGAATGTCGACGCCGCGCAGCATGCGATCGCGGGCATCAGTGCTAAAACGTACGTCTTTAGCAGCCATGTTTCCTAACCTCTTTCAAATATCGCTGAGTGAGAAGCGGAGCCTAATCAGGCGACCTTCTTCTTGGAACCAGAAGCGGTGCCCTCGATGATGCCGAGGATGTCCGATTCCTTCATGATCAGCAGGTCTTCGCCATCGACCTTGACCTCAGTGCCCGACCACTTGCCGAACAGGATGCGATCGCCAGCCTTGACGTCCAACGGGGTGATCTTGCCATCTTCCGACTTGATGCCAGCGCCAGCGGCGATGACTTCGCCCTCTTGCGGCTTTTCCTTGGCGGTGTCCGGAATAATGATGCCACCGGCCGTCTTTTCGACCGATTCAACTCGACGCACCAACACGCGGTCGTGGAGCGGGCGGAACTTCATGGAGGTCCTCCGTAAGTGTCTAAAATGAATTCCCCAGATCCGGAGCGGAACGCACTGTTAGCACTCCCGCCCGGCGAGTGCTGATGATCTAGGCCTTGCCCCCTTTTTCGTCAAGGGCAGATCCAAGAATTTTGCATGGCACCCGAGAGCCTTGCGCGGCCATGCCGCAGCCAGCCTGGCCGGTACCTGGTCGGGCATCCCCTCCGCCTTGGCAGCACTCGCCAGGCTTGGTTGCTAACAGATTGGAAATATTACGATTTTGTGATTCCGTTAAGGAATCGCGTGATACCATCTCTTCACCAGGCAGTTTCGAGTCGTCACCCGAAGATGGAGGCTGTTGATGAGCAAAGGCATTACCGATCCCAGAGCCGGACGAGGCCCGATCGATCAAAGCGGGGCCATCCCGCAGGCCGATCCCAGCCTCAGCCTCCAGCTCCGCGACTACCGGCTGACGACAGCCGAGATCCTCTACCACATGCCAGATCACCCCGGCCTGCTGCAGACCTATATCTGGCAGGATTACGACCTCGCCCCCCACTTCCCGGTTCTGCGCAAATTCCTCGATTTCTGGAGCCATAGCCTGGACGGCAAGCTGCATTCGATCGCCGTCGCCAACCGGTCGCTGATCGAGGCGCCGCAATGGCGTAACGCCAGTGATTTCCTGACCTTGCACTGACACGGCAGAGGGTCAGAAAATTGTAACTGGGCCGGCTGCCCGTCCGGGTGGCTGCGTCGCCGACCTGTGACGGCAAGCGGCATGACAGTGCCGGGCAAAGCTGCTACATGAATTCGGCCCCACCGCCTGCCGGAATCGGGGTGAAACTCCCCCACAGCGAGCCGGATCTTGTTGCGTCGATTGTATGACTGGATCATCGCCCAGGCTGAGCATCCCCGGGCCTTGTGGATCCTGGCGGTTGTCAGCTTCCTGGAGAGCTCCGTCTTTCCCATTCCGCCGGATGTTCTCCTCATTCCCATGGTGCTGGCCGACCGCCGTCGCGCCTGGAAAATCGCCGCCACTTGCACCATCGCTTCCGTCTTAGGCGGGATGCTCGGCTATGCCATCGGCTACGGTCTCGGTGAGACGCTTGGCACCTGGATTATTCAGGCCTATGGGCTGCAGCACGCCATGGATTCGTTCCATGAGAGCTTCGCCAAATACGGCCTGTGGATCATCCTGATCAAGGGACTGACCCCGATCCCCTACAAGCTCGTCACCATCGCCAGCGGCCTCGCGCATTTCAATCCCGTGGTCTTCGTGCTGGCCTCGATCGCGACCCGTGGCGCCCGTTTCTTCCTGCTGGCGGCCTTGCTCTACTACTTTGGCGCACCGATCCGCCATTTCGTCGAAAAGCGTCTGACTTTGGTGACGACGGTGTTCGTTGTCGGCCTGGTCGGCGGCTTCCTCGTGCTGCATTACGTCTTCTAGGAGAGTGCTGAAAATGGCCCAGGCGCAAGGCAATCACTCACGCAGCAAAGCGCATTTCATCGAGGCAACTGCCTTCGCCTGGCTGGCGACCGGCGGCGCCCTGGCGGCCCTCTGCGTCGCCTGGCTGGCGCAATATGCCGGCGGCCTTGCGCCCTGCGAGCTCTGCTATGTGCAACGCTACGGCTACTGGGCGACCATCGTTCTTGGCGTCATCACCATCACCCAGAACGGCTCACCGCGCCGCCGCGGCGTGATGCTGACCCTGACCGGCATCGCTTTGGTGGCGGTTGCCGGCATCGCCCTCTTCCATGTCGGCGTCGAACACGGCTGGTGGGAAGGCTCCAGCGCCTGTGTCGGTGCCAGCACAGCCGGCCAGAGCCTCGATCAGATGACCGCCACCATCATGAATGCCCCGCTGGTACGCTGCGATACCCCGGCTTTCACCATGTTCGGCATCTCCATGGCCGGCTACGACATGCTCTATGCCCTTGCCCTCGCCGCCTTGACCTTGTTCGGCGCGAAGCGCAGCCTGGGCGGCAAGGAGTAAGGCATGAGTGAAAACACCCCGACCGGCCCGCTGCACAGCACGGCCGCGACGACTGCCACCGCGGAGAATGCGACTCCGGGGAATGCCGGCGAGAAGAGAGCGCTGCCGGGTGATCTGACGCATGCCCAGATGATCGACCGCATCATCCGCGTCGATCATGCCGGCGAGTTCGGCGCGCGACGCATCTATGAAGGCCAGCTGGCGGTTCTCAAGAACCATCCAGATGCAGCCGTCATCCGCCACATGCATGAGCAGGAGCTGGTCCATCTCAAGACCTTCGAAAAGCTGATGGTGGAACGGCGGGTGCGGCCGACCGCCTTGCATCCGCTGTGGAATCTCGCAGGCTTTGCCTTGGGTGCGGCGACCGCCATGCTCGGACCGAAAGCCGCCATGGCCTGCACTGTTGCCGTCGAAGAGGTGATCGACGAGCATTACCGGCAGCAGCATGAACAGCTCGACGACAAAGAGTCCGATCTCAAGAACACGATCGAGAAGTTCCGCGCCGAGGAAGTCGAGCATCGCGATATCGGCCTGCAGCGCGGTGCTGAGGAAGCAACCGGCTATCCGCTGCTGACCAACGCCATCAAAGCAGGCTCGCGCCTCGCCATCTGGCTGGCGGAGCGCATCTGAGCCAAAGCAGTTCTGAAGCGGAGCGCGTCAGAAGGCTTCGGTTTCCAGCTCGATGTCCCAGTAAAGAAAATCCCGCCAACTATGATGCAAATAGTTTGGCGGGAAACCTCTTCCATTTTCCTGCAGCTCGAAAGTCGTCGGCTGCACTGGCCTGCGCCTTGGAAGCATTCCCGCTTTATGCGGCAACCGATCGCCTTTCAGCAGGTTGCAGCTCTGGCAGGCGGTGACGACGTTCTCCCATGAGGTGCGGCCACCCTTGGAACGGGGGATCACATGGTCGAAGGTGAGATCATGCGCCGCCATCGGCTCGCCGCAATACTGGCAGCGGAAACGGTCGCGCAGAAAGACGTTGAACCGCGTGAAAGCCGGTCGCCGCGATTGCGGCACGAATTCCTTCAGCGAGATGACGGAAGGCAGCCGCATGCTAAAGCTCGGGCTATGCACTTCCTGGTCATATTCGGAAATGATGTTGACGCGGTCGAGAAAGACAGCCTTGACCGCTTCCTGCCAGGGCCAAAGCGACAGCGGGAAGTAGCTCAATGGCCGGAAGTCGGCATTGAGGACCAGGGCCGGACAGGATTCAGGCGATGCCAACACGCTGTCACACCTCCTCGAAGAGGCGCCACTGGAGAACGCGTTGCGCTCCAGCGCCACATCTCGTCGTTCTGCTTTAACAAATAATCAGCTTCACCGCAAAACACAAGATGTAGGTCGCATGTTGAGCGCCGGGTCACGATCTTGTCACGCAAGCCGGATGACCCTGCAATATGCGCCGTCAGACGGCTGCCGCGGCCCCAAAATGATGACGCAGGAAGGCACCGCCTTTCTGCAAACCGACCTCATCGATGGAATGCGGCAGGCCCGGACGCGCCTCCGTTACGACATCGACGCCCTGTGCCTTCAGGCCATTGGCGGCCTGCGCCATGGCATCGAACGGCACCACCGGGTCTGCCATGCCATGGACCAGCAGCACCGGCGGCTTTGCCCGCACTTCCTCGGCCAGGACCTGGGCCCCAATCAGGGCGCCGGAATAGCCGACGACACCCGCCAGGGCCGCTTTGCGCCGCAGGGCCACGTGCAGCGACATCATTGTGCCTTGTGAGAAGCCGACCAAAGCCAGATCTTTTTCGGCTAAGCCAAACCGCGTCAGTTGCTGATCGAGAAAGGCATCGAGCGAGGGGGCCGCCGCGCGGACGCCCGCCAGTTTCACCTGGGGGTCGCGGTTTTCCAGGCTGAACCATTGATAGCCGAACGGGACCATTTCGCAGGGGAACGGGGCATTGGGCGAAATGAAAGCGGCTTCCGGCAGCAATTGCGCCCAATAGGGCGCGAGACCGATGAGATCGTCGCCATTGGAGCCATAGCCGTGCAGGAAAACGACGAGTTTGGTTGCCTTGCCGGCCAAAGCCTGCTGTTCCGGACCCTGCAAATCGATCATCGCTATCCCTGTCTCAAAGCCGATATGGGTGACTGTCACGCAGTTAGGGCGGCGCAGATGGCCCCACCGAAGTTTTGGCTTTTTAAGGCCAAAGCCGTGACTTGCCTAGAGCGCGATCGTTCTTGACGGAAGTAGGCTTACTTCCGTCAAGAACGTGAATCGCCCTCTATCTTGTTGAATAGAGACGGATTCACGTTTTAGACAAAATCGCAGCGCGATCCCGTCCAAAACGATCCGGCTCTATGTTTTATCGCATCCGCCAAGGCCGCCGTGGCAGAACGGCGCAGGCCGGCATCACCAAGGTACCCCCATCGCTTGCATATGGTCGCGGCCTCGCCTATGGCTGAGCCGATGATCGTGACACGTTTCGCGCCCAGTCCGACGGGCTATCTCCATCTGGGACATCTGCATTCCGCCTTGCTGGGGTGGCTGGCCGCCAAGCAGCAGGATGGGCGCTTTCTGCTGCGGATAGAAGATATCGATGCCGCCCGCTGCCGGCCGGAATTCGAGCCAGCGATCATCGCGGATTTACAGTGGGCTGGGATCGATTGGTGGGGCGACATCCGCCGCCAGTCAGACCATCTGGATGACTATCGCGCCGGCCTCGACCGGCTGCAGGGCCAAGGCCTGATTTATCCCTGTTTTTGCAGCCGCAAAGATATCGCCGCCGCCACAACGGCACCGCATGGCAGCGAGGGACCGATCTATCCCGGGACCTGCCGCGACCTGCTGCCATCCCAAGTCGCCGAACGGCAGGCGCGGGGCGATCCTTATGCCCTGCGTTTCCACAGCCGCCGCGCTGCCGAGGCGGCCGGGCCGCTGACATTCCATGACCATCTTCAGGGGCAGATATCCGTCGACCCGGACCTCCTCGGTGATGTCGTCCTCGCGCGTCGGGACGCACCGGCCAGCTATCACCTTTGCGTCACCCTGGACGACCATCGCCAGGGCGTGACCTTGGTCACCCGAGGGGTCGATCTGCTGCCGGCAACCCATGTTCACCGCCTGCTTCAGGCTGTCCTGGGGCTTGCGGTGCCCACCTATTGTCACCACCTGTTACTGGCAAATGATGCCGGACAACGGCTCGCCAAACGCGACAAGGCCCTCAGTTTGTGGGCGATGCGGGAAAATGGCATGTCGACAGAAGAAGTCCGAACGCTGGCGGGGATCGATCGGATCAACGAAATGCTGAAAAAATTAATGAATTCCCAAAACTGATGCCAAGCCTCCATACCCTTCTGCCGGAACTGATCGCCCTCGGTCAGGTGATCCTGATGGACTTGGTCCTGGCCGGTGACAACGCCATCGTCGTCGGCATGGCTGCGGCCGGGCTCGCCAAGGAACAGCGCGGCAAGGCCATTCTCGTCGGTATCATCGTCGCGACCGTGCTGCGGATCATCTTCGCCATCGCCGCCAACAAGCTGCTGCTGATCATCGGCCTCACCTTGGCCGGCGGCATCCTGCTGCTCTGGGTCTGCTGGAAGTTCTGGCGCGAATTGATGCTGGAGCGGCGCGAACGCCTGACCCATGCCGCGCGTGAACGCGCCCTCAGCCGCGACGAACATCTCGAGCTCTCCGAGCCACCTGAAGTCCTGCCCGGTGCCGTTCCCGGCAAGACCATGCGCCAGGCGATCACCCAGATTGTTGTCGCCGATGTTTCCATGTCGCTCGACAATGTGCTCGCGGTTGCCGGCGCAGCCCGCGAACATACCTGGGTGCTGGTCTTCGGCCTGGTCCTTTCAGTAGGCCTGATGGGTGCGGCAGCGTCACTGATCGCCCGCGTACTCAAGCGCTGCCATTGGGTTGCCTATATCGGCCTCGGCGTCATCTTCTATGTCGCCTGCCAGATGATCTGGGATGGCTGGCACGAGGTCGCCCGCCACATGCCCGATATGCCAGCCTTCAACTAGAACCGGCGACAGGGCGTTCCGATCGACGGGAACACGCCCTAGGGTGCACGCAACCCCATGGCCAACTCGACATAATCCGGCGTCTCCGCAGTCAGATGGCCGTGGCGGATCAGGAAATCGATGACAACCGGGGCGACATTGAACTTGAAGGCCTCGCTGCTCTCCAGGATGGCCGTCACCTCATCCAGCGACATCAGCCGGAAATCTGCGATCTCGCCATCGGTATTGGCGGGATGGAAATCGACCGGCAGTTCCAGGTCATAGACGAAAAGCGTGTCCCGGCGCATGAAGCCTTCATGCAGCATGCGATAGGAGATCGCGCCGACCGGGCGCGCCTGGCGCGCCACGTCCTCGCTGATCGCGGCCTCTTCTTCCGCTTCCTTGATAAGATTGCGCAGCGGATCGAGACCGTAGGGCAAGCCGCCGGCGACGATATTGTCGAGCTTGCCGGGTTCGATCGGCCGGTTATCGGCGCGCCGCCCAACCCATAACTTGATCCCCGCCGGCGTGCGGACATAGCCGTTGACATGCACGCCATAGGCCTTGACCCCGAAGACCGGCACCGCCGCGCGCTCCAGCCGGAAAAGCGGCTCATCGCCATATTGCGCGGCGACGGCAAAAGCCTCGCTGCGCCAGCCATGCACGATGCCCATCTCCAACAGAGCCCGCGCCACTTCGCCGATCGCCGCACTCCGATAGTCGAACGTATCGAGATGCGGCTGTACGCTCACTGTCTCGTCGGTGACCAGGAAGACACTGGGAAAGCGGCGCAAGGTCTCGGCAACGTCGAGCCGCAACCAGCCGATCTCGCGTCCCTCGACGGCCCAGGGACGGAAGCCGGAGAGATCGGTCAGTGAACAATGGCGGAGGCGGTCAACCAGGCTCATGTCGGGTCAAACGCGATGGGGTGCCGCAGGCCGGCAACGAGGGCGAGATAATCGGGCTCGCTTGGACCGATCAGACCATGCCGGATCAGCAGATCGATTTTCGCCAAAGCGATATCGTACATGAAATCATCTGTCGTCCGCAGCTGGGCCATCATCGCCGTTACCGGCAGCAGCATGAATTCGGCAACCTCGCCATCGGTGTTGCGGGGCTGAAAATCGCGCGGCAGGAAGAGGTCATAGTTGAACTGCAGACCAACCCGGAGTCCTTCCGCAGCCTCGATCTGCAGGGTGATGATGCTGACGGGCTGTGCTTGCCGGGCGATCTCAGCCGGCACGCCGGCCTCCTCCCAGCATTCCTTGACGACATTGTCGGCTAGGCTGATGCCCAGCGGCTGGCCGCCGCCGGCAAGCAGATCGAGCATATTGGGATCGACCTGCTTATGCGGTGAGCGCCGGCCGATCCAGACCTGCAGGCCGTCATCGCGGCGCACCAGGCCGTTGACGTTGACGCCATAGCTCAGCACGCCGAAGAGTGGTGTTGCCGCCCGCTCCATGCGCATGAGGCACGGCTGATCGAAACCACGTCCAACCGGATAAAGCTCCCCACGCCAACCGGGAACCAGTCCACGGCCGTGCAGCTCGGTTAGAACCGCGGCCATGGCCTCACTCCGCGCATCAACGCTGACGAGCGCCGGATGCAGGCTGACATCATCGGCATTCAAGACAAAGGTCGTGGGGAAATCCGCCAAATGCGGGGCAAAGTCGCGCCTGACCCAACCGACATGCTGATCGCCGATGAGGAAACGCAGATAGCGCCGGTAGTCGACCGGCGCATAACGCTGCAACTGGCGCAACAGACTGGGCGGTGATTGCGGCGATGACCTGCGCCGGGATGGGCGTATCTCGGGCGACGCGGCGCGCTTCACGACGCGGCTTTTCACATCATTGTTATTGTCAGTGGAACGCAAGAACCGCTCCTGCACAATCTTGTCGCATTCCGGTCACGCGGGCGCCATGCCATTTGACGATCATTTCGGCGACCCTAAAGCAGGAGGTGGCAAATGCAACGACAAAAGCGTCTTTTTCTCTCGGCCCGCAGTCTGCGGCAGACCGTACCCGTTGCGCGTCTGATCCGACCGGCGGCCAACAGCAACCAGCCGACCGGCCCGCGTCCGGCAAGCACGGCCCGGCGGCGTTCTCCCACCCGATAGCACCCCTTCCCAGAGGCTCAGCCCGCTGCGGCTCCGGTTGAGGCTGGCCGCCATTCCGTCTATGCTAGCGGCTGAATCGGGCCGATGGCGTCGGGGATGGCTAGAGTATCATGCGCGTGACCGTCATTGCCGCAATTTTGCTGGCCCTGCTCGCCGCACTCCTCCTGACCCTGAACAATCTCTTCCCCAGCGTGATGTCGCAGCCGGAGAACCGGATGCGGGTCTATGCCACCACCGGCTGGCTGTTGCTGCTGGTGGGCAGCGCCGCCACCCGTTTCCGCAGCCAGCCCGGCACGGCGTTGCGTGCATTGAGCGCCTGGCTCCTGATCGGCCTTGCCTTGGTCTGGGTCTATGCCTATCGCTTCGAGGCCCAGCAGATCGGCAACGGTATCCTCGGCGAACTAGCGCCAAGCCATGGCATCGAGACTTCGGTCGCCGATAACGAGGCGGCGGATAGCGGAACCGAAAGCATGTCAGGCGGCATCAGCGAGATCCGCTTTGCCCTCAATCAGGAGGGCCACTACCAGATCGATGCCCGCGTCAACGGCACCTACATCACCTTCCTGGTCGATACCGGCGCCAGCGATGTCGTGCTCAGTCCGGATGATGCACAGCGCATCGGCCTTACCGACAGCCAGCTGCATTTCACCGAGCGGGCCTCGACGGCTAATGGCATCGTCTATGTGGCGCCGGTGACGCTGAACAATCTCACCATCGGCTCGATCGTCATGAATCGTCTGCCAGCCAGGGTCAATCAGGCACCGATGCCCTATTCGCTGCTGGGCATGAGTTTCCTCAACCAGCTGCGGGGCTGGCGCGTCGAGCAGCGGACGCTGATCCTGGAACGGTGACGACTGCGTGCAGCTCAGCGCTGCAGCACCTGTCGGCAGGCATCCTGCCGCGCTTGCCAGCCGGTGCGCTCCAATTCCGGCGTGTCATGCTCTTCCACCGGCCAGCCGAGGCAGAGATAGGCGACGAAGCGCCAGGTCTCCGGCACATCCAGCGTCTTGGTTGCCGCATCGGGATCAAGGATCGACACCCAGCCAAGGCCGATGCCGTGGATCCGCGCCGCCAGCCACAGCGTATGGATCGCCAGCACCGTCGAGTACAGCAAGGTCTCCGGCATGGTGCGCCGGCCGAGCCCTTGGCCCTGCGCCGTCTCAGTATCGCAGAAGACCGCGAAATGACGCGGCGCCTCGCGCAATCCGGCCAGTTTCAGCCCGGCATAGAGCTGCGCCCGTTCGCCGTGATAACCGGTCAGAGCTTCCTTATTGGCGTGCTCGTAATTGACGGTGATGGCGGCCCGCGTTTCCGGCTTGTCGACCGTGACGAAGCGCCAGGGCTGGGCATTGCCGACCGAGGGAGCGAGGCAGGCCAGGTCGAGCAATTCCTCGATCAGGCCCACCGGGATCGGATCGGTCTTGAAGTGCCGCACGTCGCGGCGCCAGCGCAGCAATTCCCGGAACCGCGCGCGGAAATCGGTGGCAAAACGCGGCGCCGGCGTGCGGTGGGCTTTATAGGGCAAAGTCACGGTCTAACCTGGTCGAGACGGGTTTCACTGCCTGCCGCCGAGCCGAGCAGTTTTAGGCAGCTTTCGGCGTCTCCCGCTCCACCAGTTCGACAATATCGGCCATGATGGCGGTGACGTCGTAATCCTTGGGTGTATAGACCCGGGCGACGCCAAAGCCAATCAATTGTGCCGCATCGGCGGGTGGGATGATGCCACCCACCACCACCGGCACATCCTTGAGACCGAGCTTGCCCAGGCGCTCCATCACCTCGCGCACCAGAGCCACATGGGACCCGGAGAGGATGGAGAGCCCGATGACATGGACCCCCTCCTCCAGCGCTGCATTGGCGATCTGTGCCGGGGTCAGGCGGATGCCCTCATAAACCACTTCCATGCCTGCATCGCGAGCCCGGACGGCAATCTGTTCCGCACCATTGGAATGGCCATCGAGACCTGGCTTGCCGACCAGCATCTTGATGCGGCGACCGAGCTTGGCGGAGACGTCCGTGACCCGGCGACGGACGCTATCGAGATCGGCCCGGCGGAGTTCGGTGACCGCGCGGCCGACACCGGTCGGCGCCCGGTATTCGCCGAAGACGCGGCGCAGCACCTCGCCCCATTCGCCGGTGGTGACACCGGCATGAGCGGCGGCGATCGAGGCTTCCATGATATTGGCGCCCGACCGGGCATCGGTCTCCAGTCGCGCCAGGGCCTGCTGTGCCGCCGCATCGTCGCGGTCGGCACGCCAGGTCTGCAATTGCGCAATCTGCTCGTGCTCGGCCTTGTCATCGATCTTGAGGAAGCCGCCATCATTGCCGGCAACCAGCGGCGACGGTGCGCTCTCGGTGAATTTGTTGACGCCGACCACGGTCTGCTCGCCGCTTTCGATCGCCGCGAGGCGCCGGGCGTTGGATTCCACCAGGCGCTGCTTCATATAGCTCGATTCCACCGCGGCAATGGCGCCGCCCATGGCGTCGATGCGCGCCAGTTCCTCACGCGCAGCGGCCTTCAGCGCGTCGACCTTGGCGGCGATTTCATGCGAGCCGTTGAAGATGTCGCCATATTCCAGGAGATCGGTTTCATAGGCGACGATCTGCTGCAGACGCAGCGACCATTGCTGGTCCCAAGGACGGGGCAGACCGAGCGCCTCGTTCCAGGCGGGAAGCTGCACGGCACGCGCCCGGGCATCCTTCGAGAGTGTCACAGCCAGCATTTCCAGAAGAATGCGGTAGACGTTGTTTTCCGGCTGCTGCTCGGTGAGGCCGAGGCTGTTGACCTGCACGCCGTAGCGGAAGCGGCGCAGCTTCGGATCCTCGACGCCGTAGCGGTCGCGGCAGATCTCGTCCCACAGTTCGGCGAAGGCCCGCATCTTGCACATCTCGGTGACGAAGCGCAGGCCGGCATTGACGAAGAAGCTGATGCGCCCGACCACCTGTGGCAGGTCGGCGGCCGGAATCTGGCCGCTATCACGTGCGTGATCGAGCACGGCGATGCCAGTGGCAAGCGCGAAGGCCAGTTCCTCTTCCGGCGTCGCGCCGGCTTCCTGCAGGTGATAGGAGCAGACATTCGTCGGATTCCATTTCGGAATCTCGCGATAGGCGAAGGCAATCACATCCGTGATCAGCCTGAGGCTCGGCTGCGGCGGGAAGATATAGGTGCCGCGCGATAGATATTCCTTGATGATGTCGTTCTGCACCGTGCCCTGCAAAGCAGCACGGGGAACGCCCTGCTTCTCGGCGGCGGCAACATAGAGTGCCAGCAGCCAGGGGGCCGTCGCGTTGATGGTCATCGAGGTGTTCATCTGGTCGAGCGGCAGCCCGTCCATCAGGGTCAGCATGTCGCCGAGATGACTGACCGGAACACCGACCTTGCCGACCTCGCCCTTCGCCAAGGCATGATCGGCGTCATAGCCGGTCTGGGTCGGCAGATCGAAGGCGATGCTGAGGCCGGTCTGGCCGCGCTGCAGATTGGTGCGATAGAGCTGGTTGGAGGCCCGGGCCGAGGAATGGCCCGAATAGGTGCGGAACAACCAGGGCTGATCGCGCCGCCCCGCCTTGTTCTTTGCCGCTCCGGTTTCTCCGCTCACCCGCACACCCATCTCGGCTCCCCTCCGAAAATTATTATGTTGCAGTGCAATGTAGCGGCAGCAGGAAGCTCCCTGCAAGACAGTGATTCTGTCCTAATCGCCTGAAAAAGCAAAGAATTCCAACGTCAGCGGTAACATTGCCGTTTTTCGTCAATGCCAGCCACGGAGAAATCAGACGTCGTAGGGCGGGTCCTTCGGCCAATGCGGCAGCTTGTCGTCCAGTTTCAGCCAGGAGAGGCGGGCCGACCACCAGCCATGAGCCTTCGGACGCAGGGCATTTGCTTCATCCAATGTCCCCAGCATGATACCGACGCTGGTGCCATCCGGATCGGTCATGAAAACCGAGGCGCCACAGGTCGGGCAGAAGTAACGGGTGCCGATCTTCGAGGAGACATAGGGTGTCGCCACGCCCTTGGTCAGCCGGAACTGTGAGACCGGCACCTGGGCCCAGGCGGAGACGGGCGCCCCGCTCCAGCGCCGGCACATCTCGCAATGGCAGAAATCGACATCAGCGGCCAGCGGCGTGATGCGATAGCGGATCTCGCCGCAGAGACAGCCGCCGGTCAGTTCCTGCAGCTTCTGCCGTGCAGCCGCGACGCGCTTACCCGCGGCAGGCTTCTTCTTTGCCACGGCCTTTTTCTTGGCCGCCGGCCTTCGCGCAGTCTTGGTCTTGGTCTTTGTCTTGGTGCCGGTCTTCTTCACCGATGCGGTCCGCGCCATGTCGCTTTCTCCTGAGGCCCCAGTTCCTCATGCTTGGGCGCGGACCGGACAGTCGCAATCAGTGGGTTTGCGGATTATGCCGCGGCCAGCGCTTGCAGCAGATCATCCAGCAGATCGTCGACATCCTCAAGCCCGACCGACAGTCGGATAAGGCCGGCATCGATGCCCTGCTGTACCTTCAGTTCCGGCGTCAGGCGCTGATGCGTCGTGGTTGCCGGATGGGTGGCGAGCGATTTCGAATCGCCGAGATTATTGGAGATCAGCACCAGTTGCAGCGCATTGAGGAAGCGGAAGGCCGCTTCCTTGCCGTCCTTCAGGCTGAAGGCCACCACCGTGCCGCCACCGGTCATCTGGCGCCGCGCCAACTCGACCTGCGGATGGCTGTCGAGGGTGGGATAAAGCACCTGCGACAGCTTCGGATGGTTTTGCAGGCGCTTGGCCAGGGTCTCGGCGGTGGCCCCCGACTTGTTGACCCGCAATTCCAGTGTTTCCAGCCCCTTCAGCAGGATCCAGGCATTCATCGGCGACAGCGACGGGCCGGTGTGGCGCAGGAAGGGCTGCAATGTCTCTTCGAGGAATTTGCGGCTACAAAGAACGGCGCCGCCCAGCGAGCGTCCCTGGCCGTCGATATGCTTGGTCGCCGAATAGACGACGACATCGGCGCCCTGTTTCAGCGGCTGCTGCAGCAGAGGGGTTGCGAAGACATTGTCGACCACCACCGTGGCGCCGGCCTGATGGGCGAGCTTCGCCACCGCCTCGAGATCGACCAGGCGCAGACTGGGATTGGACGGCGTCTCCAGGAACACGGCCTTGGTCGGCTTGGCCAGGGCCGCACGCCACTGCTCGAGATCGCGGCCATCGACGAAGACCGTCTCGACACCCCATTTCGGCAGGATCTCCGCCAGGATGAACTGGCAGGAGCCGAACAGGGCATCGGCGGCGACCACCCGGTCACCAGCTTTCACCAGGCTGGCCATGGCGGCAAACACAGCCGCCATGCCGCTGGCGGTGGCCCGCGCCACTTCGGCGCCTTCCAGCAGCGCCAGGCGCTCTTCGAACATGGAGACCGTGGGATTGCCGAAACGCGAGTAAACGAAGCGAGGCTGACTGTTGTCGAAGGCGGCTTCAGCCTCCTCGGCGCTCTGATAGACATAGCCCGAGGTCATGAAAATGGTCTCGGCCGTTTCCTTGTACTGCGAGCGCAGTTGCCCGCCATGCACCAGACGGGTGGCCGGGCGCCAGGATTCCTTGATATCGCGTTTGATTGTCATTCGTCGTCTCCGCCGGGCTTGCCCCGGGCATAAAAAAACCCCAACCGGAGAAGGTCGAGGTTCATGGCTTGCGCCCGACGACCTTTTAGCTGCTTATTTAACGTGGCCGCAATCCGGTACCAAATCACCACGAACGATGCGAAGTATTCACGGTCAAGGCGGAAAGTCAACTCGCCCGCCAATAAATCACGTGATTAGTTTTAAGTTTACGATAGCTTCCATTGCCGTCTCTCAGCACTTACGCAAGAATGCAAGGTATGCAGCGGATTTACACCATTCCTGGGAATAAGTCGTTCGGCCGATCAACCGCAGCGTGGCCGCGATTTAGCCATGGCCTGACGCTGGCCGGGCTCTTGGCGACCGGTCTATTCCTGGCGGGTTGCGACCTGAATCCGAAAAAGCCGGTAACGACTCAAGAAGCTGAGGTCTATAGCGGCCCCTCGGTCGTCCGGGGCAGGCCCGAAGGATTGCCCGAAAGCGCCAAGCCCAAGCCCAAGCCCAAGAAAAAACCGACAACGCCACCCCCGGTTGATACGGTCGCCCAGTCCGGCGGCGGCCCGCAAGGGGCGGCTGAACCCGGCCAGACGCCGCCGGCCGCGACTGCGACACCCGACGCGACCTCGGGAAACAACGCTTCCGGCGATACCACCAGCCCGGCCCTGACGGATAGCAGCAGCCAGACCACATCCCTGCCGGATCATACAGTTGGCGGCAAGCCGGACGACATGATCGGGCGCGACGAGAACGGCATCCGGGCGCTGATCGGCGCCCCTGCCAAGACCCGGACGGAAGGTTCCACCACAGTGTGGTCATATGAAAAAGATGGGTGCAGCCTGGACCTTTTTCTCTTCTATGACGTTAAAACCGGCGCCCAGCGTGTATTGAGTTATGAAATTAAACCGAGTGCCACCGACAGTGACGCGATCCAGGCCTGCTATAACAAGTTCCACAACAATGTCTGAACCGAATGTCTAAACCGGCCTCCGCCACGATCATCGTCGTCGATGACGACGACCTGTTCCGACCGCTCCTGGTCGGTAATCTGCGTGAAGCCGATTATCTCGTCAGCGAATTCGATTCACCCGATGCCCTGTTGCAGGAATTGGAGAAGGGTCCGATCCCGGCCGACCTGTTCATCCTCGACTGGAAGATGCCGGGGATGACCGGCTTCGAATTGCTGAAGCAGCTGCGCGGCCGCGGCATCACCACGGCCACCTTGTTCCTGACCTCGCACGACGATGTGCTCTATGAGGAATCGGCGCTGCGCGAGGGCGCCGCGGATTTCGTCGGCAAGACCCGCAGCTTCGCCATTCTGCGCCACCGGATCGAGCGCGTTCTCGGTGCGGTCAATGCCCCCCCGACCGGCGATGCCAGTGCACCGGCAACGATCGGCGCCTTGATGCTCGACAGCGCCCAGCACCGTGCCACCTGGCGCGACAAGGTCATCGAGTTGACGCTGGGTGAATATCGCGCCGTGCAATTACTGGCGACCTCGGGACGCGATGTCAGCTACCGCGAGATCTACGACACCATGCGCGGCGAGAACTTCATCGCCGGTGCCGGCCCCGAAGGCTACCGGGCGAATGTGCGCGCCCTTGTCAAACGCATCCGTCAGAAATTTGCCGAAGCAGATGCCAGTTTCGCCGCGATCGAGAACTATCCCGGCTATGGCTATCGCTGGAAAGTGAGCGATGCATAGACTGCTCCGGCTGTTCAGCGGGTCGCTGACCGCCAAGCTGCTCCTGTTGGCTATCGTCTTTCTGGTCGTTCCGGCCATTCTCTATGGCCGCTTCGAAGCCGCGGACCGTGAAAGACAGGAGTTGCTGTTACGCAATCTACAGATCCAGGGGCGCCTGGTGGCGCAGAGCCTGGAAGACAACCTGAAATCGCTCGGCCCCAAGGCCGTGGTCGAAGCTGCCAAGGCAGTCGACGATCTTGGCCGCGGCGAGCTGCGCATCAAGTTGCTGCTGCGCCCCAACGGCCAGGGCGACAGCTTCTATTATGTGGCCGCGACCCCACATGTTGACGCCACTTACCTCAAGGCCGAGCAGCAGAGTCTCGCCGAGACCGGGGTGCTGGCGCATCTCGAACAGAGCTGCGGCGGCAACCAGCCGCTGGCGACCAACTTCACCACGCCGAGCGGCCAAGTCGAACTGCTGACCTCGATCACGCCGTTCTATACCGATCTCGGCTGCTGGGTCGTCATCACCGCCTATGCCGAGAGCGACCTCGCCGGCGAATCCCTGACCCAGCCTTTCGCCCAGACGCCGGCGGTGCGTCTCGCCGCCTTGTTCTATGCGATGATCGCCGTGCTGTTCTTGATCCTCGGCGGCACCATGTGGCTCAGCATCCGTCGCTTTGCCGATCTTGCGCGCCAGATCCGCCGCGGCCGTACGCCGATCGGCAAATCTTTCGCGGAAACCTCGCCGGTGCCCGAACTGGCGGCGGTGGCCGGCGAGTTCGATCGCCTGGTTGCCACCCTGCATGCATCGGCGCGCAGCATCCGCGATGCAGCCGAAGAGAATGCGCATGCTTTCAAGGCACCGCTGGCGGCGATCTCGCAATCGCTGGAGCCGCTGCGCCGGCTGACCCAGAATGATACGCGCGGCCAGCACGCAGTGCAGGTGATCGACCGGGCGATCGCGCGGCTTGACGGCCTGGTGGCTGCGGCCCGGCGCGTCGACGAGACCATCGCCGAGCTGATGAATGCGCCGCGCCAGGCGGTCGATCTGACGGCACTGCTCTTCAACATGGCCCGCGGTTTTAACGATGCCCAGGCGACCCTGCCCAGCGCCGAGCGTGTGCGCGTCAATGTGGTGGCGGGAACCAGGCTACGCGTCGCCGGCACCGAAGAGGCGATTGAGACGGTGGTGGAAAACCTGATCGACAATGCGATCAGCTTCTCGCCGGGTGGCTCGGTGGTTCAGGTCAGCCTGCAGGCCAAAGGCGGCATGGCGCGGATGACGATCGAGGATAACGGCCCCGGTGTCGCGCCCGAGGATCTCGAGCGGATCTTCGAACGGCATTTCTCCCATCGCCCCGACCTGACCGCGCCGGATACCAGCAGCGGCGATTCCCATTTTGGCATCGGCCTCGCCATCGTGCGCCGCAACGTCGAGTTGATGGACGGCACGGTGCTGGCGGAGAACCGCGCGGAAGGTGGCCTGAAGGTCACTGTTCGCCTGCCGATCGCGCCCAATCTTTAACTGGCTTAATCTTTAACGGATCGATCTCTGGTCGATACCGGCGATGACGAAACGTCGTTTGTTGTCGCGAAATCAGCGCGCTCCTCAGCAAGCGATTCGAGCGAAGCGATGAAGCGGTCACGGGCGCCATCCTGATCGCGCTGTTGTGAAGCCGAACATGCCAATGCGCGCACGTCCTGTATCCTAATAAAGAAACACGCTTTTTTCGGCGATACAGGGCGAGGGGTCACAGCTTTATCACAGTTTTGATGCGAGCCAGATCACGCATGCATCCGTAGCTTGATCGTTATATCTCCGTGGTCTTCCACGATCTTTCTCAGGTCGACCGCACTGTGTCCAAGCGGACGAACGACGACGGAGAAGAATGATGTCGCGTACCGGAAAGTTGGTTATGACGCCTGTCGTCATTGCCCTGCTGGCCATGACGACGGCATGTTCGAATATGAGTAATACCCAGCAGCGTGCCCTCTCGGGCGGCGCGATCGGTGCAGCAGGTGGTGCCGGTATTGGGTTGCTAACGGGTGCACCAGTCGCTGGTGCTTTGATCGGCGGTGCCGCCGGAGCCGGTATTGGTGTGTTGACGAAATGAGTTTGTCGCGGGTTCGCGTGAATGCGAATTCAGCTGAGCCCGCCGGAAGCTTTCGATCAACAGCAGAGGAGGAAACTGCTTCTATCATCGCCAGCGGATCTCGCCGTCGAGCCCCCAACATGACAGAGATCCGATAAGCGCGTCCCAGAACCGGTTGCAACCGGTTCACTCAACTGCCTGCCATGCGATCAAGACTCCTGACCTGATCCCATGGCAGAGGACCCGGCCCTCAGTGGCCGGGTTTTCTTTTTTCGCTCAAAGCCAGCTCGTTCCAGGCCCGCCCCGATGTCAGGGGCATGCCATCGCGGCTCAAGCAGCAGCGTAGGCCTCCTGGCCCTGGCGCCGCTCGATCGCCTGCGAGACCAGGCAAAGGCCGAGGGCGCCCAAAGCCAACGCTGCGCCCACCCATGGAAGGTCGGCGTAGCTGAGCCCATAGGAGAGGGCTGCACCGCCGATCCAGGCGCCGCCGGCATTGCCGAGATTGAAGGCGCCCTGGTTCAGCGTCGAGGCGAGATTGGGTGCATCGATCGCCTTGTCGACGACGCGGATCTGCAGCGGCGCCACCAATGCAAAGTCGATGATGCCCCAGACGAAGATCGTCACCATCGCCGGGATAGCGAAATGGCTGGTACCGGCGAAAACGCAGAGCGCCAGGGTCAGCGTCAGGAAGATGCCGATCAGCGAGGGCATCAGGCGCCAGTCGGCAAGGCGGCCACCGATGAAATTGCCGACGGTGATGCCGCCGCCGAACAGCAGCAGCACCGCCGCAGCCGTATGCGGCGTCAGGCCGGTGACCTCGCGCAGCAGCGGGGTGATATAGGTGAAGACGCTGAAGAGGCTGGCCGAGGCCATGACACTCATCGCCATCGCCAGTACCACCTGGGTATTGCCCAGCACGCGGAACTCGCGCAGGACGCGGCCCGGTTCATGCGGGATACGGGACGGCACCCAGGCCGCCAGGGCCGCCGCGGCAACTGCGCCGATCCCGACCACGGCCCAGAAAGTTGCGCGCCAGCCGAGCGCCTGTCCTAAGGCCGTGCCAGCCGGCACACCGAGGATGTTCGCGATGGTGAGGCCGGCAAACATGATGGCGATGGCGCGGGCACGCTGATTGGGTGGCGCCAGGTCGGCAGCCACGACGGCGCCGATGCCGAAGAAGGCCCCATGGCAGAACGCGGTGACGACCCGCGCCAGCATCAGCAATTCGTAATTGGGCGCCACGGCGCAGAGGAAGTTGCCAAGGATGAATACACTGGCGAGACCGATCAGGGTGGTCTTGCGCGGCAGCCGGTTGGTGATGATGGCAACGATCGGCGCACCGATCACCACACCCAGGGCATAGCCGGTGACCAGCAGACCAGCCTGGGGAATGCTGATCCCGAGGTCCTTCGCCACCTCGGGCAACAGGCCCATGATGACGAATTCCGTGGTTCCAATTCCGAAGGAAGCGAGGGCAAGGGCGAGCAGCGGGAGCGGCATTGGGCGACCTGAAAAAAGGCAAGCGAAGGGAACCTTCGACTAATAGAGGTCATTGTATCATTGCGGTGCAGCATAACCATGTCACCGTTAACAAAGCTGCTATGCAAATTTAGGTCAGATTTACATCCCTTTAACCCATATTTCGGTCAGGGCGATTGACCTTGTTTTGAAATTATATTCCCCAAAATATCGAACATAAGATCAATAGATGCGTATTTGTTATCGGTAACGTAAGTTTGTGATAAAATAGCGTTGCCTTACCGCAGCCGCGAAGGCATGATGACTATTGATGCTGCGAATGCGAAGGCGGCCAAGCCGAACGACGCGCCTCCGAAAGTGACGGGACGCAAGGCAGAGGGCCTTGGTGGGGTCACGCTGCACAAGATGGCGAGCTTGCCAAAAGAACGGGCGATGCAATGCTTAAGGGGAAGAGAGCATGACGAACGAGACCGCGAACACCCAGAATAACGGCCAGGCTGGCGCGCCGGCTGCGAACCAGCAGCACAGCGCCGAGATCGTGCCGCTGCATGGCAATGCCAGCACCGGACAGGCTGCCGCCGGCAAACCGGCCAAGCCCGCCGCCCCGGCGGTCAAGGACCTCTATGAGATCGGCGAGATCCCGCCGCTCGGCCATCTTCCCGAAAAAATGTACGCCTGGGCGATCCGCCGCGAGCGTCATGGCCCGCCCGAACAGTCGATGCAGGTCGAGGTCGTCCCCACCCCGCAGCCCGACAGCAACGAGGTCGTCGTCCTGGTGATGGCGGCAGGCGTCAATTACAACGGCATCTGGGCCGGGCTCGGCAAGCCGATCTCGCCCTTCGACGTGCACAAGGCGGAGTATCACATCGCCGGCTCCGATGCCTCGGGCATCGTCTGGGCGGTGGGTTCCAAGGTGAAGCGCTGGAAGGTCGGCGACGAGGTCGTCATCCATTGCAACCAGGATGATGGCGACGACGAGGAATGCAACGGCGGCGATCCGATGTTCTCGCCCACCCAGCGCATCTGGGGCTATGAGACACCGGACGGATCCTTCGCTCAGTTCACCTGCGTCCAGGCGCAGCAGTTGATGACGCGGGCGAAGCACCTCACCTGGGAAGAAAGCGCCTGCTATACCCTCACCCTCGCTACCGCCTATCGCATGCTGTTCGGCCATCGCCCGCATATCCTGCGGCCCGGCCATAACGTGTTGGTCTGGGGTGCCTCGGGCGGTCTCGGCTCGATGGCGATCCAGCTGATCGCCACGGCAGGCGCCAATGCCATCGGCATCATCTCCGATGAGAGCAAGCGCGATTTCGTCATGTCGCTGGGCGCCAAGGGCGTCATCAACCGCAATGATTTCGATTGCTGGGGCCAGCTGCCCGACGTCGACGACACCGAGGGCTATAACGCCTATATGAAAAAGTGCCGCGAATTCGGCAAGGCGATCTGGAACGTCACCGGCAAGGGCAATGACGTCGATTTCGTCTTCGAGCATCCCGGCGAAGCCACTTTCCCGGTCTCCTGTTTCGTCGTGAAGCGCGGCGGCATGGTGGTGTTCTGTGCCGGCACCACCGGCTACAACCTCACCATGGATGCGCGCTTCGTCTGGATGCGACAGAAGCGTATCCAGGGCAGCCATTTTGCCAACCTGCTGCAGGCCGCCCAGGCCAACAACCTCGTCGTCGAACGCCGCATCGATCCCTGTATGTCGGAAGTCTTCGGCTGGAACGACATCCCGCTCGCGCATACCAAGATGCTGAAGAACCAGCACAAGCCCGGTAACATGGCTGTATTGGTCCAGGCCAAGCGGCCCGGCTGCCGCACGCTGGAAGACGTGATCGAGGGTTGAGGGCGGATCCATGCCGAGTACACAGATGAAAGCGGCGGCGCCAGTCGCCGTGATGGACGGTTTGCTCGCCCAATGCCGGACCGGCCTCGCGGCTGCCGAGGCACTGCATGACAATGCCCGAGCGCGGATCACCGCCACGGTCAGCCGCAACGGCAAAGTCGATTCCCTGGCCTTCGATGCGGCCCAATTCGCCGCTCATGGCTTTGCCTGGATCGCCACTTATGTCGAGGCTTTGCGGCAGATGCTGGCCTGGGCCGAGAGGCTGGAGACAAGTGGCCGGCTGCGCGAAACCGAGCAGCTGATCCTGCAGGTCGCCTTCGGTGAATATCTCGCCCAACTTGAAGGCGGCCTCGCCATGAGCCAGAGCGAAATCGTGCGTCCAAGCGATCTTGGCCTCACGGTCCAGGATCTCACCGCCCTGGAACCGGCCCGCGATCTCATCCGGCAAGGCAACAGCGCTGAAGCGCGCAGCCGCCTTGCCGAACTCATTGCAGAGGGTGATTTCGGCGAGGCAGCGCTCGAGGATGAAACCCTGCTGCTGGTACGCGACCAGTTCCGCCGCTTTGCCGAGGAACACCGCGACGACGCGCATCAATGGCATCTGAAGGACGATCTCATTCCGATCGAGGTGATCAATCAGCTCGCCGAGATGGGTGTCTTCGGCCTGACCGTGCCGGAGGAATTCGGTGGTGCGGGCCTTGGCAAGCTTGCCATGTGTGTCGTCACCGAGGAATTGTCGCGCGGCTATATCGGCCTTGGTTCGCTCGGCACGCGCTCGGAGATTGCCGCCGAGCTCATTCGCCTCGGCGGCACCGAACAGCAGAAGCAGAAGTGGCTGCCCAAGCTGGCAAGCGGCGAGATCCTGCCGACGGCGGTCTTCACCGAACCCAATACCGGCTCGGATCTGGGATCGCTCAGGACCCGCGCGGTCAAGGACGGCGCGGTCTACCGTGTCACCGGCAACAAGACCTGGATCACCCATGCCGCGCGCACCGATGTGATGACCTTGCTGGCCCGCACCGATCCTGCCAGCACGGATTATCGCGGCCTCTCCATGTTCATCGCCGAGAAGCCGCGCGGCACTGCCGACAACCCGTTCCCGGCCAAGGGCATGCGGGGCGGCGAGATTCCCGTGCTCGGCTATCGTGGCATGAAGGAATACGAGCTCGGCTTCGACGGCTTCGAGGTGAAGGCCGAAAATCTCCTCGGCGGCGTCGAGGGCGAAGGCTTCAAGCAATTGATGGCGACCTTCGAATCGGCCCGCATCCAGACCGCCGCCCGCGCCGTCGGTGTAGCGCAATGCGCGCTCGAGCTTGGCCTCAAATACGCGACCGAGCGCGTGCAGTTCGGCAAGAAGCTGATCAGCTTCCCGCGCATTTCCGGCAAGCTCGCCTGGATGGCGGTGGAGACCATGATCGCTCGCCAGCTGAGTTATTTCGCCGCGCGCGAGAAAGACAGCGATCGGCGCTGCGATATCCCGGCCGGCATGGCGAAACTGTTGGCGGCACGAGTCGCCTGGGCCAATGCTGACAACGCCTTGCAGGTCCATGGCGGCAATGGCTATGCTCAGGAATATCCGATCAGCCGCGTTCTCTGTGACGCGCGCATCCTCAACATCTTCGAGGGTGCAGCGGAGATCCAGGCCCAAGTGGTGGCGCGCGGCCTCCTCAGCGGCCGCAATTGAGCAAGACTGGAAGCCACTCCTGACCATGGAATTGACGTCCCTTCCCTTCAGCCAGTACCGGCAAGTGGCCTGGCGCAATGGCGGCGGCACGGCCCGCGACATCGCGGTGCATCCGGCCGGAGCCGGCATGGCAGAGACTTTCGGCTGGCGCGTGGCACTGGCCGAGATCGCCAAGGATGGGCCGTTTTCCTATTACGAGCCGGAGATCGAGCGGGTCATCACCCTGCTCGATGGCGCCGGCTTCGATCTCGATTTCACGGTGGATTTCGACGGTGCGCCGAGCCTTGCCGTCACGGAGCCGCATGAGCCGGCCCGCTTCCGCGGCCATTGGCCGGCCATGTGCCGGCTGCGCCAGGGCCGCAGCATCGTCTTCAACATCCTCTATGACTTCAGCCGCTTCTCCGCGCAGCCGCATATCATCCGGCCACCAGTGGATCAGCCGCTGATTTTCAGTCCGCCCGGCCGCCAGAGCATCTTGTTTAACTTGGCCGGACGTTTCGAGATCAAAGCCGACGCGCAGCAGGACACAAATAACACGACCGAGCTGGCACCTTGGGACAGTCTCCAGATCGACCTCAGTGCGGGAGAGGCACCCTTGCTGTCCGTGACGGCGCGCAGCCCAGAGTCGCGGCTGCTGCTCGTCGGCTTTGATCCGGTCGTATCTGAGTAGTTCATCCTCTACCGAATTATATCCGCGGATGCCCCGTCGCCCTTGCCGAGCCGTAGCGAAGCGGTCAGACTTCGGTCCCATTCAGGGGAGGACCGATCCGCATGCAAGTCGACTTCTATTACGCCATCGACAGTCGCTATTCGTATCTCGCAGCAACCCAGGTACCGGCGCTCGAACGTGAATTCGGCTGCACTATCGGCTGGAAGCCACTGTCTTTCCAGGCCGTGATGGACGCCCGCGGTGACGATCCCTATGACGGCCGCAAGCTGGTCGGCCAATATGAGCCCGGCTATCGCGACAAGGACGTGCATCGCTGGGCCGATTTCTACGAAGTGCCACTGGTAGCCCCCGACTGGCAGGGCGACTGGCAGCGCATCGCGTTGGCGGCCACGGCATCGCTTCGCTTCGAGGCCGGCCAGGCCATGAGCTTCGCCCTGTTCCAGGCGGTGATGCAGGACCGCACCACGCCCAAGAACGATGCCGATCTCGCCGCCATCGCCGAGCGGGCCGGTCTCGACGGCAGGAAGCTAGTAGCGACCATCGATGAACCGGAAACACAAGCCCTCTTCGACAAGCATCTCGCGGAAGCGCGCAAGCTTGGCGTCTTTGGGGTACCGACCTTTGCCGTCGGCACCGAGATCTTCTGGGGCAATGACCGGATCGTGCTGCTGAAGCAGCATCTGAAGAGCCGGGTGCTGCTGTAAAGGCTTCACGCTCCTCTTTCGAAAACAACGTGAATGAATTCCAACGAAGTTAGAAAGCCGAAGCCGGAAGAGCAGTAAAAACAAGCGGCATTGGAACCGTCGTTGCGCTTCATGCATCAGCCATCAGGACAAGTCATGCCTCAGGTCGAAACGTCGACACCGCCGGGAACACCGACACCGATCGGCCCCTACAATCACATCGCCAAGGTTGGTCCTTTTATCAGCATCGGCGGCACCGCCGGGGTCGATCCCGAAACCGACCAACTGGTCGGGCCGGATGTCGCCAGCCAGACAAGGCAGATCCTGAAATCCTTTGCCACCATGCTAGCCAGTGTCGGCTCCGATCTCGACCATATCGTCCATATCAACATCTTCCTGAAAGAGATGAGCGATTTCGCGGCCATGAACGGCGCGTATATCGAGATGATGGGTAATCACCGACCGGCCCGCACCGTGATCGGTGTCAGCGAGTTGCCGAAGCCAGGTGTGCGTCTCACCATGAATTTGACAGCTGTGGCGAAGGATTAGGCCGGGACAGATCCGCTCGGATATGCCGGCCTCAACCCATGCCTACCGCTATAGACAATAAAGTGCTCTAGCCTATTCCGGGGGGTAGGCCGACAGAATGGCCTTGGTCTCAAGGAAACCACGAAGCCCTTCCGGACCGCCTTCGCGGCCAAATCCGGACATCTTGAAACCGCCAAAGGGCATTTCTGGCGACATCCGCAAACCATTGATACCGATCTGCCCGGACCTGATCTTGGTGGCGACGCTCACAGCTTTTTCGATGTCTTTCCCGAAGACCGAGCCGCTGAGACCGAAATCGCTGTCATTGGCGATGGCGATCGCCTCTTCCACGGTGTCATAGATCTGGATAACAACCACAGGGCCGAAGATCTCCTCCCGCGCGATGGACATATCGCGCGAGACGTCGGAGAAAAGCGTGGGCTCGATATAATAGCCGGTATTTGAGCAGGTGCTGCGGCGTCCTCCAGTCACAACACAAGCACCGTCCGCCAAGCTCTGGTCGATATAGCCCATGATCCTCCCGAACTGCCGCCGGTTGAGAACCGGTCCCAATGCCGTTGAGGCATCCCAGGGGTCTCCCACTTTGAGTTGCTCGATGGTCTTTGCACAGGCCGCCACGATCTCATGCTCCCGGCCGCGCGGCACCAAGAGCCGCGTCTGCGAAAAGCAGAACTGACCTGAAAATGGCATGATGAACGGAGAGAGCGCCGGCAAGGCTTTCTCAAGTTCGATATCATCGAGCAAGATGGCCGCGGATTTACCACCGAGTTCGAGTGTCACCCGGCCAATCCTGGCGCCCACGATCGAGGCGATTTTGCTGCCCGCGGCCACGCTACCCGTAAAGCTCACCTTTTCAACTGCCGGAGAGGCTGCGAGGAGAGCACTTTCAGCGGCGTCGGCCAGGATGACATTGATCACACCGGACGGAAATCCGACCTCATCCGCACATTCGGCCACAAGGACCGCCTCCAACGGACTTTCCGGCGAAGGCTTGATGATACAGGTGCAACCGGCGGCCAAAGCGGCACCGAGCTTGTTCATCAGGATGGGATAAGCGGCATTCCAGGGAACGATCAGGGCAGCGACACCAACCGGCTCCTCGATGATCCGGGCATGTCCCCTTTTATGATCGAATTCGAAAGTCTTCGCGAGATCGGCAAAGTATCGCAATCTGTCGCAGCCAAGCGGCGCCAGCCGCGCAGCCAGAGAAATGGGCGCGCCAACTTGGGCCGTCCAGGCGCGGGTCAGGAGAGGCAGCCGAGCCGATAAAGCATCAGCCAGCAAATGCATTAGCTCCGACCGCTTTTGCGGGCTCATGCGTGGCCACGGTCCCTCGTCGAAGGCGCGCCGCGCCGCTTTTATCGCGTCGTCGATCTCGTCCGCGGTTGCCAGCGGGGTTGCAAAGATCGCCTCTTCCGTCGAGGGGCTGACAATGTCCCTGACCCTTCCCGATGCGCTTTGTTTCCAGCGGCCGTCGATATAGAAGCCGTCAGGCATGTGGCGGGCTATTTCTGCAGATGAAACCAACATGACATTCTCCTTCACTTGCTTGCAACGGTATTGCTCTTGTTGCCCAGGTAAGATGAAGGAAGCCGAGATGCTTTCACTCTAGTCGCATTCTGTCATGCTATTGCGGCAATCTTTCGTCTCGGTATTAGCGGGACCGCCGATAGGAAGTGGGTGTCACGCCATACTGTTCAATAAAGAGCCGGGTTAGATGTGAATGGCTTGAAAATCCGCAGACGGCGGCAATTTCTGAAATACCGTCATTCGTCTCTCCAAGCGCATGACGTGCGCGTTCCAGCCGGACATTGCGCAAATATTGGAAGGGTGTTTTGCCAGTTGCGGACTTGAACATGCGGGAAAAGTGAGCTCGGCTATATCCGCTGTCTTCGGCCAATTCGGCAAGGCTGAAGTCGGAGCTTGATTCGCGTTCCAATTTCTCAATGGCACGGCGCAGCACCGGTTGCGGCAAGGGATGAGCTTGCGCAATATCCGTACTCTCCTCGCTGGCGATTATCAGAAAGCGGATGATGAAAGCCTGCTCCAGTGAGTCGCGGTAGAGCTTACCGCTATCGTGCCGCCGATCACTTTCCATCGCCAGCAAAGCCGTCAAATGCGTGAGAGCCATATCCTCAAGACCAAGATGCTCATGCAATCGCAGGGCCTTGCTTTGGCCTGATTCCTCCCAGAGCTGTCGGGACGCCCGTGGATCGATCACGCAGGAAGTGACATCGTAAGGCGTGAGTGCCCTCACTTCCGGCAGCCACCCGGACGCGCCGAGTGATATCGTGCCCGGCTTTTTTACCACGCGTCGAAAACGGCCCGGCCGATAGGCCCTTTCCGCGATCGTCGGCTGGCCTCGCCAGGAGAGCAGATAGTGGTAGTCTAGGCGCTCCTCAACACGCTCGACCGGCTTAACGAGGCGCTTTTCCACCTTTATGCTTTGCCATATGCCAGGATCGCTGGGTCCGTTCAGGTCCGAGCCCCTGAGCAAAACATCAATCGTCGGATCCTGGGGCAACATAGACAGCACCTCTCCTCAGCCACCGGCACGGACGCGGCTTTGGCGGAATAGTTGGGTACGGATAGATG
>Ga0209455_1000359_pt1 | contig 42537 bp, 41 predicted proteins | sample AraplaCol_mCL_r2_FD_184275 | JGI IMG/M metagenome (GOLD analysis project Ga0209455, IMG submission 184275) | Arabidopsis root microbial communities from North Carolina, USA - plate scrape CL_Col_mCL_r2 (SPAdes) (version 2) | ecosystem: Host-associated > Plants > Roots > Endosphere | place: USA... | reverse complement strand
CATGCTCTGCGTTTCGGACGTGCTTGCGATCGCGAACACATCCGCCGCGCGGTAGGCCTCGGCCAGCGCCGGCTTGTCCAGCGTGCCGAGAAAGCGCACGCGCTGACCGACGCCGAGCGCGGCCGCAAGTCGTTCGAGCCGAGGGCGGTCGGTGCCGTGGCCAGCCAGGGCGAGCATCGCGTCGGGTATTTCCCGAACGACGGACGCGAGCGCCCGGACGAGCACGTCGATGTTCTTCTCGAGCGCGAGCCGTCCCGCATAGAGGATGGTCGCATCGGAAAACCCGAGGCGATGCTTGAGCATCCGCCGTTCGCGTGCATCGCCCGGCCGAAAGAGCATGGTGTCGATCGGGTTCGACACTACGCGCGCAGGCTTGCGCAAGCCGTAGGCCCGCATTTCATCGACCACCGAGCGCGACGGGCCGGTGACGAAGGCACAGCGGTTGTAGTAAGCCGTCGCGGCCTTGACGCTGTAGCGCGCGAATTGCCGCGCGCCGACCGGCGCGTACATGCTGAACTCGCCGATCGCCCAGTGATTGGTGCCGACCAACGGCACGCCCAGGCGCCGCGCGGCGACCAGCGCTTCCCAACCTGCGCCCAGGAACGTGTGGGTATGCAGCACATCGGGACGCCAGTCCACGAGTTCGCGCCAGCGCCGGCCGGTAGGCAGCAGCAGCCTCGATTGGCGGGTGGAGCTCGGCACGGGCACGGCGAAAAGCCGCCGTATCTCGACTCTCTTGCCCAGGTCGATCTCCTGGACGGGCAGGCCAGCGAGGCGATAGTCGCGTGGCGAGGCGCTCGGCGCGTAGAGCACGATATGGTGGCCGCGCTCGCCGAGCGCTCGGGCCGTCAGCAAAATGGAGTCCTGGATGCCGCCGAGTTCGGGGTAGAAGCTGTCGGTGAAAAAAACGATGCGCATAGCCTAGGCCTCGGACAGGTCAAGCATGAAATGACGGCGCAGCAGAAAGGCGGCGGCGACACCCGCCAGCACGAGCACCGCGCAGGATGCCAGCCACAAATACGAGTCGATGCGGTGGTAGGCAGCGCCGGCGAAGTAGCCCAGAAGAACAAGGGCTGCCGACTTGAGTAGTGTGCCCAGCAGGCTGTAGGCGAGAAAACGCCGCAGCGAAATGCGCGCCGCGCCGGCGGCAAGCAGCACCAGGAAGCCCGCGGCGTGCGTGAGTTTGCCGATCAGCAGCGTTTTACCCGCGTGCTGGTGCAGATAGGCCTGCAGAACCGCCAGTTGCCGCCGTCGACTCAAGCTGAGCGCGTTGCGCCAGCGCCGCCCCGGCATGCTGCCGAAGCAACCGACGCAGTAATAGATCAGATCCCCGGCCAAGTCGCCGAGCACGACGGTCGCATAGACCGCCCCAGGCTCGAGCAGGCCCTGCGAGGCGAGGAAGGCGCCGATCACGGTCGCGATCGGCCCCTCGAGCATCGAGGCGGCGAAGAGCGCCGCATAGCCGCAGCTCGCGATGCCTGACGAAATCCAGTCGAGCGATATCATCGTTTCTCCCCGTCTCTCCGATCCGCGCTACACCGGTGTGCGGCCGGGCCGGTGCCAGCCGAAGCGGCGCCAGGCTGCGCCGGCTTCGCCGCGCCAGCACAGGAGCTCGAAGCGGCCGTCGTCGTACTCGACGATGCCCGAGCAGGACTCCACCCAGTCGCCGGTGTTGAGATAGCGGATTCCTCCGAGACGCTGATCGGACGGATGGTGGATATGACCGCACACGATGCCTTGCGCGCCATGCTGCTGCGCTTGCGCAATAAGGTTTTCCTCGAAGTGGCTGACGTAATTGACGACGCGCTTGACCTTGTTCTTGGCCCAGGCCGAAAGCGACCAATGGCTGAGCCCGGCGTTGCGTCTGACCACATTCAGGCTGGTGTTCATTGCGAGCAGCCCGTGGTAGGCGATGTGCCCGGCGCACGCCAGCCACGGCATGCGGCGCAGCACCGCGTCGAACTGGTCGCCATGCGTGACGAGCAGGCGCTGCCCGTCGGATGTTTCGTGGATCGCGTTCAGGGCGATCTCGATGCTGCCCAGGCCCAGGCCGGCATACGGCCGCAACAGCCGGTCATGGTTGCCGGGCACATAGACGACGCGCGTGCCATCGTCCGCCTTGGCGAACAGTTCGGCCATGACGAGTCGATGCCGCTCGGCCCATCGGCGCCGGGACGTCAGACGCCGTTCTTCGATAATGTCGCCGATCAGAAAGATTGTGTCCGCGTCGTAGCGCCTCAGGAATTCCACCAGCAATTCGGCCTGGCAGCCACGCGTGCCCAGGTGCAGATCCGAGAGAAACAGGGTCCTGACCCGCACCTGACGCGCTGCGTTCCCGGACCGCGGTTGCTTGTCGATCGCATCGAGTAGTACGTCTATGCCCCCCAGCTCTCGCACCGTGGCGCGGTATGGCTGCGTCGTGCCGTTCACATTTTCTGCACCTGATCGATCGCGCGAGAGGCGTGCCATGATCGAGATCTCCCGTATTTTCAAAGCGTGGTTTTCTGCACCGGAGGCCGGATGAGCGCGGGAAAAGAATAGGCCGCCGAAAATTAGGAGAACATTAAGACCGCATCGCAAGAATCCTTTTTTCGCCGAGGGCGACTATGCAGGATCAGGAGGTTATTGAAGAAGTATGACAATCGATGTACAGCAACAGGACTGACACACTCGGCGATAATCGATCACCGTCATCGATCCCGCTGCCTATCCAGGAGCCCGCCATGTCCGAACTCAGCCCCGAAAGCGCACTCGAAACCATCGTGGTGCCGCGCGCCAGCGACATCGGCAACTTCGAGGTGCGGCGTGCGCTGCCTTCGGTGCAGAAGCGCAGCGTGGGCCCCTTCGTCTTCCTGGACGAAATGGGCCCCGCCGTGGTGCCTGCGGGCAAGGGCATGGACGTGCGGCCGCATCCGCACATCGGCCTGGCCACGGTCACCTATCTTTACGACGGCTCGATCATGCATCGCGACGGCCTGGGCAGCATCCAGCTCATCGAGCCGGGCGAAATCAACTGGATGACCGCCGGCCGCGGCATCGTGCATTCGGAACGGTCCACGCCCGAGGCCCGCCGCGTCGACCAGCGCCTCTTCGGCCTGCAGATGTGGGTGGCCCTGCCGCGCGACAAAGAAGAGATGGATCCCGCTTTCGACCACTACGGCCTGGATGCGCAGCCGGTGATCGAAGGCGAGGGTGCCTGGGTCCGCGTGGTGGCCGGCTCGCTCCTGGGCCGGACTTCGGCAGTGCAGACGCAATCGCCGCTGTTCTACGGCGACGCCAAGCTGCAGGCCGGCGCGTCGCTGGAGCTGCCGGCCGAACACATCGAACGCGCGGCCTACCTGGTCGAAGGCACGGTACGGGTGGACGGGCAGAATCACGAGTCCGGCCGCCTGCTGGTCTTCGCGCCCGGCCGCCCGGTCACGCTCACCGCGGTCGGCGGGCCGGCGCGTTTCGCCGTGCTCGGCGGCGAGCCGCTGGACGGCCCGCGCTTCGTCTGGTGGAACTTCGTCTCCAGCCGCAAGGAACGCATCGAGCAGGCCAAGGAAGACTGGCAGCGCGGCCGCTTCGACCAGGTGGTGCCCGGCGACACGACGGAGTTCATTCCCCTGCCCGAGAAACACTGAAGGCGGATTGCGCGCTGCAACAGCCTTATTGCCAAGGATGCTGAATCCGCGCCGCCTCATAACCCCGCCTCGTAAGGGTATAGCGAATAGTTGAGAAAAACAGTCAACTGACTGCGGTAAAATCACCGCATTATCAGTGTCTTGCACAATCCGGTCGATCCGGCACTTTTTCTCTCTCGAATATGGCTGCCTTCAATACTGAACGCGTACTTACCGTGCGCCACTGGAACGACACCCTTTTCTCGTTCACCACCACCCGCGACACCGCGCTGCGCTTTCACAACGGCCATTTCGTCATGATCGGCCTGGAAGTCGAAGGCAAGCCGCTGATGCGCGCCTACAGCATCGCCAGCGCCAACTACGAGGAAAACCTCGAATTCTTCAGCATCAAGGTGCAAAACGGCCCGCTCACGTCGCGCCTGCAGCACCTGAAAGAGGGCGACTCCATCCTCGTGAGCCGCAAGCCCGTGGGCACCCTGGTCGCCGACGATCTCAAGCCCGGCAAGCACCTGTACCTGTTCGCCACCGGCACAGGCCTGGCGCCGTTCCTGAGCATCATCAAGGACCCGGACGTGTACGAGCGCTTCGAAAAGGTCGTGCTGCTGCACGGCGTGCGCCACGTGAACGAGCTGGCCTATTCCGATTTCATCGAACGCGAACTGCCCGGGAACGAATTCTTCGGCGAAATGGCGCGCGACAAGCTCATCTACTACCCCACCGTCACGCGCGAGCCGTTCCGCAACCAAGGGCGCATCACCTCGCTGGTCGACAGCGGCAAGCTCTTCGAAGACATCGGCCTGCCGCCGCTGGACCCGGCCGTCGACCGCGCCATGATCTGCGGCAGCCCGCACATGCTGGCCGACATCCGCGCCATGCTGGACAGCCGCGGCTTCAAAGTCTCGCCCGGCGTGGGCGAGCCTGGCGATTACGTCTACGAGCGAGCTTTCGCCGAAAAGTAATCCGCTAGCTGCCCAGGGTGCTGGCGCGCCACGCACCCGCCGTCTGCTGCGTTTCACCCCTTATCGCCCGCCGTCGCTAGCCGACGCGGGCGATTTGTCTTTTGTCGCGCGGATTCGACGACCTCGCGTAAACCCCGTTGTTTCGGTTTTTTTTCCGTGAAATACTCATTTCATCCGAAATACTGGATATAAGTCTGGTATATCAGATAAATCGGGACGCGAGCGCATAGCGGGATCGACGCCTTGTCCTTTCCTTTTTCAAGATTCAGGGAAATATCCGTCATGAAACTCGTCAAAACAAGCGCAAAAATCGCCTGCGGATTCGCGGTGGTCGGGCTGCTGGCCATTGCCGGCTGCACCAAGAACGCGCCGACCGGCCAGGATGCGTCCGCCTCGTCGACGCTGCACAAAGTCCTGCAGCGCGGCACCTTGCGCGTCGGCGACTGCCTCTCGTTCGCGCCCTTCGGCTTCATGGACCAGAACGGCAAGCCCGACGGCTACGACGTCGACCTGGCCAAGGAACTCGCCAAGGAAATGGGCGTGAAGCTCGAAATGGTCGACACGACCAGCGCCAACCGCATTCCCAACCTGCAGACCAGCAAGGTCGACGTCGTGTTCTGCAATTTCACGCGCAACCTCGAACGCGCCAAGGAAATCGAGTTCACCGCGCCTTACGTCGTCGCCAGCGAAGCCATGCTCGTGCGCAAAGAGAGCGGCATCCATTCGGCCAAGGACATGGCCAACCGCACCATCGCCACGGTCAAGGGTTCGACCAACGGCGACGAAGTGCGCTCCATGGGCATCCCGGTCAAGATCCAGGAATACGACAGCTCGCAGGCCGCCATTCTCGCGGTCAAGCAGGGCCAGGCCGACGCGATGATCGAAGACACCAACTTCCTGGCTTATCAGGCCAAGCTCGATCCGTCGCTGACAGTGACCGACGACGCGCTGGTGCCGCTCGAATACAACGCGTTCGGCGTGAAGCAGGGCGACCAGGTCTGGCTCAACTACCTGAACCTGTATCTCTTCAACATCAACGCGTCGGGCCTGAACAAGCAGCTTTATCACAAGTGGTTCGGCATCGACCCGAAGTTCCCGCTGAACCCGCAGTTCTGACCTCTAACCCCGATACACGACGGATCTCGGAGGAGCCATGAGCTACCAGTGGCTGACGTTGTGGGGCTATCTGCCCGACTTCATCCGCGCAGGATGGCTGACCTTGCAGATAACGCTGCTTGCGTTCTGCCTCGCGCTGGCGCTGGGCCTTGTAGCGGCGCTCGCAAGCGCGGCCAGGACCCGCGTGCTGCGCCTGGCGGCCAGTTGCTACATCGAGCTGATCCGCAATACGCCCATCCTCCTGCAGATCTTCATCGTGTTCTTCGGGCTGCCGTCGCTCGGGCTGCACATGAGCGCGTATACGGCCGGCGTGATCGCCTTCGGCGTGAACGTCGGCGCGTATCTCGCCGAAGTGTTCCGGGCCGGCATCCAGTCCGTGCCCAAGGGCCAGCGGGAAGCGGCCTCGATTCTGGGGCTGGAGCGCTCGCAGGTCTTCGTCAGCGTTGTGCTGCCGCAGGCCGCGCGCGCGGTCTACCCGGCCATTGTCAACAACCTGATCCAGTTGCTGCTCGGCACCTCGCTGCTGTCGGGCATCGCGCTGCCCGAACTCACCGGCACGGCGACCGTGATCAACTCGCGCACGCTGCTTTATCTGCAGACCTTCACCTTCACGCTGATCTCGTACCTGATATTGAGCAACGCGCTGTCGTGGATCGCCGAGCAGATCGGCAAGCGCTCGTTCCATCCTCCGCTCGTGCTCAAGCAGCGCTCGCGCAACCCGCTCGCGCGCCGCTCGTCGCGCGCCTGAACCGTTACGGAGGTTTCGCATGTCTACCGAACTGTTGATGGCCAGCCTGTCGACCCTGCTCCAAGGGCTGCTCGTAACGCTGCTGCTGTCGGTGTGCGCCATCGCCGGCGGCACGTTGATCGGGCTGCTCGCCGCGGTGCTGCGCTCTTTCGGGCCGTGGGGCACCTCGACCATCGCCAAACTCTATACGGAACTGTTCCGCGGCACGCCGATCCTGATCACGCTGATGTTCATCTACTTCGGCGTGTCTTATTTCGGCTATTCGATCAATGAATTCGCGGCCGGCGTCATCGGCATGAGCATCTACCAGGGGGCCTACATTGCCGAGATCTTCCGCTCGGGCATCGAGGCGGTGCCCAAGGGGCAGTGGGAGGTATCGCAGATCCTGGGCCTGACCAGGACCCAGGCCTTCTTTTCCGTCGTGCTGCCGCAGACGCGCAAGATCGTGCTGCCGCCTCTCATCGGCCAGTACCTGTCCCTGATCAAGGACACGTCCATCGTCAGCATGATCGGCCTGTCCGAGCTGATGCGCGGCGGCCAGGGCATCGTCGACCGCATCGGCAAGCCCATCGAGATCTACGGGCTCGTCGCCGTCTTGTATTTCATCGTCTGCTTCCCGCTGTCGCAGTGGGTGCGCCATCACGACCGCAGGAGCCTCCTATGACCGCCGATAATTCCACCAAGCCCGTCATCACCCTGTCCGGCGTCAGCAAGGCGTTCGGCGCGACCAAGGTGCTGCAGGAAATCAACCTGGACGTGAAGCTGGGCGAAGTTCTCGTGCTGATCGGCGCGTCGGGTTCCGGCAAGAGCACCGTGCTGCGCATCATGGCCGGCCTGGAAACCGCCGATGCCGGCGAGGTCTGGGTCAACGAAGTGCCGCTGCACGACGCGCGCCGCGCCAGGGAGATCCGCGGCCACGTCGGCATGGTGTTCCAGCAGTTCAACCTGTTTCCGCACAAGACCGCATTGGGCAACGTGACGCTCGCGCTGATCAAGGCGCGCAAGATGGCGCCCGACGAAGCGAAGCGGCGTGCGATAGCGGCGCTCGAGCGGGTCGGCCTGGCCGAGCGCGCCGAGCACTATCCCAGCCAGTTGTCCGGTGGCCAGCAGCAGCGTGTCGCGATCGCGCGGTCGCTCGCGGTCGAACCGCGTATCATGTTCTTCGACGAAGCGACCTCGGCGCTCGATCCCGAGCTGGTCGGCGAAGTGACCGAAGTCATGCGCGGCCTCGCGCGCGACGGCATGACCATGGTCGTCGTCACGCACGAAATGGGCTTTGCGCGCAAGACCGCCGATCGCGTCGTGTTCATGGACAAGGGAGTGATCGCCGAGCAGGGCGAGCCCGAGGCTTTCTTTACCAGCCCGCAGCAGGAGCGCACGCGCCAGTTCCTGCACCGCGTGCTGGATCATTGACGCAGACGAGACGACGGATGGCAGCCACACCTGGAGCGGCAAGAGCGAGGGGCGTAGACCGCGTCGTCGGTATTCTCGATCAACTGCATGCCGCGCGCCGGCCGATGACGATGCGCGAGCTCATCGATGCCACGGGCGCGCCGCGATCGAGCATCTATGAGCTCGTGACCATTCTGACGGACGCCGGCTGGCTCGAGACGGGCGCCGACGGTTCGGTGTTCTTCGGCCGCGTCATGCACTACTACGGCGCCGACTATGCGCTGCACAACGACCTGATCCGCCGCGCGCACCAGACCATCCTGGAGCTCGTGCGCAAATACGACGAGACCACGCAGCTCTGCATACTCGAAGGCAATAAATATACGGTGGTGCTGTCCGAAACCAGCGGCAACCGGCCGTTCAACGTCAGTTCCGAGATCGGCGTCAAGGTGCCGATTCCGTGGACCGCCACTGGACGCCTGCTGCTGGGCCATCTGGACGCGGGCGAGATACGCGCGCTGATCCCCGCTGAGGACTTCGCGCTCGAGAACGGCCAGCGCATCGAATTCGACGATTTCCTGCGGGACGTCAAGAGCTCGGCCGGGCAGGGCTATTGCTGCACCGAAGGCCTGTCGCACGCGTTCCGCTATTGCATGGCGGCGCCGATCCTGGGCCGCACGGGCCAGAGCATCGCCGCGCTCTGCTTCATGACGAGCCGCGACGTCGACCCGCACAAGCGCTCGGCCATGCTCGAGGACCTGATCGAGTCCTCGAAAGCGCTGTCGGAACCGTCCAGCCGCTTTTGAGCGGCAATTGCCGGGCCGCCATTCAGGCGCCCGGGCGGCGCCCCGACCCGCCTACCGGATCAGGCCCACTTCCTGGATCACCGTCGTCGCGATCTCTTCGATCGATTTGGTCGTCGTCGACATCCAGGCGATCCCTTCGCGCCGCATCATCCGCTCGGCCGCACTCACCTCGTAGTGGCACTGCTCGATCGTCGCGTACTTGCTGTTGGGCCGGCGCTCATTGCGCACCTGCGACAGGCGGTCCGGGTCGATCGACAGGCCGAACAGCTTGTTGCGGTAGGGCGCCAGGGTCTTGGGCAGCGCGCTGCGCTCGAAATCGTCCGGCGTCAGCGGGAAGTTCGCCGCCTTGATCGCATACTGCATGGCCAGGTAGAGGCTGGTCGGAGTCTTGCCGCAGCGCGACACCCCCACCAGGATCACATCCGCGTCGCCCAGCTGGTTGATGAACTGCCCGTCGTCGTGCGAAAGGCTGAAATTGATAGCCTCGATGCGGTGCTGGTATTTCTGGGAGTTCGCCGGCATCCACGCGCGGCCGATGACGTGGCTGGACTTGAGCCCGAGCGACTGCTCGATCTGGCCCACGAATGTGCCGATCAGGTCCAGGAACAGTCCGTTGGCCTGGCGCACCACCGCCTGGATCCCCGGGTTCACCAGGGTGCTGAAGACTATGGGCTTGAGGCCGGTTTCCAGGGCGACCTGGTCGATGCGCCGGAGCACGTCCTCGGCCTTTTCCACGTTGTCGATGAAGGGCATGCGCACCGTGTGGAATTCGGCCTCGTCGAATTGCGCCAGCACCGAATGGCTGAAGGTTTCCGCGGTGATGCCGGTACTGTCGGAAACAATGAATACAGGGCGAGGGGTGAGCTTGTCATTCATATGTAAAAAATTTCGACGGGATTTCCAAGGCCTAGGGTTTAACCAGGGGTGAACGGGTACAATCGGCGCTTCATAAGCAGGCATTCGACAGTCACGACCGAAGCGGCAATCGTAGCAATACGGGCGGCAACAGCGGTATCGCAAGGCCGGTTTGGCCAGCGCACTCCGGGATGGTTTCACGGCCCCCGGCGCGCTGACCAAACTCGCTTTCTTTCCATTGTAAAAGGTGACTTCAATGTCGTATGTCGTTTCATTCGAGCAGCTCCGCATGACGGACGTGGACTCGGTAGGAGGCAAGAACGCATCGCTAGGTGAGATGATCAGCCAGCTGTCCGGCGCCGGGGTCCGCGTGCCGGGCGGTTTCGCGACCACGGCCGAGGCTTTCCGCGACTTCCTCAAGGCTTCCGGCCTGGACAAGCGCATCGCCGATCGTCTGGCCACTCTCAATCCCGAAGACGTCCGCGAGCTGGCCACGGTCGGCGCGCAGATCCGCCAATGGGTCGTCGAGGCGCCTTTCTCGCCTGAATTCGAGAAGGCCATCCGCGAGGCCTTCGCCAAGCTCGACGCCGACGGCAAGGGCTCGTTCGCCGTGCGCTCGTCGGCCACCGCCGAAGACCTGCCCGACGCCTCGTTCGCCGGCCAGCAGGAAACCTTCCTGAACGTGGTCGGCATCGACGACGTGCTCGACAAGATCCGCCACGTCTTCGCCTCGCTCTACAACGACCGCGCCATCTCGTACCGCGTGCACAAGGGCTACGAACACGCCGGCGTGGCGCTGTCGGCCGGCATCCAGCGCATGGTGCGCTCCGACAAGGGCAGCGCCGGCGTGATGTTCACCATCGACACCGAATCGGGCTTCGAAGACGTGGTGTTCATCACCTCGTCCTACGGCCTGGGCGAGACCGTGGTGCAGGGCGCCGTCAACCCCGACGAGTTCTACGTCTTCAAGCCTTCGCTGGCCCAGGGCCACTATCCCATCGTCAGCCGCCGCATCGGCTCCAAGCTGATCAAGATGGAGTTCAACGCCGAGCACAAGCCCGGCGAAAATGCCGTGCGCACGGTCGACGTGCCCGTGTCCGAGCGCAACCGCTACTCGCTCACCGACGACGAGGTCTGCGAACTGGCGCGCTACGCCGTCATCATCGAGAAGCACTACGGCCGCCCCATGGACGTGGAGTGGGGCCGCGACGGCGTCGACGGCAAGCTCTACATCCTGCAGGCCCGCCCCGAGACCGTGAAGTCGCAGCAGGCCAACACCGACGTGCAGCAGCGCTATCGCCTGAAGGCCACCGGCAAGGTCGTCATCACCGGCCGCGCCATCGGCCAGAAGATCGGCTCGGGCCCCGTGCGCATCGTGGCCGACGTGTCCGAGATGGACAAGGTCCAGCCCGGCGACGTGCTGGTCACCGACATGACCGATCCTAACTGGGAGCCCGTCATGAAGCGCGCCTCGGCCATCGTCACCAACCGCGGCGGGCGCACCTGCCACGCGGCCATCATCGCGCGCGAGCTGGGCATCCCGGCCGTGGTCGGCACCGGCGACGGCACGAGCCTGCTCAATGAAGGCCAGTCGGTCACCGTGTCCTGCGCCGAAGGCGACGAAGGCCGCATCTACGACGGCCTGATCGAGACCGAAGTGGAAGAAGTGCAGCGCGGCGAGATGCCCGCGCTGGATCTGAAGATCATGATGAACGTGGGCAACCCGCAGCTGGCCTTCGACTTCGCGCAGATTCCCAACAACGGAGTCGGCCTGGCCCGCCTGGAATTCATCATCAACAACAACATCGGCATCCATCCCAAGGCCGTGCTCGACTATCCCAGCGTCGACAGCGACCTGAAGAAAGCGGTGGAATCGGCCGCCCGCGGCTATGCCAGCCCGCGCGCCTTCTTCGTCGAGAAGCTGGCCGAAGGCATCGCCACCATCGGCGCGGCGTTCTACCCCAAGTCGGTGATCGTGCGCATGTCGGACTTCAAGTCCAACGAATACCGCAAGCTAGTGGGCGGTTCGCGCTACGAGCCCGAGGAAGAGAACCCCATGCTGGGCTTTCGCGGCGCCTCGCGCTACATCGCCGACGACTTCGCCGAGTGCTTCAAGATGGAATGCGAAGCCTTGAAGAAGGTGCGCGACCAGATGGGCCTGACCAACGTCGAGATCATGGTGCCCTTCGTGCGCACCGTGAGCCAGGCCAAGCGCGTCATCGATCTGTTGGCCGCCCATGGCCTCAAGCGCGGCGAGAACGGCCTGCGCGTGGTCATGATGTGCGAAGTACCGACCAACGCCATCCTGGCCGATCAGTTCCTGGAGCACTTCGACGGCTTCTCGATCGGCTCGAACGACATGACCCAGCTCACCCTGGGCCTGGACCGCGATTCGGGCATGGAGCTCCTGGCGGCCGATTTCGACGAACGCGACGAAGCGGTGAAGTTCATGCTGCGCCGGGCCATCCAGGCTTGCCTGAAGGCCAACAAGTACGTCGGCATTTGCGGCCAAGGCCCCAGCGACCATCCCGATTTCGCGCAATGGCTCAAGGATGAAGGCATCCTGTCCATGTCGCTGAACCCGGACACGGTCGTCGACACCTGGCAGAAGCTGGCGGCGAATTAAGACCGTCCCAGGCCAGTAAAGAACTGGGCTCCCATGCCCCGGAAATCCGCTTATCGCTGGATTTTCGGGGTATTTTTTTAATCGTTGCCCCATATCCGACATGCACGACACACCCGATAGCCCGATCACGCTGCGCAGGATCCGCGGCTTTCACGTCGGCGGAACGCGGCGGCGCGTCGACGGCTTTCCCGTAGAGACGCGCGCCCGCGTTCCCGGCGATGCACCGGTCGCGGTCGACATGAACGGCGAGCACATGGTCGGGCAGCTCTACGCGACGCACTATCAACAGGCGCGGCGCGCCTATGCCTTGCCCGTGCTCTTGTGGCATGGCGGCGGCCTGACCGGCGCCTGCTGGGACGAAACCCCCGACGGCCGCCCGGGCTGGCTCGAATACTTTCTGCGTGCGGGATGCGACGTGGTGGTCTCCGACGCCTTCGAGCGCGGCAGGGCGTCGTTTCCCGCCTGGCCGCAGGTTCTTCCCGACCCGCCCGAGCATCGTTCGCTCGATGCAGTCTGGCATCACTTCCGCTTCGGCGCCGACGGCGCCTTTCCGAGCGGCGCATCGGCGCGGGATCTGCGCAACGCGGCCTACCCGGGCAGCGAATTTCCGGTCGAGGCGATCGAACAGTTCGGACGCCAGTTCGTGGCCCGCTGGGCAGGCACGGAAGAATACGCGCTGGACGCCTACGCCGCGCTGTTGCGCGAAGTGGGGCCGTGCGTGGTGATCGGGCACAGCCAGGGGGCCGCCTATGCGCTGCAGTGCGCGCGGCGCCATCCCGACCTGGTGCGCGCGGTCGTGGCGATCGAGCCGCCGCTCACGCGCGACCAACCGCCTGCCGGCGTGCAGGTGCCGCATCTCTTCGTGTGGGGCGATTTCATCGAAGGCGCGAGCCGGACGTGGACCGGCTATCGGGCTGCCGCGGAACGCTACCGGCTGGCTTTGGGCGCGGGCGGCTGCGTTGCCGACGTGCTCGACCTGCCCGCCCAGGGCATCAAGGGCAACAGCCACATGCTCATCATGGACCGGAACAGCCTGTCGATCGCGCAGCGCGTCCATGCCTGGCTGGCGCGAATGCCGCGATAGGCGTCATGCCCGGCAGAACGCCGCCTTCGCCTCAGGCGGTCGCGGGCGCCGCGTACAGATCCAGGAACTTCTTCAGCAGCCCGGTCGCCAAGGGCGTGGGCTCGAGCGCATCGGCCAGGGCAGGGGCGTCGTAGCCTTTTTCGCTCAGGCGCTGCGCGTTGCGCAGCAGATATTCGCGCATGAAGTCGGTACCGAATTCGGGGTGGAACTGGCTGGAATACACGCCGGGCGCGTAGCGCAGCAGTTGATACGGATCGTGGCCGGCGCGGGCGAGTATGGCGCTGCCCGCGGGCGGGCGCGTGACGATCTGGGAATGCATCATCTGGGCCGGGAATTGACCGGGCAGGCCCGCGGTGAGCGGATCGTCGCCGGTGCGCTCCACGGTGCGGGTGCCCAAAGACCGGCCGGCCGGGTTGTAGTCCACGTCGCCGCCCAGGGCATAGGCCAGCAGCTGATGCCCGTAGCAGACGCCGAAGACCGGCAGGCCGGCGGCCACCGCCTCGCGCAGCCAGGCCGCGGCCGCCTCGCTCCAGGGCTCGTGGTCGGTGACCATGGAAGGCGAGCCGGTGATGAACACGGCCCGGTAGGCCGAGGGGGGCAGGGGCGTTTCGCCCCGGTAGACGGCCACAATGCTGGCTTGGCCGGCCTGCAGGCCGGCGGCGCTGCGCAGTTGCTCGGCATAGCCGCCGTGATGGTCCCGGAGGGTGTCTTCCGGATCGCCGGTGTGAAGAATGAGGACGGGTAGTGGGGAAGCAGTCATAATAGGCACAGCCGTGTGGCTCTTTTGCGGAAAGCATACAACGATGTGGACATGGTTCGGCCTGGCGGTGCTCGCTTTGATCGGTGAACTCGTGACAGGCACCTTCTATCTGCTGCTGGTCGCGCTGGGCCTGGCGGCGGCCGGCGCCTCGGCCTGGCTTGCCGGCTCGGTGGAATGGCAGCTGGTCGCCTTCGGCGTGGTCGCTCTGGCGGGGCTATTGGTGTTGCGCAAGACAGGCGTGCTCAAGAAGCGCGAGGTCGACGCGCAGCGCAACGCCGACGTCAATCTGGACATAGGCCAGCAGGTCGAAGTCACGGCCTGGCAGGCGGACGGCACCGCTCAGGTCTGGTACCGCGGAGCGACCTGGCAGGCGGATCTCGCCGAGGGCGAAGCGCCGCAGGCAGGCATCCATGTCATCGTCGCGGTGCGCGGCAACCGCCTGGTCCTGACCCGCAAGCGCGGCTGATCCGCGCCGCTCCTCGACATTGCGGCCATGCTTCATACGCGAAGCGCGGCCATTTTCTTCACCCATCCTAGCGAGAGGCATCCGCGATGTACTTCGACTCTTCCGTATCGGTCCTTCTCATCATTGCCGTACTGGCACTGATCATCGTCGTCAGATCCGTCGCCATCGTGCCGCAGCAACACGCCTGGGTCATCGAGCGCCTGGGCCGCTACGACCGCACCCTGTCGCCGGGCGCGGCACTGGTCCTGCCTTTCATCGAGCGCGTGGCCTATAAGCATGTGCTCAAAGAGATCCCGCTGGACGTGCCCAGCCAGGTCTGCATCACGCGCGACAACACGCAGCTGCAGGTCGACGGCGTGCTGTACTTTCAAGTCACCGACGCCATGCGGGCCTCTTACGGTTCGTCGAACTACATCAGCGCCATCACGCAACTGTCGCAGACCACGCTGCGCTCGGTCATCGGCAAGCTCGAGCTCGACCGCACTTTCGAGGAACGCGAGTTCATCAACAGCAGCATCGTCTCGGCGCTGGACGAGGCCGCGCTGAACTGGGGCGTGAAGGTGCTGCGCTACGAAATCAAGGACCTGACCCCGCCGGCCGAGATCCTGCGCGCCATGCAGGCCCAGATCACCGCCGAACGCGAGAAGCGCGCGCTCATCGCCGCTTCCGAAGGCCGCCGGCAAGAGCAGATCAACATCGCCACCGGCGAACGCGAAGCCGCCATCGCCCGCTCCGAAGGCCAGAAGCAGGCGCAGATCAACCAGGCGCAAGGCGAGGCCACGGCCGTGGTGACCGTCGCCGAGGCCACGTCCAAGGCCATCATGCAGGTGGCGCAGGCCATCGAACAGCCGGGCGGCATGGAAGCGGTCAACCTGAAGGTGGCCGAGCGCTATGTGGATGCTTTCGGCAATGTTGCCAAGCAGGGCAATACGCTGATATTGCCGGCCAATCTGGCGGACGTGGGCGGGTTGATCGCGGCGGCGATGTCGGTAGTCAGGGCGTCCGGGCCGAAGGAGCCTGGCCGGCGGGCGTGATCGGCTGCCGGGCGCTCAGTGTTCTTAAGAACGCTGAGCGGTTGAGTTCTTAAGACGCCGGCGACAGGACTGCGGGAGTTCCGATGCTCGCCCGGTGAGCTGCGGTTGGCCGCCCCGCTTCGGATTGCTCCGGGGTTCTCGGCGACTTAAGAACCCTGTTTTTCTTGGCTGGATAAAGCTCAATCATCCCGCCGACTATTGCGAGTGTCGTGCTTCATGACCCGCTCGACTTCCCGCTCCGAGTCCTTATCGCGCGCCGTATCCCGCTTGTCGAACAGCTTCTTGCCGCGGCCCAGCGCAAAATCCAGCTTCACGCGGCCGTTCTTATAATGCAGGTTCAACGGCACCAAGGTATAGCCGCGCTGCTCCACCTTGCCGATGAGCTTGCGGATTTCTTCGGCGTGCAGCAAAAGCTTTCTTGTGCGCGTCGCTTCGGGATAGATATGCGTGGACACCGTGGCCAGCGGGCTCACGTGCATTCCCAGCAAATACAGCTCGCCCTCGCGCACGATCACATAGCTTTCCTTGAGCTGCACGCGGCCGGCCCGGATGGATTTGACCTCCCATCCTTGCAAGGCGATGCCTGCCTCGTAACGATCCTCGATGAAGTAATCGTGCGAGGCCTTGCGGTTGTCGATGATGCTCATATGAAAAGATATAAGTCGGCGCAAAGCCGGTAAAATCTTGTAATTCTAGCTATTTGCCTCAATCAATGCACACCGTCCAGCGTTCCGTTCTCGTCCCTTACTCGGCGGCCCGGATGTTCGACCTCGTCGCCGACGTCGACAAGTACCCGGAATTCATGCCCTGGTGCGGCGGCACCGAAGTGCAAAAGCGCGACGAGCACGGCATGCAGGCCTCGATACTCATCAGCTTCGCCGGCCTGAAACAGCGCTTCACCACGCGCAACCGGCACGACCATCCCACTCGCATAGACCTGGAGCTGGTCGACGGCCCGTTCTCCAGCCTGGTGGGGCACTGGCAGTTCCAGGCCTTGGCCGAAGACGCCTGCAAGGTGGTCTTCACGCTGGATTACGCCTTTTCCAGCCGCGCGCTGGAAGCCGTGGTGGGGCCGGTGTTCAACCGCATCGCCAGCAGCTTCATCGACTCTTTCACCAAGCGGGCGCAGGCCAAGTATGGCGAGTGAGGCGGCTCCCGGCATACGCGTGCAGGTCTGCTATGCCCTGCGCGACGGCGTCTGGCAACGCAGCCTGGAGCTCGCGCCCGGCGCCACGGTGGGCCAGGCGCTGGCGGCAAGCGGTTTTGCCCGGCAGTTTCCGGACCTCGACGCATGGGCGCTGGGCGTGGGCATCTATGGCAGGCGTGCTGCACCCGGCACGGCGCTGGCGGACGGCGATCGCGTGGAAGTCTATCGCGCCCTGAGCTTCGACCCCAAGGAGTCGCGCCGGCGCCGTGTCGAGCATCGGCGCGCCAAGCAGGCCAAGCAGGGCCGCGAACGGCCGCCCGGCTTACTATAGATCTGTTGCTTGCCCCGCCTTGCGGCGCCGGTACAGCAGCCATGCTCCGGCCAGGACGGCCAGCAAGAGGGCGACGCCGGCCAGCGCCGTGCGCTTCGTGTGATGCCGGGCGTATCTCAGCGCCTGCAGGCCGTGGAAATACTTGGCGGCCCGGAAATCGGGTTCGACGCAAACGGTGCCGAACGGGCCGCCGAAGTCCACGTGGGCGCCGTTCTGCATGTATTCCCGATAGAAGCGTTTCGCGCGATCCGGCGCGTAGTTGATGTTCCACAGCGTGGCCCGGCACAGCACGGCCGCATAGGCCTGCGACCGCGGCGGCAGCAGCTCGGCGGCGCGCTGGGCATAATCCGCCGCGATGACCCGGTAGTGATAGCGCGCGTAGGGCTTGCTTTCGCTCGCGGCAAAGCGCTGCTTTTCGCCGTCGGCGATGTAGGGGCCCTTGAGCATCGCCTGCGTGCGCGTGGCGGTCGTGCCGGGCGGCGGCTGGTTCGAGTCCACGGAGTTGGGATCGGGATAGACGGAGCGCCCCGAGTCGCCGTAGAACTCGCCGCCCGTATCGGCATAGTCGGGGTCTTGCTCATACCCCATCAGTTCCATGCCTCTGGTCTTGGCCAGCACCGCGGCCCTGAACCAGCCTTTCGCGCGGTCGGCCTTGAACCACGCGCGCCGCGCCGTATGCAGCGCCTCGGCATATTCCACGGCCCATTTGCGGTAGGTGTTCGGTTTCAGGCTCATTTTGCCCGTGTCGTACGAATACGAGGCAAAGCGCGCGTCGTCGTCCAAGGGAAAGTAGGGCATGGCGTCGGCGATGCGGCCATCGCGCACGAGCCGGCGGGCAAGCAGGTAGCGCAGCGTATCGGCCACCGGCGTCACCGGAATGTCGGTGTAGTCCTTCACGCTCGAATAGGGCACCGCTTTGGTCGCCGGCGCATGGGCGTCCACGAAAGTCTTGAGCTCGTCGACCGTCAGCACGCGTTCGGCCACATAGCTCATGTCGCCGTAGTAGGTGATCCCGAAGCCGGAGTCTCTGTCGGCCGAGGTGTTGTATGCCTGGGCCGCGTCGTAGAACAGGTTCAAGGCCTCCACGTACTGTCCGCGCGAGAGCGTCAGCACGCCGCGCTCGCCTTCGATCAACCTGGCGTTGGCGGACTCCACGTTCGCGTCGCTTGCCGGAAATGCCTTGGCCGCGGCGGCATAGGCTTGCACGGCCGCCGGCACGTCGCCGCGGCGCAAGGCCAGCTTGGCCCGCACCCAGTTCGCCAGTGCGCTGTCCTGTCCGGATATGAGCGTCGCCGCCAGGTCGTATCGGCCTGTCTTGTAGGCCAGGGACGCAAGCAGATCGGCGTCGTCCAGGTGGGTCATCTGTTTGGCGCGGACGGCATCGACCAGAACCGCCAATTGCGAATCGGAGACCATGTCGGGCATGACCGCCAATTGCGGGTCGGCGGCGCTGCTTGCCAGCGCGTAGCTCACCAGCAGGCGCTGCGCGACGGGATCGTCGATCAGCGCGCCGGCGCGGCCAGAGTCCTTGAGCGCCCAATCGGCGATGAGCGATAGCGACTCCGCGCCCGTCTTCGAGCCGCGGGCGGCCTGCTGCGCATACAGCGCGATCGCGCGCTCGAGGTCCGCGGCGGGTATGGCCTGCGCGCAGGGGGTCGAATTGAGAAAGCTCAGCCAGTTGCATTGCTGGCCGGTGGCTGCGCTGCGCAGATAGAGCAGGGCTTCATCGCCGAAGCTGGCCACGGCCAGCCCGGCGGGATCGGCGGTTCCTTGCATGACCAGATCGCGCACGTGCGCATAGGCCGCGTGCGAGGCGGCGATGGCTTGCGCGCAGGCCGTGCCGGACTCGCAATTGGCGGCCTGCGCCGCGGCGTCGGCCGCTTGTTCGGCCGCCAGCAAAGCCGGCGAAGCGGCCGCTTTCGCCGGGCTATTGCCTTGGGCGGGCAGTTTGAGCGGATCGCCGGGCTTCACCTGCACCAGGTGCGCGGCTTCGTAGGCAAAGGAATTGGAAGGCGCGCCCAGCAGCGTGCGCTCGCGGTTGTCGAGCAGTTGCATGGGAAAGAACGGTCCGCAGGCGTAGACCAGCGTTGCCGCCGTGGCGGCGGATAAGCCCATGAAAAGAAACAGGCCGCGCGTCTTACGATTCGACATGAAAGGTGATCCCGCTTTTTTGGTCTGCGCTGCAACGCAGCCAGCCTATGTTGATCTGCGTTCCCGCGCGCAGCAATCCGCGATGCGTGCGGCGCAAGCTCATGCCCTTTGCATCGTAGGCCAGCGTGTAGCCATTGATGCCGTCGGCGGCAGAGCACGCGCCCGAAATTCTCACGATGCCCGGCAGTTCGGCGTCGACATTGCCGGTGCTCGACAACAGCACGTCATATAGCGCTCCCATGCCGCGTTTTGCCGATACGCCGCTACCCGAGGCCGCATTCGTGGCTTGGGCCGGCCCGGCGGCGGCAAGCCCGGCGGATTCCTCCGGTCTGGCTAGGACGTCGATATGTTCGGAAAGTTCAACGCGCGAAAGGACTGCGCGCCATGTGGGCAGGCTCCAGGCGCGCGCATCCGCAGACGTCGGCAGCCTGAACCAGGCGATGCCGATCAAGCCGCGCGGCGGCTCGCGATCGAGGCGCGCAACGAAGGCGCCCAGGGTTTTCGGCGCCGCAATGAGCTCATGCGCGATGCCGCCGGGATACAGCGCGGAATGTTCGCTTTCGATGGCGACGATGCGGCCCTCGGCATTCCACGTGACGCGCGTGCCGTAAGAGGGCAGGGCCACGCGCCAGGGCTTATGCGTGCGCTGCGCGAATTGCGTCATCCACGGGTACGCCCGGTCGGGATCGAACAGCCCCTGGGCGGGATTCATGACGGCGTGCAGCTGCAGCACGGCTTCGTCGTTCGAGGCCAGCAGGTCGTCGAGGTCCGCGCTGCCGAGCCAGGTCGGCAAGGCCGTGATGGACAGGCGCATCGCCGGGTCCAGCGCTGGTTTCAGGGCGCGCAGAAACCCCGCATAAGCGGCCAGCCGCGCCGTGCCGCAGTCGTAGTCGATCTCGACCCCCGCGGGCATCACGCCATGTTCGCGCCATGTCTGAAGCGTCGCGGCGATGCTGGCTATGAATTGCGCGTCGTCCCACTGGGCTATCTGGCCGTCTATCCGGAATACCGCGACTACGGGCTGGCGCGCGGCGGCCAGCGCACGCCAATCCGGCAGGACGTGAGCCCAGCGGTAGCCGCCGCCGGTTTTGACGTATTCCGCGGCCAGCACATGCCAGCCGCGCACCAGATCGGCCGAGACGCGCATGGCCTCGGTCACCTCGGGCGTCCACTTGCGCTGCCAGATATAGGCGTCGTCGGGCAGCGTGCCGGACGCTTGCGCATTGGGGGAAAACCAGGTGGCCAGGCACGAGAGCAGCACACTCAAAATGCCGCAAACCAGGCGTAAGATACGTGGCATGAAGTTTACGTTAACGTAAGCGGAAGATATTCGCACATTATTCAAGGAAACCAGCATGGACCTGCACCTTACCGAAGAACAGCTGGCCTTTGCCCAGGCGGCCCGCGACTATGCCCAGGGCGAATTGGCGCCGAATGCGGCCCACTGGGACGAAGAGGGCATATTCCCCAGGCAGGCCTTCGCGCGGGCCGGAGAAATGGGATTTTGCGGCATGTACGCCGGCGAGGATATCGGCGGGCTGGGCTTGCCGCGCCTGGATGCGTCCCTGGTCTTTGAGGAAATGGCCGCGGTCGATCCTTCCACCACGGCGTTTCTCACTATCCACAACATGGCGACCTGGATGGTGGGCCAGTGGGGCGGGGCGCAGGTCAAAGAGGCCTGGGGCGAAAAGCTGACCAGCGGCGAAAAACTGGCTTCGTACTGCCTGACCGAACCGGGCGCCGGGTCCGATGCCGGGTCGCTGTCCACCCGCGCCGAGCGCGATGCGGACGGCTATGTCCTTTCGGGCGCCAAGGCCTTCATCTCGGGCGCCGGCGACACCGACCTGCTCGTGGTCATGGCCCGCACCGGCGGCACCGGCCCCGGCGGCATCAGCGCTTTCGCCGTGCCGGCCGACAGCGCCGGCATCAGCTACGGCCGCAAGGAAAACAAGATGGGCTGGAACAGCCAGTCCACTCGCCCCATCAGTTTCGATCGCGTGCGCGTGCCCGCCGCCAATCTGCTCGGCAAAGAGGGCGAGGGCTTTCGCATCGCCATGAAAGGCCTGGACGGCGGGCGCATCAACATCGCCACGTGCTCCGTGGGCGCGGCCCAGGGCGCGCTGGATGCCGCGCGCCGCTACATGGGCGAGCGCAGCCAGTTCGGCCGCAAGCTCGCCGACTTCCAGGCCTTGCAATTCAAGCTGGCCGACATGGCCACGAACCTGGTCGCCGCGCGGCAGATGGTGCGACTGGCTGCTTGCAAGCTCGATGAAAGCGATGCCGAGGCCACCGCTTACTGCGCCATGGCCAAACGTTTTGCAACCGATATCGGTTTTCAGGTCTGCCTTGATGCGCAGCAGATACACGGCGGCTACGGTTACTTGAAAGACTACCCGCTGGAGCGTCTGGTGCGCGATACTCGCGTGCATCAGATCCTCGAGGGCACCAACGAGATCATGCGCGTCATCGTTGCCCGACAATTGCTGGAGAAAGGAGCCGACATTCGATGAGCAGTACGATGAACCCCCAAGCCGCACCGGTTCTTTTCGAGGAACGCTTCAGCGACAACGGCATGAAGCTGGGCGTGGCCACTCTCAACCAGCCGCAGGCGCTCAACAGCCTGACGCTGGAGATGGTGGATCTTTTGCAGGAGCGCCTGACCGAGTGGGCTGCCGATCAGCAGGTCGCCATGGTGATCCTGCAGGGCGCCGGGGAAAAGGCTTTCTGCGCCGGCGGCGACCTGCAGAGCGTCTACCGCAGCATCGGCGAACACGCCGGGCGGGGCGCCTGGGGCAACCCCTACACGCGGGCGTTCTTCGAACACGAATACCGCCTGGACTACTGCATACACACCTATCCCAAGCCCCTGCTGTGCTGGGGCCGCGGCATCGTCATGGGCGGCGGGATGGGCTTGCTGATAGGCGCCAGCCACCGCGTCATCGGCACCGATGCGCGCGTAGCCATGCCCGAGATCACCATCGGCCTGTTTCCCGACGTGGGCGGCAGCTGGATGCTCAACCGCATGACGGGCCGGCTCGGCCTTTTCCTGGCGCTGACCGGCGCGCAGCTGAACGCCTCGGACGCCGTCTACGGCGGCCTGGCCGATCACATCCTGGATCCGGCCCGTTGGGACGAGCTCTGTCAAACGCTGCTGGAGCAGCCCTGGGCCGGCAATCCGAGCCAAGGCGGTCCGGCCGCGCGCTCCATCAACGAGGGCCTGCTGCGCCGCGCGATCATCGCACTCGCGACAGCGCCGGACGACGTGCTCGGGCCGCTGCGCCAGCACACCTTCCTCATCAACGGCCTGTGCGGCGAAACCCGCCTGGACGACATCTACGACGAGATCGCCACGCTCGAGCACCACGAGGATCCCTGGCTGGCCCGCGCCGCCAAGACCATGCTGGCCGGCTCGCCGGGCTCGGCGCGCCTGGCCTACACGCTGCAGCAGAACACCCGGCTGCTTTCGCTCGAAGACGTGTTCCGCATGGAATACATCGTTGCGCTGCACTGCTGCGCATCGGGCGATTTCGGCGAAGGCATCCGCGCGCTGCTCATCGACAAGGACAAGCGGCCACGCTGGCGTCCGGCCACGCTGCGCGAAGCCGACGCCGCCTGGGCGCAGGAATTCTTCGTCGCACCCTGGCCGTCGGACATGGAGAACCCGCTTTCCGACCTGGGCCGGCAAGTCTGAGCGCAGAGAGCGAAAACGGATAGAAACCATTTTCACTGCGGTTTACCATCGACGCGAACATGCCGCTAAATGCGGTTTTCGCGCCGTATACTTGCGGCCAATTCCCTAGATTCAACGAGCTTCCAGGGCGCGCAAGAGCGCGCCGACACATCATGCCCGCAAGAGAACATCACCGCATACACCGCATCGGCTGGCTGCGCGCCGCAGTGCTCGGCGCCAACGACGGCATTGTCTCCACCGCCAGCCTGATCGCGGGTGTCGCCGCCGCCGAAACCAATCATGCAGCCATCTGGATCGCAGGCCTGGCGGCCCTGGTGGCCGGCTCCTTGTCGATGGCCGCAGGCGAATACGTTTCGGTGCGCAGCCAGGCCGACACGGAAGCGGCCGATCTCAAGATGGAAATAGGCTCGCTCAAGCTCAATGCCCAGCAGGAGCTCGAAGAACTCACGGGCATCTACATCGAACGCGGCCTGGCGCCGGAACTGGCCCTGCAAGTGGCCACCGCGCTCACCAGTCACGACGCGCTGGATGCGCACGCACGCGACGAGCTGGGCATCTCGATGAACAATCGCGCCCGGCCCGCGCAGGCCGCGGCCGCATCCGCGCTGTCGTTCGCATCGGGCGCGGTGCTGCCGCTCTTGATCGCCATGCTGGCGCCCCTGACGCAGCTGGTGGGCTTCGTGCTGGCCGGGTCTGTGGTTTGCCTGGGGATTCTGGGCGCGATCGCTGCACGAGCCGGCGGCGCGCCTGTCGGCCGAGCTGTCTTGCGCGTCATGATCCTGGGCGCAGCGGCGATAGCCTTGACCGCGGGAATCGGATCGCTGTTTGGCGTGCTGGCTTGAGGTTGTGGCTTTCTTTGTCTAGCCGGGAAAAACAGGGTTCTTGAGACGCCGCCCTGTCGACGGCTTCTAAAGAACCCGATCTGTCGATTGCAGATCAAGAGCCCCGCTTACTCCGACAACGCATAAGGCAAAGGCAACACCCGAATCCTGGGGCCTTCCGCCGAGCCCAATCGCAGATCTCCCTCGGGCAAGGAAGCCAGCGTCGTCTCGAACAACAACGCGTCTCCCGCCGCATCCACCACGCGCCCGGTCGGCTCGTGCGCATCCTTTGCGTCGTAGACATCCACGCCAGGCTGCGCAACTGCATCGGTCTCTTCCAGGCGGCCATAAGCCATGCGGCGTTTTACCGTGCCTCGGTAATGGCTGCGGGCGACCACTTCCTGGCCCGGATAGCAGCCCTTGGTGAAACTGACCCCGCCGGCCAGCTCCAGATTGACGGTCTGCGGAATGAACAGGTCTTGCGTGAGGCTGGCGATCCAGGGCAAGCCGGCTGCCAGATCGGCAGCCTGCCAATCCTGCGCATCGCCGCGGCCCAGCAGCTTGGCCAGGTCCTGGCTTGCTTCGAGCTGCGCGTCCGAAGCGATCCACCACCAGCGCGGGCCGGCGGTGCTGGGCGCGGCGATCCAGGTGCCGGTGGGCAGATCGACGCGCTGCCAGGGCTGGTCGGGCAGGGCGCCGCCCGCGGCGGCGTGCAGGGCCTCAACCTGTTTGACGGTGGCCCGCACGCCGAAGGCATGCAGCGCGGTGCCCAGGGACAGTTTGGCCTTGGCGCGCAGCACGAACATCGACAAGCGCTTGAGCAGCGCCTCGGCCAGGTCGGCGCGCACCAGGGCGTGCCAGCGGGCAGCGGCCGGCTCGGCCGGTTCGATTGAGGTGCGCCACATGACCAGCGTGGCCAGCAGGCGGCCCTTGGCCGTGCAGTAGCCGGCTAGGCTGGCGCGGTCGACGGGCTGGCCGGTGACGTCCTGCGTGAGCTGGCCGTGCAGGAAGGTCAGGGCGTCGTCGCCCGCGGCCGAAATGATGCGCAGGGCATCCAGCCCGGCGCAAGTCGGGGCGCCGGCGGGAAGGACAGGCAAGCCATCGTAGAAAGGAGTGGACGTCGATGCGGACATGAATGCGGGCCTAAAAATCTGTTCAAGCGTGTTACGGACGAGGCCGATTCGGCCCGCCGCAATGGGTATCCCATGATACCGTGCCGCCTTCCTCGAGGCCGGCCATGCCCGCGTCGGCGGCAGGGGGGCCCGCCCAGGGGGCCGCCGAGGAGGGCCCGAACCGAGGCCGGCGAGGGCATATCCATTAAACTGCGCAGTAGCCATGAAGATTCGTTTGTCCACTCTCTTTCTGCTGTTTCCGCTCCTCATCCTCGCCCTTGCGGCAGGCGCGGTGGGCGGCTTCGCGCTTTGGGCCAGGCAGCCCGTGCAGATGCCCGCGGCCAAGGTCGATTTCATCGTCGATCCGGGCAGCACGCCGCGCTCCATCACCCGCGCGCTGCACAATGCCGGCATCCCCATCTGGGCGCCCGGTTTCATCCTGCTGGCGCGCGTCACCGAGCGCGACAAGATGCTCAAGTCGGGCGGCTACGAAGCCGTGCAGGGCGATTCGCCGTGGACGCTGCTCGAGCGCATGGCGCTGGGCGAGCGCTCCGAGCGCCAGATCACCTTCATCGAAGGCTGGACCTTCAAGCAGATGCGCGCGGCCTTGAGCAACGCGCCCGACCTCAAGCACACCCTGGTCGGCCTGAGCGACGAACAGGTCATGGCCAAGCTGGGCGTCAGCGCGAAGGATCCCGAAGGCCTGTTCTTTCCCAACACCTACGTCTACGACGCGGGCAGCACCGACCTGGACCTGCTGCGCCGCGCCTACGCGACCGGCCAGGACATCCTTGACGAAGCCTGGAAGCAGCGCGCGCCCGACCTGCCCATCGCCACGCCCTACGAGGCTCTGATCCTCGCTTCGCTGATCGAGAAGGAAGTCGCCAAGCCCAACGAGCGCTCCCGCGTGGCCGGCGTGTTCGTCAACCGCTTGCGCAAAGACATGCCGCTGCAGACCGATCCTTCGGTCATCTACGGCCTGGGCAGCAGCTACGACGGGCATCTGCACAAGCGCGACCTGCTCCAGGACACGCCCTGGAATACCTATACGCGCCCGGGCTTGCCGCCCACGCCCATCGCGATGGCCAGCCGCGCCTCGCTCGAGGCGGCCCTGCATCCGGAGGCCAACCATTATCTGTATTTCGTCGCGCGCGGCGATGGCAGCAGCGAGTTCTCCTCCACGCTGGACCAGCAGAACCGCAACGTCGCGCACTACATCCTGGGCCAGGGCAAGAACCCGGGGCCGCGTAAAGAGGCAGGGCCGGCCAAGGGCCATGAACCGTCCAAGAATTCGGAGCAATCCAAAAAATGAGCAAGCGCGGGCGTTTCATCACCCTCGAAGGCGTGGACGGCGCGGGCAAGAGCACCCATGCCGGCTGGCTGGTCGAGGCCATCCGCGCGGCCGGCCACACCGTGCTGGCCACGCGCGAGCCGGGCGGCACGCCCATAGGCGAAAAGCTGCGCGAGCTGGTGCTGCACGAACCCATGCGGCTGGACACCGAAACGCTCGTCATGTTCGCGGCGCGCTGCGAGCATCTGCACACCGTGATCGAACCGGCCCTGGCGCGCGGCGAATGGGTGGTGTGCGATCGCTTCACCGACGCGAGCTATGCCTATCAGGGCGGCGGCCGCGAACTGGGCGCGGCGCCCGTGGCCGCGCTCGAGGCTTGGATAAACGCGCCGCAGCCCGACCGCACCTGGCTGTTCGACGTGCCGCTCGAGGTGGCGCGTGCGCGCCTGGCCGCCAGCCGCGATCCGGACCGCTTCGAACGCGAGCAGGGCGCTTTCTTCGAGCGCGTGCGGTCGGCCTACCATGCGCGCGTGAAGGCGCATCCCCAGCGCGTGCGCGTCATCGACAGCAGCCAGCCCATGCAAGCCGTGCGCGCCCGGCTCGAGGCGGATCTGAGCGAACTGCTGGCAAGCGCGGCTTGAGATGAACAGCTTTCTTCCCTGGCACCTGGACACGGCCCGCGCCTGGCTCGATCAGCGCGAGCGTTTCGCCCATGCCTGGCTGCTGCACGGCGAAGCCGGCATCGGCAAGCTGGACTTCGCCATCGCCGCGGCCGCCAGCCTGCTGTGCGAAATGCCGCAGGACGGCCTGGCTTGCGGCCATTGCATCGCCTGCGGCTGGTTCGTCTCAGGCAATCATCCCGACCTGCGCCGCATCCGGCCCGAAGCCGTGGCCGTGGCCGAAGGCGCGCAAAACGGCGAGTCCGACGAAGCCGAGGCGCCCGCGGGCTCGGCCAGCAAGCGCGCGCCGTCCAAAGACATCCGCATAGACCAGATCCGCAGCCTCGAATCCTGGTTCAACACGGCCACGCATCGCGGCGGCTGGCGCGTGGCCTTGCTCTATCCCGCCCAGGCGCTCAACACCATCGCCGCCAATGCCTTGCTCAAGGTGCTGGAAGAACCGCCGGCGCATACGGTCTTCCTGCTGGTGACCGACGCGCCCGATCGGCTCCTGCCTACGCTGGTGTCGCGCTGCCGGCGCCTGCCGCTCGCCGCGCCGCCCGCCGAAACCGCGTTGCAATGGCTTGCGGAGCAGGGCGCGAAGCAGCCGGAACAGTGGCTGGCCGCGGCCGGCGGCACGCCGCTCTCGGCCCTGCGCCTGTCGCAAAAGCAGGACGAACCTTGCCCCGGCTGGCTCGGCCAGCTGCTGGCGCCGCTCGCCCAGGGCCACCGGCCCGACGTGGGCAATCTCACCGAAATCCTGGAGAAGACGGCCGCCGCCGAATGGCTGGACGCCTTGCAGCGCGTTTTCACCGATCTGATGCTGGCGGCCCACGGGCTGCCGGTGCGGTATTTCCCGGCGCTGGCCGACGCCGTCGCCCGCACCGCGGCGCGCGTGCAAGCGGCCCGCCTGGCCGACACGGCGAATTGGCTTTCGAGCCAGCGCGCGCTGGCGGGCCATACTCTGAACTCCAAGCTCTTCATCCACGCCACGCTGCAGCGCGTCGCGCTGGCCCTAACCTGATCGTTTTCGCATGTACGTCGACTCGCACTGCCATCTCAATTTTCCCGACCTGAAAAACGACCTTGCGGGCGTGCTCGAACGCATGCGCCAGAACCAGGTCACCCACGCGCTCCTGGCCAGCGTCACCATGCCGTCCTGGCCCGGCCTGATGGAAATCGTCGACGCCACGCCCAACCTCTGGGGCTCGGTCGGCGTGCACCCCGACGAAGAAGACACGCCCGAACCCGAGGTGGCCGAACTGGTGAAGCTGGCACGGCATCCCAAGGTGGTGGCCATCGGCGAAACCGGGCTGGACTACTACCGCCTGAGCGAGCCGCTGGACTGGCAGCGCGAGCGCTTTCGCCGCCACATCCGCGCCGCCCGCGAGGCCGGGCTGCCGCTCATCATCCACACCCGCAATTCGGCCGCCGACACCGTGCGCATCCTGGCCGAAGAGGGCGCCGAGGAAATCGGCGGGGTGATGCACTGCTTCACCGAAACCTGGGACATCGCCCAGCAGGCCATCGACCTGAACTTCTATATTTCCATGTCGGGCATCGTCACGTTCAAGAACGCCCAGGTGGTGCACGAGGTGGCGACCAACACGCCGCTCGAGCGCCTGCTGATCGAGACCGACTCGCCTTATCTGGCGCCCGTGCCGCATCGGGGCAAGCTCAACGACCCGGCCAAGGTGGTGCACGTGGCCGAGAAGATCGCCGATCTCAAAGGTCTGCCGGTCGCTCAGGTTGCACAGCAGACTTCTGAAAATTTCTTCAAATTATTCAATAAGATAAAGAAATAATTTAATCTAAATTATGTAAAGTAATTTATTTAAAGTTATTTATTTAAAGTTATTTATTTAAAGTGAATTATGATGATATCCATCTTGCAACGCCGGCTGGGCTTCCTGCTGGCGGCCCTGTGCCTGGCCGCACCGTTCTGTACCGCCATGGCGGCGCAGGCCCGGCACGCGCCGCCCGATTGGTGGATCGACATCACGAACGACCGGGCCGACGCGATCCGCGCCGATCTGGCCCAGGGCGCCGATCCCAATCTGGAATCGCCCAAGGGGCAGCCCGGAATCATGGCCGCCGTGGCCAGCGGCTCGTGGAGGGCCTTCGACGCGCTGCTCGCCGACCCGCGCACCGACGTCAACGTCGAGAACGCCCTGGGCGAAACGCCGCTCATGTACGTGGCCATTGCAGGCGATATACCTCGTGCCGAGGCCTTGATGGCGCGCGGCGCCAAGGTCGACAAGCTGGGCTGGACGCCGCTGCATTACGCTGCCTCCAAAGGCCAGATCGCCATGATCAAGCTGCTGCTGGCGCACGAAGCCATGCCTAACGCGCCTTCGCCCGACGGCGTCACGCCGCTGATGATGGCGGCCTATTCCGGCAATCGCCAAGCCGTGCAATTGCTGCTGAACGCGGATGCCAATCCGATGGTGCAGGATCTCAAGCACCACGACGCGGCCGACTGGGCGGATCAAGGCAAGCATGGCTCGCTCGCCAAGGAACTGCGCGCCCTGGTGGCGCGCAGCGAGGCGGCGCAGCGGCAGGCCAGCCAGCAGGCCTCTGCGCCGCCCGCTCCCGCGCCTCGGGGGCAGGCGCCCGCTCCCGCGCCCGCTCAGGCCGCTCCGGCCGAAGACACGAGCCATCGCGTGCAGGGCACGTCGAACGTGCGATTCGGCGACTGATCGCCGGTATGGCCCCAAACGCGGCCCATGCCTTGCGCATGGGCCGGTCCGCCTGCCTCAGGCCTTGCGCACCAGGCGCCAGCCGCCCACGCGCAGCGTTTCCCTGCCATCCCGGTTTTCGATGACCAGTTCGTCCAGGTCCCGGCCGTTGTTCACCGGCACGCGCACCGTCATGCCGGCGCGCGTATCCGACAAGGGCCGCAGCAACTGGCCATCGCGCCACATCAGGTAGCCGGGCAGCTCGGCAAGCGTGCCGATCACGTAGCTCTGCTCCGGGTCCAGCACCCAGACCACCGATTCGGGCGACTCGTTGTCGAGTTTCCATTGCGCGCCCACGCGCGCCTGCCAGGCCGCGGGAATCGGCGTGCCCAGCGGCCGCAGCTGTTGCCCGAGGGGCATGGATGCCAGGCTCGCGCCCGAGGCCCAGGCCATGCGCCGGATCAGGTAGCGGTGGCCGGGTGCCATATCGAAGCGGAAGCTGCCGTCGTCCGCCTTGTCGCCCCACCACCAGCCGTCGCTGCGCAGCCGCATCCCTTCGGCCACCGCCCGCCATTTGCCCGCCTGCCAGCGGTGGATCATCAGCGACAGGTCGGGGTCGAAGGCGACTTTGTAGGCGCCTGCCTCGTTGCCGTAGATGCCGGCCGCTTCGCGCATGAGGGACGCGTCGACGGCAACCTCGGGCGGAATCCGCGTGCCGGCGGGCCTGGGCAGGGCGGGGATCGCGCGCGCCGCGTGCAGCGCGCGCAGCAGCAGGCCTTCGGCGATAACGGCCGGCTTGTAGCCGTGGCCGCTGGCCGTGATCATGAAGGCCATGCGCGCCTTGGGCGCGACATAGAAATCGGTGCTGTAGAACGCCGTGCCGCCGTTCTTCTGCCAGCATTGCACGCCCGCCGCGGCCAGGCCCGGCTGGGCGGTTGAATCCCAGCCCAGGCCCCAGTTCCACTCCGGGCAAGGATTGATCTTCAGGCCGCCGGTCTGGCTGCGACCCATTTCCGCCACGCCCGCCTCGGACACGATGCGCCGCCCCTCGAGCACGCCGCCGTCGATGAACATGCGCGCCAGGCGCATCATGTCCTCGGGCGTGCTCGCCAGCCCGCCGGTAGCATAGGCCGACACGAATTCCTGCCCCAGCGCCTTGCCCTCCCACAGGGGGTGGGCATAGCTCTCGGCCGGGAAGGGCGCGAGGTTGAAGCCGGAGCGGTGCATGCCCAGCGGCTCGAGGATGGCCTCCTGCACGAAAGCGGCATAGGGCTTGCCGGTGACGGACAGCACCACCTGCTCGATCAGCGTGAAGCCGTCGTTGCAGTACACGGCCAGCTCCCCGGGCGGGTGCTTCAGATGCGTGTCGGCCAGCTCGGCCTCGGTGTCGGCCGCGTAGCCGGATATGGGCGCGAAGGCGAAGAGATTGCGGCCGTTGGTGCCCGGCAGGCCCGAGCTGTGGCTGAGCAGGTGCCGCAGCGTGATTTGCCGGTATTCGGGCGAGAGCATGGTGAAGCCCGGCAGGTATCGGACCGCCGGGTCGTCCAGCCGCACCTGCCCGCGGTCCTGCAGAATGACTGTCGCCAGCGCGGCCAGCACCTTGCTGACCGAGCCGATGTTGAAACGCGTGTCCGGCCCGGCTTTCAGGCGGCCGGGAACCGCCCAGCCGAAGGCCTCGCGCCAGACGATCTCGCCTTCCTGGAGCAATGCCACGGACAGCGCGGCCGGCGCGCCCGGCCGCGCCATGGCCTGGCGTATCGCATCGCGGCCCCACCGCACGGCCGGGTCGGCGCCGTCGCGGCCCCCGGCCCGGCCCGCGCGGGGCAAGGCCAAGGCCAAGGCCGTCAGCCCTGCCTGGTGCAGCATCTGCCGGCGGGAAATGCCGGGCAGGGCAGGGAGGCGAAGCGGCGGGGAGTCGGTTTTCGGCATGATTTTTTTCCTGGGATGAATCCGTATGTTCCGCATGCGCGGCTTCTGGGACCATGGTGCGTATTGCGGGTGCTCGTGGGTGGCTTGCGGTTCCTTTCCGGTTCCAACGATTTATTCGCAATTAATACGTCACTATTTTATTTATATTTCTATTAAATAGGGACGCAATTTATTTTTCGGCGATAACGAGCCTAGAATTACGCATCTTTTCAACAACGGAGACAATCTTCATGGCCCAAGCGCCCACTCATGCCTTGCCGTCCTACCTCAATGCCGAACACCTCGGCCCCTGGGGCATCTATCTGCAGCAGGTCGATCGCGTCACGCCTTATCTGGGCAACCTGGCGCGCTGGGTCGAAACGCTCAAGCGCCCGAAGCGGGCGCTCATCGTCGACGTGCCCATCGAGATGGATGACGGCCGCATCGCCCACTTCGAAGGCTACCGCGTGCAGCACAATGTCTCGCGTGGCCCGGGCAAGGGCGGAGTGCGCTTCCACCAAGATGTCACGCTCTCCGAGGTCATGGCCCTGTCCGCCTGGATGTCCGTCAAGAACGCCGCGGTGAACCTGCCCTACGGCGGCGCCAAGGGCGGCATCCGCGTCGATCCGCACACGCTGTCCAAGTCCGAGCTCGAGCGCATGACGCGCCGTTACACCTCGGAAATCGGCGTCATCATCGGGCCGTCCAAGGACATCCCCGCGCCCGACGTCAACACCAACGCCCAGGTCATGGCCTGGATGATGGACACCTATTCCATGAACAGCGGCGCCACCGCCACCGGCGTGGTCACCGGCAAGCCCATTTCGCTGGGCGGCAGCCTGGGCCGCGTCGACGCCACCGGCCGCGGCGTGTTCGTGGTGGGCTGCGAAGCCGCGCGCGACCGGAACGTGCCCGTGGCCGGCGCCCGCGTCATCGTGCAGGGCTTCGGCAACGTGGGCGGCACCGCCGCGCGCCTGTTCAGCGATGCCGGCGCCCAGGTTATCGCCGTGCAGGATCACACCGGCACCATCCACAACCCCAAGGGCCTGGACGTTTCCGCCTTGCTGGCGCACGTCGCCGAGCATGGCGGCGTAGGCGGCTTTGCCGGCGCCCAGCCGATGGCCCCGGCCGATTTCTGGGCTGTGGAAACCGAATTCCTCATTCCCGCCGCGCTGGAAAACCAGATCAACGAAAGCAACGCCGCGAAGATCCGCGCCAAGATCGTCGTCGAAGGCGCCAACGGCCCCACCACGCCGGCTGCCGACGACATCCTGCACGACAACGGGGTCTACCTGGTGCCCGACGTGCTGGCCAACGCCGGCGGCGTCACGGTGAGCTACTTCGAATGGGTGCAGGACTTCTCCAGCTTCTTCTGGAGCGAGGACGAGATCAACCAGCGCCTGGAACGCCTGATGCGCGAGGCCTATGCGGCCATTGCCCACACGGCCGGCGAGCACAAGGTCAGCTTGCGCACAGCGGCCTTCATCGTGGCTTGCTCGCGCATCCTGCAGGCGCGCGAAGTGCGCGGCCTGTATCCGTAAATCAGTCCGGCAAAAACTCGGGCCGCACGAAAGTGCGGGCCGTGGCCCAGGGCAGCACGATCTCGGGCTGCCCGTACGAGTACGGCGCGATGGTGTACGCGTCGTACTTCACCACCAGCCCTTGCTCGGTCAGCGCCACATTGTCGCTTTCCAGGAAGGGCCATAGCTTGGCGTAACCCGCCGGATCCCTCTGATAACCCGGGTTGGCCTTCAGCCACAGGCCATAGGCCGCGCGCAAGGCCGCCAGGTACTGCGCATGCCGGCCGTCGGCCAGCACGTCGTCCAGGTGGATTTGCTTGTCGGCCTTGCGGTTCCACAGCAGGAAGTGGGTCGCCGGAATCGGGTGGGCCGCGCCTGCGATCTGCTGCGTGGAATCGAGCTCGACGCTGATCGCATTGCCCACCACGCCGCGCAGCCGCGCCCGCAGCCAAGTATGGTCGCCCTCTTGCGCGGTGCGCCAGAAATAAGCGGCGTAGCCGGGCACATTGCCATAGACGCCGCTCAGGTTTTCATCCACGCCCGTCATGCTCGAGAGCGCCTGATCGATCGCTACCGTCAACTTGGGCAAGCCCGGAAATCCCAGGCTGTCCAGCGTGATCGCGGGGCAATGCTTGCCCTGGCATCCCGGCTTGGCCTGCTCCCAGCGCACCGGCTCGGTACGCACGCCGCCCGACTGAACGGGCGCCGCGGCCGCGACGCCGGGCGTCGAAGCCGCCTGCGAGGAAGGCGAGGCAGGCGATGAGGCCGATCCGTCGGCCGGCAGGCTGATGTTGTCGGGCGGCGACGTGCTGCAGCCGGCCAGAAGGCCCGCCGACAGCAAGGCCAATGCGGCCCACCCGGCGGCCCTCGCTCCTTTGCTCCGATGTCCTTTGTCGCGCTGCATCGCGTCCCCAGGACCGCGCACCTTATGCTGCATGAAGGCGGTCCTCACCACTTGGCGGACTGGGCCGTCTGGCCGAACAGGATGCGGCGCGAGGCCTCGTCGCTCACCGACGGCGTGGTGTTGATTTCCTTGGCCTTCAGGTAGGCGCGCACCGTGGCCGGACGCGCCGCGACCGCTTCGAACCAGCGCCGCAGATTGGGGAAATCTTCGAGCTTCTGGCCCTGGCGCTCGTGCGGCACGATCCAGGGGTAGCAGGCCATGTCGGCGATGGAATATTCGCTGCCCGCCACGAAGGGGCGATCCGCCAGGCGATGGTCGAGCACGCCGTACAGGCGGTTGGTTTCCTTGACGTAGCGCTCGATGGCGTAGGGAATGGGTTCGGGCGCGTAGCCCGAAAAGTGATGGTTCTGCCCGGCCATGGGGCCCAGGCCGCCCATCTGCCAGAACAGCCATTCCAGCACTTCGACGCGGCCGCGCACGTCGGAAGGAATGAAGCGGCCGGTCTTCTCGGCCAGGTACATCAGGATGGCGCCCGACTCGAACACCGGGATCGGCGCGCCGCCGCCGGCCGGCGCCTGGTCGACGATGGCCGGAATGCGGTTGTTGGGAGAGATCTTCAGGAATTCAGACTGGAACTGATCGCCCTTGCCGATATTGATCGGGTGGATGGCGTAGGGCAGACCGGTTTCTTCGAGAAAGAGGGTGATCTTGTGCCCGTTGGGCGTGGTCCAGTAGTAAAGGTCGATCATTGCTGCGATCCTGCTGCGTGGTGAAGGGGCGAGGGGATGGCAAGGCCGCCGATGCCGGCCGGGATAGCCTTAGGAATAGCCGTGCATCATACCGGCTTGTCCCGCGCCAGCGCCGATTCGATATCCGTGCGCAAGGATTGCGGCGTATCGGCGGGCGCAAAGCGTGAGATCACCTGGCCGTGGCGGCCTATCAGGAACTTGGTGAAATTCCATTTGATCGCCTCGGTGCCCAGGACGCCGGGCTTGCTCGACTTGAGCCAGCGATAGAGCGGATGCGCCTGGTCGCCGTTGACCTCGATCTTGGCGAACATGGGAAAGCTCACGCCGTATTGGGTTTCGCAAAAGCCGAGTATCTCGGCCTCGTCGCCCGGCTCCTGGCGGCCGAACTGGTTGCAGGGAAAGCCCAGCACCGAGAAGCCGCGGTCGGCATAGGCGCGCTGCAGCGCTTCCAGTCCCTCGTATTGCGGCGTGAAGCCGCAGCGCGACGCCACGTTGACCACCAGCAGCACCTGCCCGGCGTAGTCCGCCAGGCGGCGCTCCTGGCCGTCGATGCCGACGGCGGAAAAATCATCGATGGAGTTCATGCCTAAGCTCCCGGCCGGCTTGCGGCCCATGGTCTTCATATGCCTTTATACCGCGCGGGGCGCCAGCCCTCACGCCGCGTTTTCCGGGCTTGCCGCACCCGAGGGGCGTTGCGGCCGCGCGGCCACCCCGAGCCAAGCAAAAGAAACGGGCCGTCATGCCCGGCATGACGGCCCGTTCGATGACTCGCTATGGGGCTTCAGTTCAGTCTGGAGCCGCCGATCACGAAGCGGCCCATGCCCGACGCCAGCAGGGACAAGGCGCTGAACAGGTACATGAACTGCAGTTCCAGGGCATAGCCGCCGGTCTGGGGATTGGCGGTGAAGAACTGGCTGGTGTGCACCAGGGCCAGGGCCGTGAGCATGTTGACGACGATGATCAGGGCGCCGAGCCGGCCCAGGATGCCCAGGATGATCATCAAGGGCGCGACGACCTCGCCGATGTAGACCAGATAGCCGAGCGCGCCGGGCAAGCCGTGCTTGACCAGCATGTCGCCGATGAAACCGACGCCGTGCTGCAGCTTCCAGGTTCCGTGGAACAGGATGAGCAGGCCCAGGACCAGTCGCAGAATCAGTTTGCTGCCGTCTTCGCACTTAGGAAGCATGATGGATCGCCTCTTGAGAAATTGGAAAAACGCGCATTATGGGCAAACTATCCCGCTGTAAATAGCCCTGTGGACGGAACAATCCGTCCCAACCCGAATGGCGCGGTTCATTGCGCGGGTTTGGTGGCCGCGCCGCCGGTAGCCGGCGCGGGTGTGGTCGAAGAAGCCGGCGCCGTGGAGGCGGGGGCCGGCGCGGCGGTCGTGCCAGGGGAAGCCGCCGGCTCCGCCTTGGGCGCCGGCGCGGGCGTCTCGGCCTTGGGCGCGGGCTTGGGGATGCCCGTGTTTTCCGGCGTCAGCGGCACGGTAGGCGTGACGATCGGGGCAGGGGCGGGCACCACGGGTTTTTTACGGGCAGCCGCGGGATGTTCGAGCTGGGCAACGGCCAGGTATTGATGCAACAGATCGAAGAAACCGCTGTAGAACTGCGGCCGCGTCACCGTCACCGAGCTGGTCTTGACCAGCGCATCGTCCGAGGACATGAAGGGCAGCGACACGCTGCCCAGGACGCTCACGCCCACGCTTGCCGCGGTCGAGGTCTTCTTGAGCGAAAAGCTGTCCTGGATGGCGTTGGCGAACACTTGCGAATTGTCCGGGCCGGTGCTGTCGGGCGCGCAATTGACGTTGAAGGTGATCTGAGTATTGCGTCCCTCTTGATCGACGAAATTCTTGTGGCCCGAAACCAGGTCGCCGGTGGATTTGTCGATGCTGTAACCCTGGCTGAGCAGGGCGCGGCGCCCGGCGTCGCAGGCTACCTGGTAGCTGATGTCGAAGGAGCGCGAATAGGTCTGGTTCTGGACGAAGTTTTCCTCCTCGTAGGCCGGCTTTTTGGGGGAAGACCCGCAAGCGGTGAGAAGGAAAGCCAGGAAGGCAAGCGAGAGGGAAACTCGGAGCATGTCGATGGGATGTGAGGCGGCGGTGCGCCGCGAAGAGTTGGTTAATTTACCAAGTTTCCGGTGCTTATTGGCTAGCGGCCGATACGCTATGTATTATGTTTCACATGAACGCCCATGGCCCAGCCTCCGAGTGCCACGATCCATCATCCCTCTACAGTCCGGCTAGCGTAGCGCTGCTGGCGCCGTTGCACCAGGCGATGCAGGCACGCGCCTCGGACATCGCGGCGTTTTTCCATCAGCACGTCGGGCAGGACGCGATTTTGCGCGACATCCTGCCCCGGATGCTGTCGGAACCGGAATTGGAACGTTTCAAATCGTGGCAGACCGGCAACCTGCTCGACCTGGCCGCGCCCGATCTCACGCCCGGGCGGCATCGCAGCGAAGCCTTGCGCCTGGGGCGCTTGTACACGCAGCTCGGCCTGCCGCAACTGGATTTGATGCGCGGGCAGGAAATCCTGTATCGGGCCGTCGAGCACAGCATCGATATCCACGAACATGCCCAGGCCATGGCGATCGTGAGCCGGCGCCTGATGTGCAGCCTGGCCTGGCAGGCCGAGGCCTATCAGCGGGTGCAAAACCAGAGGCAGAACCTGCTGCAGGAGATCATCCGGCTGGTATGGGAAACCGACAACTATGCCGACCTGATCGCCCGGACCGCGGCAATCCTGGTGCGCCACGACGGCCTGACCGGCTGCGCTTTCGCCAAGCCCGATGCGCAGGGCGTTTTCCATTACGAGTACATTGCCGGCACGTCGCAGACCAGGCAATGCCTGATCGAGATCGACGCCCACAGCGACATGCCCGGCGCCTATGACGAAGACGCGCATGAGCACGGCACGATGGGCCGCGCCTGGTCCAGCACGCGCACGGAGTACAGCCTGAACGTCGAGCTCGATCCGCGCATGCGCCGCTGGCAATCTCTCTTTGCCCGGCATGGCGATTTCCGCTCGATCGTGGCGATTCCGCTGTGCCGCGCCGACGACATTCCCATTTCCGTGCTGTGCCTGTACGGCAAGTTTCCCGGCGGCCTGGTGTCGGCGGATCAGAAGGCCTTCGTCGAGCAGCTGCGGACCTTGCTGCTGTTCGCCTGCACGCAGCTGCACAAGCTATCGGGCCCCATCCCCGGCATGTCTTACAACGCGCGCCAGCGCTGGGCCACGCTCATCCAGCAGGGCCGCGGGCTGCGCATGCACTACCAGCCCGTGGTCTCGCTGGCCACGGGCGCGCCGACGGGCATCTATGCCCTGGCCTATCTGCAGGACGGCGACCAGGACCTGCCCCCGTCCATGATCCAGCCCCTGCTGTCGTCCGACGAATTCTTCACCTTTTATTGTCTCGGCATCAACCAGGCCATGGTTGATCGCGAATCCTGGCGCCGCGCCGGCCTGGGAGACCGGCGCCTGGGCATCAATCTGCGCTACAGGGCCTTGGGCGACCCGCGCTATCTGCGCGAAATACAGGCCGCCATGGCGCGGCACGACTGCCCCGCGCAACTGCTGACGCTGCACATCCTCGACCTGCCCGAGCCTTCCGAAGAGCTCGATGCGGCCGCCGCGAAGACCCTGGCGCAGATCGAGGGCCTGGGCATCAAGATCACCGCGGACGACCTGGGAGCAGGGCACAGCAGCCTGGAACGCCTGCGCCAGCTGCCGTTCAACACCATCAAGATCGATCACAGCATCGTTTCGCTGGTCGACAAAGACCCGACCAGCGTGCTGTTTTTCATCCATCGGCTCACCCGCCTGGGCCACACGCTGGGCAAGATAGTCCTGGTCGAAGGCGTGGACGGCGCGGACATGCTCGAAGCCGTCGCCCTGCTCAAGGCCGATGCCGTCCAGGGCCGGGCGGTCTGCCCGCTGTTGTCGGCCGAGCAGATGACGGTGTGGCTCAAGGAGGCGCCCGCGCTGACCTTGCCCGCCCATGGTCATCCGCGCAGCGGACTGGCCAAGCTCGCCAGCCTGCTGCTATGGGAAGAGCGCCTGCACCTCACGCTGGAAAAAGCCGTCGGCACACCTGCCGAATCCGCGCAAACGCTGGGGCCCGCGCTGCCTTTTCTGGCGGCTCGCTCGCATCAGCGCGCGCTCTTCATGGCGGCGCGCGATCACGGCCTGCGCAGCGACGCCTACCGCGCCGCGCGGCAGCATTTCATCGCGCAGCTCTTTCGCGAAGAAGCCCTTATTTCTTGAGCCGGCTGCCCCGGCGCCACTCGTCGCGCCAGAGCAGGCCCGCGCCCACCAGCGTCATCCCCGCCAGCGCGAACCAGGTGATCAGATAGCTCAAGTGGCTATTGCGAAAATGCACCTGCGTCAGCCCCGGCACCGGCGCCGTCCTGGGGTCGGGCTGCGCGCCCGGGCCGGCCTGCATATCGATGAAATACGGCGCCACCGTCCCCAGGCCGCGCTTGGCCGCGATGCCCTGCAGATCGCGCGTGTACCAAAGGTCGATGGCCGGATCGTTGTGCCGCAGGAAGACGCCATTGGGCTCGTCCATGCGCAGCAGCCCGGCCACCGTGACCGGGGTGGAGGAGGCGGGTTCGGCGCCGGCCTGCCGGCGCCATTCGGGCAGCACGAAGCCCCGGTTGACCATCACCAGCTCGCCGTCGTCGCGCCGCAGCGGCGTCAGCACCCAGAAGCCGCTGCCGAAGTCGGTGACGGCCTGCACCAGGGTTTGCTTGTCGTACAGGAACGTGCCGCTGGCCTGCACGTGCAGATATTCGTCGTCCGCCGTGTTCACGGCCGGCCACTGCGGCCGCAGCGGCGCTTCGATGGCCGGCTTATGCACCCGGCTGTCGACCTTGGATATCAAATCCAGTTTCCAGGCGCGGCGATGGACCTGCCAGACGCCCAGGGAACAAAACGTGACAAAGAGCAGCAGCGAGATCAGGACGATGACGGCCAGGCGCACCGGACGGGGCCCGGCGAAAGATTGGGAAGAGGCGTTCAAGATCTATTCCAGAAAGGGCAGCCGGCGATCAGCTGCCCGCGGAGCTGTGGTCCAGGCAGCAGGCGGCCGCGCCGCCGCGATCCGGCGTGTCGAGGCAGACGTCTTCCTCGACCTGCACCGTGACATGGGCGATGCTGAAGCGCACGGCCAGGCGGCGCTGCACCGCGCCCACGGCATCGCGCGCTGCCACGCCGCTGGCGGGCAGCACATGCAAGGTCACCATATGCTGCTCGCCCGTGATGGACCAGGCATGGATGTGATGGGCATCGCGGATCTCGGGCACGTGGGTCTCGAGATCGGCCTTGATGTCGGCCAGGGTGACGCCCACCGGCGTGCCCTCGAGCAGGATGTGGGCCGACGACTTGACGATGCCCCAGGCGCTCTTGAGGATGATGACCGCCACCACGATGGACAGGATGGGATCGATGGGCGTCCAGCCGGTGGCGAGAATGACGACGGCGGCCACGATGGCGGCCACCGAGCCCAGCATGTCGCCCATCACGTGCAGCCAGGCGCCGCGCATATTGAGGTTTTCGCGATTGCCGCCGTGCAGCACCATGAAGGCCGCGATATTGGCGGCCAGGCCGGCGCAAGCGACCACCAGCATGGTCTTGCCGGCAACGGGCACCGGAGCGGCGAAACGGCTGATCGCTTCGATCACGATCCAGGCCGCGATGACGAAGAGGGCACAGCCGTTGACAAAGGCCGCCAGCACTTCGAGCCGCTTATAGCCGTAGGACAGCTGCGCGGTGGCGGGGCGCTTGCCGTACTGGATCGCCATCCAGCTGAACCCCAGCGCCGCCGTGTCGCTCAGCATGTGGCCGGCGTCGGCCAGCAGCGCCAGCGAACCCGAGAGCAGTCCGCCGACGACCTCCACCACCATGAACACGGCGATGACGACAAAGGCCCAGCCTATGCGTCGCTGGTCCGTGATGCCGTGCAGATGATCGTGGCCATGGCCATGGTCATGATGGTCGTGGTCGTCGTGATTGGAGTGGTCGTGGCCGGCCATGGGGAAGTCCGTTGAAATCTGTTCGCCAGCCGTATCTTACAAAACGCTCACGACGGAGCTGTGAATAGGCCCGGTTCCACCGCGGGCATCCGGCGCGCCTTCCGGACGCGCCAGGCCGGGCGGGGGGAGCGGGATCGGCCTATTTCGCCGCCATCGGATTCGGCGTGGGCTCGCCGATTTTGGTGAGCGTGTTGCGGTCGGTGTGATGAAAGGGCTCCTCCTGGCCGCGGATCATCATCACGGTGTCCTGCTCGTAGGACCAGGTCCCGTCCGGGTTGATCTTCACGTGGATGCGAAACTCGACGGTCTTGAAGGCGTATTCGAGAAAGGGGTTCGAGCAGATGCCGTAGGTCTCGATGCCGCGCGTGGCCACGAGCTCGAATTCCTTGGCGTGCGCGGCGGCCGTGCCGCCCGCCATCGCGGTCTGGCCGCGGGGTATGGTCAGGGTGTGGATGATCGCGCCGGTCGCCGGTTCCCAGAGCCAGTAGCCGACCTGGTCATGATAAGTCTTGACCTGGTCGGGCTTGACGATGTGGGTGTGATAGCGCAGGCCGTAGAAGAGCTGCGGGCCGTTGGTCTGGGGGTCGATGGGCTGCAGCTCGATGCGCTCGACGAAAGCCTGCTTCTTGGGGCCCTCGGCCTTGGGCTTGACGTCCAGCCCGCGCGTGCCTTGCCATATGCCGGCCATGCCCGACAGCGGGCCGAGATTTTTCAGCGTGTCGAAATCGAGATCGGAAGGTTCGCTGTAGATGTCGGCGGAGAATTCGCTCATGAATGGGTCTCGTGAATAAAAGATGCGCGCGTGCGTCAGAAGCCGCGCAAAAGCGTGGGCAACTCAGCATACATGGCGTCGCGGGTGCGGTTGCCGGCGGTGCCGGGCATTTTCTTTTCGTCCTGGACGAGCCGGGCAAAGACCGCAATGCGGCCGTCCTTTTCCGCCCAGCCCACGAACCAGCCCCAGGGATGATCCTCGTCGAAGGTGTAATCGGGCTTGCGCGGATAGGCCATGCCGGTCTTGCCGTGCACGGTCCAGCCGTCCTTTACCGGGTGCTTTTCCACGATGTTCAGCGTCATGTCGATGGCATGCGCGCTGGCCGGGAGCCGCCGGTTCACGAGCTTGGACAGGAAAGCAATCTGCTCTTGCGGCGAGATCTTCAGCGAAGAGGCGATCCACGCGCGCTCCAGGCCGTCGTGCTTGCCCGGGTCGCCGGAAAAATCCGCGTTGCCGTAGCCGAATTTCACCGCATAGTCGTGCAGCGTCTTTTCGCCCAGCGCATGCGTGATCTGCTGCGAGAACCAGACGACCGAGTACTTGAGCCAGCGCACCGGATCGGTCGGCTGGCGCCAGGCGGCACCGCCCCAGTCCACATAGCCTTGCTTGTAAGGCAGTGTCGGATCGTGCTCGTTCTTCAGGAAGCCCGCGTCGTAGCCCATCACGGCGAACGCGATCTTGGCGGTCGAGGCCGGCGTCACGCGCGTCGCGCAATCGCCTTGCTCGAACAGCGTCTTGCCCGTCCTGGCGTCGGCGACCAGAGTGCAGATCGTCCCGGCTTGCGCCGCCTGTTGCGCCAAGCCGATAAGGCCTGCCGCAAGAACCATAAAAAGCCTGTGCGCCGCCATACCCTCAGGCCCGCATGCCGAGGGTGATCGCGCCCGCGCCGAGCAGCACCGCGCCGCCGGCATAGCCGAAGCGCCGCTGCGCGGTCGCGCTGGTCAGGCGGGTCGAAAGCCGCCTGGCCGCCAGCGCGTACATGGCCGCGTTGGCGGACGCGAACAGGACGAAAGTCGGCAGCAGGATGGCGCACTGCGATACGAAGCTGTGATCGGTCGAAATGAACTGCGGCACGAATGCGACGAAGAAAACGATGCTCTTGGGATTGAGCGCGGTCACGGTCCAGGCCGCCACGAAGCGTCGGCGCGCGGACTTTTGCAGCATCGGCAATTCAGCTTGCGCCGCGTCGCCGCGCAGGCGCCGCGCGCTCAGGATGGACTTGGCACCCAGATAGACCAGATATGTGCCGCCGATGAGCTTGAGCACGGTGAAGGCCGTGGCCGAAGCCGCGAGCAGGGCG
>Ga0209455_1000356_pt1 | contig 42747 bp, 39 predicted proteins | sample AraplaCol_mCL_r2_FD_184275 | JGI IMG/M metagenome (GOLD analysis project Ga0209455, IMG submission 184275) | Arabidopsis root microbial communities from North Carolina, USA - plate scrape CL_Col_mCL_r2 (SPAdes) (version 2) | ecosystem: Host-associated > Plants > Roots > Endosphere | place: USA... | reverse complement strand
CTGGTGCGATCTTGGCACCGCATTGAACACAACGGCAAGCGATCACTGGCTGCAATGGGGTCTCCGAAACTCTGATAGATTCAGAGCGGAGAAGCTTTTTTGTGTTGACTCGGGCAGCGAAATGGTGACCCCCTTTGCGGCCATCCTGAGTGCAGCCGGCCCACACAGCATTACAGCCGACAATCGCGCCCAGGTGCTAAATCCCGACGCCGACGGCAGCAGAAATGGAGGCACGACATTGCTGCTCTATCTTGATAAGCAAAGCACCCAGATAACGGGCGCCGTAACACTCAACACGCTTGCCACCGAAAATGGCGCACCCACCGACGTCGACACGATCGTAGGCGATGGCATCACAAACCAGGGCGACATCAAGACACAGCAGCACAGGGATTTCCAGATCCACGGTTTCATCAACACGTCGCACGGCCGTATCGATTCGTGCGTGCATCAGATAAGCCGTTTTGCCAATACGCAGGCTTTTCAGCTGGAAAGCAGCTCACCGCAATACCAAAGTCCCGCGGCGGTCCCGGAGCTGTACAGCCAGACTATTTCATTGACCAACAACGTGGAGCAGATCAGCAGCCGACGGATTGGGCACTGGCTGATCAGTTGGGACCGGACTCGCATCCAGTATCCCCTGCAAATGACTTACTACGTCGCAGGAAAGTCCGTGTTCGAAGAATACGTCCCTCCCTACGAGACACTTAGCTTGCTGAACTACAAAGTGGCAATCACACAGCGGCGTGTCATCGACGAAGACCATTACCGGCCCGGCGTCGGAACCTTCACCACGCATACTGACAGCGGGTTCCATTCCTTCCGAAAGGGTGGTCCTGCCGAAACGGATACCGATTGGACGAGCTTCACCACCCGCGATTACACCGACAATTTCGGTAGTTGTTATCGCGCGAAAATGACATCCAGCAATGGCGCGATCACTGATATCAATCGTGAACAGGGTTGCCCTGGCGACCACAACTGGGTGGTTTGGTTTGCGCATCCGGATGGTTCGCCACAAAACGCTGGCTGGTAGTCCAGAGAGGAGAGCGCACCTTGGGCGAATGGACGCCCAAGGCGCGCTTTTCTGCGTAGGGAACGTATCGTCGTGAACGCGCGATGCGCGCTTGAGTCAACGTGTTAAATCACCTCCCGTACACGTCCATCCACGGCTTGAGCAGCATGATCCACAATTCGTAACCCGTACGGTTCATATGCTGCCGATCCTCAACGAACCACTTCGGCTGCGGCTGGCCATTTGCTCCCAGCATCGGCGTAAACACATCGATATACGTCACATTCTTTTGCGTTGATGCATAGTCGCGCACCCGCTGATGGTGGAAGTGGCCAGCATAATTCCGTTAGGGACTTCGCCAGCGCATCAACGCCGCTTCAACTCGCTGACTTCAAGCACCTGCGCCATGTGCCGGCCGTCCCAGCGATAAATCAGATGCTGGGCCTGCACGCACGGCGCCACCACGTCGGGGTAGAACGCCGCCAGGCATTCGCCCCCGCGATGGCGCACGCTGTCGTACACGATGCCGTTGGAGCCTTCCGCCAGCAGCCTGCGCGCCAGCTTGACGCTGTCGGCGTAGCTGTCCGGATCATGCGCCTGCGTCCAGCCGCCGCGGATGTCGTGCAGCTTGCAATCGACGCTGGTGCGGTAGCAGCGCATTTCGGCGTCGCAGGCAGGTTCCGAGGTGGCCGCAAGGAAACGCTCGCGGTGGTACACGGTTTCTTCCACCGCGGTGATCACGTTGCGCGCTGCGTAGAACACGCCCCAGGTGCCGTCGGAAAAACGGCTGCCTTCCGGATTCAGATGGGTGAATGCGGCCATCACCGGCGTCGAGCCCGGGCCGGAGATACGGCGATCGCGCGGCACCAGGCGCAAGGCATCGGCCTCTTCGCGCAGGCGCGGATTGGTCATGGCTTCGATGGCGAAGATGGCATCCATGTCGGCCGGATCGGCAATGCGATCGAACAGGCCAGCCGGCGGAAAGCGGCTCGGCACGATGCGATAGGCATGCGTCCAACGGATGCGGCGTAGGGGAGGCGTGTCGATAGGCATGGCGTGGTCCGCGGCACATCACCGCAGCGTCGGTGTTCGTCCCTGTTCGACGGGGAGGGGAAGGGTGCCGGAACGGCTTCTCGCCGACTGCGACGAAGTGCTTACCAGCCGCGTTGCGCGTCCAGGTATTGCCGCACGACGTACAGATCGGCCACGTTGCCCGACAGCATCCGATCCAACGCCGACTGCCCGCCAAACAGTGGCGAGCGGTTGGGTTTGTGCAGCCATGCATCGGCTTGTTCGGGATTGGGGAACAGGATCTGCAGCGCCTTGTAGATGCCCAGCAGATAGCTGATGCGCTCCAGCGTGTCGCGCCCCAGCGCGCCATCCTGGTGACGCTTCCACTTGTAGAACGTGGACTCGGGCGGTTCGCCGAGCAGCCTGCGCTGTTCGGTAATGCGCAGGTTCCAGCGCTCGGCCATGTTGAAGAACGCGCGCAAGGCGGGGGCGCTCAGTTCTTCGGCAGGGGTTAGCCTGGTCAAGGCATGGGCTGTCATGGCTGACTCTCCCGATGAAGTTTAAGGTCATACTACTTCATCTGTGAAGTTATTGCCAATGCCCCAGCGCGCCAGCCAAGCGGCTAGTGCTTGGCACAGTCGCAACCGTAGTCCGGCTCCGAGCCGCCGTCGGCGATAAACCGGTCGATGCGCTGCTCCAGCACCGGCAAGGGCACGGAACCCAGGGACAGGATGGTGTCGTGGAACGCGCGCAGGTCGAATTTCGGCCCCAGCGCTTTTTCGGCCTTGGCGCGCAGTTCCATGATCTTGAGATAGCCCAGCTCGTACGAGAGCGCCTGCCCGGGCCAGCTGATGTAGCGGTCCACCTCGTTGGCGATTTCGCGATCGGACAGCGCGGTGTTCTCGGTCATGTAGTCGATCGCCTGCTGGCGCGTCCAGCCCAGGTGGTGGATGCCGGTGTCGACCACCAGGCGGCAGGCGCGCCACATCTGGTAGGTGAGGTAGCCGAAGCGCTGGTAGGGCGTCTTGTAGATGCCCATTTCGTTGCCGAGGTATTCCGAGTACAGCGCCCAGCCTTCGCCGTAGGCGGAGATATAGCTGTTGCGGCGGAACGCGGGCTGATCGTGCTGCTCCTCCGCCAGCTCCAGTTGCAGGGCATGGCCGGGATACGACTCGTGCAGGGTCAGCGCCGGCATGTTGTAGAGCGGGCGCGAGGGCAGGTCGTAGGTATTGACCAGATAGACGTCCGGGCCGCCGCGGCCGGAGGTGTAATACGGCGCGATCGCGTCCGGCACCGGCTCGATGGTGAAGCGCGAGCGCGGCAGGTGGCCGAAGAACTTGCCGAGCTGGCCATCCACTTCCTTCGCCACCCATGCGGTCTGGTCGAGCAGCGACTGCGGCGTCTTGGCGTAGAACTGCGGATCGGTGCGCAGGAAATGCAGGAACTCGGCGAAGCTGCCCTTGAAGCCGGTTTCGTGCATGGCGTCCAGCATCTGCGCATGGATTTTCGTGACCTGCGCCAGCCCGATGTGGTGAATGGTGTCGGGGTCCAGATCGAGGGTGGTGTATTCGCGGATCTGCTGGCGGTAATAGTCCTTGCCATCGGGCAGCGCCTCGGCCGCCAGCGTGGTGCGCGCCTGCGGCACGTATTGGGTGCGGAAGAAAGCAAGCAGCTTTTGGTACGCAGGGATGACGTCGTGCTCGATCTTCGCGCGCGCATCGGCCTGGATGGCCGCGGCCGTTACCGCTGGAATGTTCGACGGCAGATGCTTCAGCGGCGCATAAAACGAGGTCTGCGTGGGGTCCTTCACATCGGCGACGGCGGCAATGGATACGTCGCGCCCTGCCAGCACCGCCTTCGGCACGCTGAAGCCGCGCTTCAAACCCGCCCGCATGTTGGCGATTTCCTGGTCGAAATACGCCGGCACCTGGCCGAGGCGATCCACGTAGTGGCGATAATCGGATTCGCTGCGCAGCGCATCGTTGCCAAGGCTGTCGTCCAGTCCGCTCCAAAACGCCGAGTCGCTGTTGAACGGCATCTGCCATTGCTTGAATTGCTGGTCGGCGATGAAGTTGCGGATCTGCTCGCGATAGATCGCGTAGTTCACCTGCTGCGCTGGCGAAAGTGCTTTCGGATCGATCGCATCCAGCTGGCGCATCACCTTCTGCCAGTAATCGAGCCGTTCCTGCTGGCTCTTCGCATCCACCTGATCGAGGCGGCCGCTGTTCGGCTGGGCTTCGCCAGACGCGCTCACGCCGGCCTGGCCGGTACGCCACGCCCATTCCTGTTGGTAAAGCTGCTTGAAGCGTGCGTCCGCGCTTGCTTGCTGCGCGAACGCCGGCGCGGTCAGCAGCAAGCCTGCGGCCAGGTATCCGATGCGGGTGGCGAGTTTCACTGCGTTTGATTCCCTGTTGAAGACATCGCAGCCATGGCGGCCGACACGGCATCTTCCACGCTCCAGCTATTCAGCGCCTGTGGCGAAAGCTGGGGCAGGGCGGCGCGTAGCAGCAAGGCGCGCGTTTCGTCTTTAACGCGCGCCACGCGCAGGCCGACACCGCGCGCCTGCAGCCAGCCGGAAAAATCCCCCAGCGATTCCAGCGCAGTGCTGTCCAGATCGGGCGAGGCTTCCAGGCTCAATACCACCTGCTTCACGTCGTCGTGCCCCTGCACCTGCCTGCGTGCCAGCGCCATCACGGCCTCGGCGTTGGCGAAGAACAGCGGTTCTTCCGGCCGCAGGATGAGCATGCCGCCCGGTTGCACCGCATTGGGATGCTGTGCGATATCCACGAAATCGTGACTGCCGGCGAGCCGGCCCAGCACGCTGACGCGCGCCGCAGCCAACTGGCGCAGCAGCAGGATCAGGCTGAAGGCCATCGCGAACAACAGGCCATTGAGGATGCCCAGCGACAACACCGCGATCACCGCAGCCAGCGCCAGCAAGCGATCGCGCTGCCATTGCAGGTACGGGCGGAATACCGACAGCCGCCATGACTTGCTCACCGCATGAATCACGATCGCAGCCAGCACGGTAAGCGGAATGCGCTCGATCCAACGCAGCAACAGCCCCACCATCAGCAGCACCGTGGCCGCTGCGATCAGGCCGGCCAGCCGCGATTGCGCACCGGCCGCCTCATTGGCGGAGGTGCCGGAGTAACCGGCGGCCACCGGCATGCCCTGGCACAGGCCGCTCACCACGTTCGCCAAGCCCAGCACCAGCAGGTCGCGATTGGGCGCGACCGGATCGTTGTGCTTCAACGCAAAGCCGCGAATCGAGCTGTACGACTCGGCATACAGAATCAACAGCAAGGCCGCCGCCAGTTCCACGCTGGGCAGCCATTGGCCGCTGGACGGCCAGACCGGCATGCCGAAGCTCATCTGCATGCGGATGGTGCCGGTGAGCGGCACGCCATGCGCCGCCAGCCAACCGGATGCGGCAACCCCGAGCGTGATCACCAGCAGGCTTCCCGGCAAACGGCGCAAGCGCTCGCAGGCGTACAACAGCAATAGAGCCAGCAAGCCGGTAGCCAGGGTCAGCGCATGGATCTGCCTGGAGGTACGCACCAGATCGGCGATCAGCAAGGGCACGAAATCGCCGCGCAACACCGGCCAGCCGCCCAGGTGCGGCAGCTGCTTGAGCGCAATGACGACCGCCAGCCCGAACGTATAGCCGCGCAACACCGGCCGCGCGATAAGGTGCGAAAGGCCACCCAGGCGCGCCGCGCCCGCGATCAGAAAACACACGCCGCCCAGCAGCACCAGCGTCGCCGCCACCGCCACGCGATTCGCCCCGCCGCCCGCCAGCAGCAGGGTACCTGCCGCCAGCACCGCTGCCGAAGACGACGTGGACGACACCACTGCGAAGCGACTGGTACCCAGCAAGCCGTAGCAGATCAAGCCGACGATCAGCGCCACCACGCCCGCCTGCGGCGGCATGCCGGCAATGCCGGAATAAGCGACGGCCTCGGGCAGCAACAAACCCGCAATGCCCAGTCCCGCCAGCACGTCGGCGATGCGCGCCGACGAAGCGGCCGTGCCGCTCATTGGATGGCTCCGCTCCAACCCGGCAGATAAGCCGTTTCGTGCGAATGGGCGAGCAACAACGCATCCTGCAGCAATTTCGGGGTAACGCGATTGCCCTTGAGCTTGAGATGGCGCCGGTAGAAATCCGCCCACAGGAATTCCGAGTAGGGCGTGGCGTCCTTGGCATAGCCGCCGGCGGTGCGCACGCGCGCGGCGAGGGTGCGGTAGGGATCGTCGGCCAGTTCGGTCAGGTTGCGCGGAATCGCGTCGTATTCCTGCCGCTGGCCGTGCTCGTTGTACGGATGCGCCCAGCGGTTGAATTCCATGGTGCGCCAGAACACCTCCGGCAGCAGCCAGGAAAAATCACGCTGGATCATCACCGGCACCTGCTTGACGCCTTCTTCGCACAAGGCAAGGCCGAGATGATGGTGATCGACGATGTAGACCTGCTGCTTGGGCCCGATCACCCCTGGAAACCAGTGCGCGGCCAGCAGCTCCTTGCGTTTCTTCTTGCCGAGCTTTTCCCACTCCGCCCGTTTCTCCGCCACTTCCGCCTTGCCCACCGTCATCTGGGTGGGCCGCAGCTTGGCCGGCGCGATCGACAACAAAGGATGACGCACGCCTGACGACGACATAAGGTGACTCCCGCGCTAGCCCTGGTTGGCGCAGGGTAGCTCAAGCGTGCATGCGCGGGTTGGGCTGGGCGCCTATTCCAGCCCCGAGTAATAGCCGCGCATCGCCTGCATGTAGGAGTTCAAGTCACGGTCCGGCGCGGTCTGGAATATCTCGCCGGTGTTCTCCATCCGGTCGATGCGGTCCGGCCGGAAATTGCGGAAGTCCCTGCGCAGCCGGCACCAGGTGCCGAGCGTCCATTTGCCGCCCCAGAACGCCAGGCACAACGGCTCCACCTCGCGCTCGCTGGCGCGGCCCGCCTCGTCTTTATAGAGCAGCCGCAACACGTGCTGGGCTTCGATCGCCGCATGCAGCTGGTCGATGCGCTCGGCGAAGGCGGTGGAATGCGCGTCGCGCCAGATCGGTGCGTAGATGCGCGTGCGCGAGGAACGCTCGCGCAATTCCGGCGGCAGCACGGCCTCGATCTTCATCAGGGCAGCTTGCGCCCCCGCGGCCAGCTTCTCGCCTGCAAACGCGCGGACAAAACGCGTGCCGACCACCAACGATTCGAGCTCTTCGGCGGTAAACATCAGCGGCGGGATGTCCGAGCCCTTGCGCAACATGTAGCCGACGCCGGCCTCGCCTTCGATCGGCACGCCCGAGAGCTGCAGATCTGCCACGTCGCGATAGACCGTGCGCAACGATACCGCCAGCATTTCCGCGAGCTGGCGCGCCTGCAGCGCGGTACGTCGACCGCGCAGGGCGTTGATGATGAGGAAAAGGCGATCGGCGCGACGCATCCACGCATGATCGCCCAGGTCGGGGCTGCGGACCAGCGTCCGAAGTCATGCAAGCGCGTCGCAGTGGATGAGACTTGGCTATGCAGGACGAATGAAGACATGCCGGTTGCCATCGTCCATCTCACGCCGCCTGCTGCGCGATAAACTCGGCATCCCTGGCCGCTACCCGCTGCATGGCGGGCCGCGCGATCACGCGATCGATATAGGCGCGCAGCGGCGGCGTTTCCGGCACCAGCTTGAACAACGTGGTCCAATGCAGGGCGCCGCCCCACAGCACGTCCACCGCGGTGAAGCGCTCGCCGAGCATGTACGGTCCCCGCGCCAGCTGCAGTTGCAAGGCGTTGATCACGTCGTCCCAGCTGCCATAGGGCGAGGTGGACGGCGGTGCCGGTTCGCGGTTCAACGAGCGGTCGACCAGCGCCGGCTCGAAACAGGTTCCGTAGAAAACCAGCCAGCGCAGGTAGGCGCCACGCAGCGGATCGTCGAGCGCCGGGGCGAGCCCTGCCTCCGGGTACAAGTCGGCCAGGTACAGGAACACGGCAGGCTGTTCGGTAATCAATACGTCGCCATGCCGGATCGCCGGCACCTTGCCCATGGGATTGATCGCCCGGTAGTCCGGCAGGCGCGATTCGCCGGCCTTGAGGTTGAGCAGCTGCAATTCGTAATCCGCGCCCAGTTCTTCGAGCAGCGCAAACGTGCCGCCCGAGCGGCTGTTGGGTGCGTGATAGAAAGTGATCCTGCGATTCATGTCGTTACCTCGATTACAGGTGCCGCACTTCGGCCGGCGCGTTCTGCCAGTTGTTGCTGCGTCCATCGGAAAAGCGCAGCGGCGCCTCGATCAATTCGGCCGGCTCGGCATCGTCCAGGCAGAACACGTTGACGAAATAGAAATCGCCGCCCAGCACATCCAGATGGCCCTTGCCGAACGGCCGGATGCCGCAGTGCCTGCAGAAAAGGTGATGCATGCTGTGAGTGCCGAATTGGTAGTCGGACAACTCATCCGCGCCGCTGATCAACCGAAATGCATCCGGCTTCACCACCACACCCCACTGCCGCGCCTTGGTGCAGATGGAGCAATTGCAGCGCCCGGTGCCTTGGGCAAGGTCGATATCTGCTTCGAACGTCACCGCGCCGCAATGGCAACTGCCGTGATAAGTCTTTTGCATGGTGAACTCCTGGATGATGGTCATACGCCGCTCAAGCCGCCGGATGCTTCATCCGTCGAGCGCATGTGCAGGGTGGAAGCGGCGGCCGGTATCACCAGCACGCGCTTGCGTTCGGGCTCGAATGCCGGCGTGAGTTGCACGACGCGATTACCTTTGTCCGGCTTCTTTTCTTCCTGCGTGGCGGGCCATCGATATTGGCCGTCCATCAACAGGCCGCGTAGATACATCGGCCGGTATGCGGCCAACAGTCGATTCACGAAGTTGCTGGTAGTCATGACGTCATGCCGCCTGGACGATGTCGATCCGTTCGCCGGCCAGCCAGGGCGGCGGCACGGCGTGCTTGAACAAGCGATACCAGTGCTCGCGGTCGCTGGCGTTGTAGAGATCCAGCGTGTGGATGATTTCCCGCGCAAACTCGATGCTGCCCAGATGGCTGGCGGTGATCACGCCGCCGTCACTGACGGCGAGCACGTTGGCGTCGTATTGGTCGTGGCCGGCGTATACCGGCACTTCGCGCCCGATCTGTCCCGCCCAATTGCCAGTATGACGGCAATGGTCGAGCAAACCGGCGCGCGCCAGCAGCGGCACGCCCTGGTCGATCGCCGCCACCGGCGCGCCCGCTTCGTACACGCGCCGCGCCATCGATGCGGCCCGCCCACGCTGGGTGGACAGCCACAGATGTCCTCCTGGCAGGATCAACAACGCGGCGGCATCCAGATCAAGCTCATCCAACGCGACGTCGGGCGTCACTTGCAGCCCGCTCATCGACGTGACCGGCTCGCGCGTGAAGCTGGCGCTGCGCACGTCCCATTCCCCCGGCCGGCGGATTTCGGCCAGCGCCAATGCCACCTGCCAATCCGCAAAGCCGTCGAACACCAGCACATAAATCGTGTCGCGCATGATCGTCCCTCCTTTTCGATGCTGGGAGCTTGCGCCCCGGCTACTGCCAGCGTGTTGTCAGCAGCACGCTGCCGATGGGTTCAGGTGATCGACTGGCTTCCATCGGCCTGAGCCGGGACAATGGCGGCCCCTTTGCCAGCAGGTTCGCCATGAAGCCCATCTCGCTGATCCAGTTTTTGATCGAAGAACGCCGCGCCGGCCACATCAACGCCGAGCTCACCTTGCTGATCGAAGTGGTGGCACGCGCCTGCAAGCGCATCGCGGTGGCCACCAACAAGGGCGCTCTTGGCGGCGTGCTGGGCGAAGCGGGAACCGGCAACATCCAGGGCGAAGCGCAGAAGAAGCTGGACGTGATCTCCAACGAGATCCTGCTGGAGGCCAACGCCTGGGGCGGCCAGCTCGCCGCCTGCGCATCCGAAGAGATGGAAGATCCGCAGCCGATCCCCGACATGTATCCGAAGGGCCATCACCTGCTGCTGTTCGATCCGCTGGACGGCAGCTCCAACATCGACGTGAACATTTCCGTCGGCACGATCTTCTCGGTCTTGCGTTGCCCCGATGGCGTTTCCGAGCCGAAGGCCGAACACTTCCTGCAGCCCGGCACCACCCAGCTCGCCGCCGGCTATGTGGTGTATGGCCCCGCCACCGTGCTGGTGCTGACCTTCGGCCACGGCGCGCACGAGTTCACGCTGGATCGCGAAGTGGGCAGCTTCACCTTGAGCCGCCGCGACATCCGCATTCCCGAACAAACCGCCGAGTTCGCCATCAACATGTCCAACCAGCGCCACTGGGAAGCGCCGATGCAGCGCTACATCGGCGAACTGCTGGCCGGCAAGGACGGCCCGCGCGGCAAGGATTTCAATATGCGCTGGGTGGCCTCGATGGTCGCCGACGTGCATCGCATCATCACGCGCGGCGGCGTGTTCTACTATCCGCTGGATGCAAAGATCAAAGCCAAGGGCGGCAAGCTGCGCTTGATGTACGAGGCCAATCCGATGGCTTTCATCATCGAGCAGGCGGGTGGCGCGGCGACGACCGGCCGCGAACGCATTCTTGAGCTACAACCGATGGGGCTGCATCAGCGCGTGCCGGTGTTTCTGGGTTCCCGGCAGGAGGTGGACGTGGCCACGCATTACCACCTTGAGGCGGACGGCGCGAAGGTCTGATTCACGCGGACGCAGGCTGGGATGAAATCCCAGCCGCGGCTACGCGGTGATTTCACCGTAGCGGCGCTGCCGCATCCACTTCGTCACGATCCACTTTTCCCCCCGCGTCACCGGCGTGCCGCCATGCAAGGTCAGGCGATCGAGCTGGTTGTGGCTGTTGGTGTATTCGAAATAGACGGCTGAACCTTTTTTCGGCACCACTTCCAGGCCGATCTCGGGAAAGATGGTGGTGCCGCCTTCTTCCACTTCGTTCAAGTACATCACCATGGTGGACACGCGCTGGCCGCCGATGGTCATCTGCACCTGGCTGCCGGGATCTTCCGGCGGGAAATAATCGAAGTGCGGCTTGTATTCGCCGCCGATGCCGTAATGCAGGATCTGCAGACCTTCGCCGTTTTCCACCGGCCAGTTCATCACCTCGGAGATGCGCCGGTCCAGGCGTGCAATGAAGGGATCGGCGTTGAGGGCGAAGAAGGTACCTTCGCTGCTGCGGTCGGCAATGACTTCGTGCTTGCCGGTGAGTGGGTCGACGGTGGTGGAGCGGCGCATCTTGTCGGCGGAGCGGCGGATGAGTTCGTCGCATTCCTCTTCGCTCAGCACGCCGTCGAGCACGGCGATCATCGGCCGATTCACCCGGGTGACGATACGGACGTCGCGATCGGAGGTACGAATGAGATTGCCGGCATGAAGCCGCGGTTTTTCATAGACGTAGCCGCCGGCCGGCTTGGCTTGCGGTTGTGGCTGTGAGGTCGCGACAAAGGGACCGCTCATCACGCCGTTGACCGCCGCGCGCGCGAACACGGGGTCGAAATGGTTGCGTACCATGTCGTCGATCAGCGATTGCGGGGCACAGCCGCGCGAGAGGTTTTCCTGAATCCAGTTGTGCCATTCGGGCGGCAGGTGGGTCATCGCGTTCATCGCAGAGTCCTCAGGTCCACAGCGCTATCGATTCGGTAGGGATGTGCGCCGCTGGTCGCAGGGCGGCGCGCAGGCGATTGTGAACCTGTTGGGCCGATAAGTGCGAGGGCGAGGCTCCTGCCGCCCACACCTCACCCTAGCCATCCCTCCCCTACTGACGCAGGGGGAGGGAATGTCCTGTGAGCCTCACGCCAGTCCGTGACTGCGCAGCAACGCCTCCGGCTCCGGCTTGCGCCCGCGGAACGCGATAAAGCTCTCGATCGCCGGGCGGCTCGCGCCCACCGCGAGGATTTCGCGGCGGAAGCGCTCTCCGGTAGCCGGGTCGATCACGCTTTGCCCTTCGCGCGCATGCTCTTCGAAGGCGCCGAACGCATCCGCGCTCAGCAGCTCGGCCCACAGATAGCTGTAGTAACCGGCCGCGTAGCCACCCGCAAAGATGTGGGTAAAGGCATGCGGAAAGCGCTGCCAGGCCGGCGGATGCAGCACCGCCACTTCGTGGCGCGCCTGCTCCAGCACGGCGAGCGTGCGTGCACCCTGGGCGGGGTCGTATTGCAGATGCAGCAGGAAATCGAACAGCGCGAATTCCAGCTGGCGCACCAGGAACAGGCCGGCGTGGAAGTGCCGCGCCGCCAGCATGCGTTCGAAGAGTTCGTCCGGCAGGCGTTCGCCGGTTTCCCAGTGCCTGGCGAACATGTCCAGCGCCTCGCGGTTCCAGCCGAAGTTCTCCATGAACTGGCTGGGCAGCTCCACCGCATCCCATTCGACGCCATCGATGCCGCCGACGGAGGGCAGCGGCACTTCGGTCAACAAGTGATGGAAGCCATGGCCGAATTCGTGGAACAGGGTCAGCACGTCGTCATGCGTGAGCAAGGCGGGACGGCCTTCGGTGGGCGGCGCGAAATTGCAGGTGAGGAACGCCACCGGCAGTTCCAGCTGCGTGCCATCGTCGAAGCGGGCGCGGCACACATCCATCCATGCGCCGCCGCGCTTGCCGCTGCGGGCGTAAAGATCGATGTAGGCGCCGGCGAAGATGTGCCCGTCGGCATCGACCACGTCGTAATAGCGCACGTCCGGATGCCATACGTCGATGCCGTCGCGTGGTTTCAGCGTGATGCCGTAAAGCTTCTGCACCAGGCCGAACAAGCCGTCGATCACCGCCGGCAAGGGGAAGTACGGCTTGAGCTGTTCCTCATCCAGCGCGTATTGCTTCTGCCGCAGCTTTTCCGCAGCGTAGGCGACGTCCCAGGCTTCGAGGTTGTCGATCTTCAGTTCCTCGGTAGCGAAGTCGCGCAGCGTGGCCAGTTCCTTCTGCGCGACCGGCTTGGCGCGCGCGGCCAGGTCACGCAGGAAACCCAGCACCTCATCCGGCGTGCCGGCCATCTTGGTGGCGAGCGATTCTTCGGCCGCATTCGCAAAGCCCAGCAACCGGGCCGCCTCGTGGCGCAGGGCCATGATCCTGTCGATGCGCGCGGTGTTGTCGTACTTGCCGGCGTGCGGTCCCTGGTCGGACGCGCGTGTCTGGTAGGCCCAGTACACGCGTTCGCGCAGGCCGCGGTTGTCGGCATAGGTCATCACCGCTTGCACGCTGGGTTGCTTGAGCGTGACCAGGTAGCCTTCCAGGCCTTTTTCCTTCGCATATTGGCGCAGCACGGCACGGCCCGATTCCGGGATGCCGGCCAGGTCGCGTTCGTCGGTGATGTGTTCCTGCCAGGCGTCGGTGGCGTCGAGCACGGCATTGGAGAATTCGGTGGAGAGCTTGGACAGCTCCACGCCGATATCGCGGAAACGCGAGCGCGCCGGTTCTTCCAGCGCTACGCCGGAGAGCTTGAAATCGCGCAGCGCATGTTCCACCAGGGCGCGCTGTGCGCGCGAGAGTTTGGCGAAATCCGGCGCATCGGCCACCGCTTGCACGGCAGCGTAGAGATCGCGGTTCTGCCCGACCTCGATCGAGTAGTCGGTGAGCATCTCTTCGGCCGGGCCGTAGACCTTGCGCAGGGCCTCGCTATCGGCCACCGAATGCAGGTGCGAAACCGGCGACCAGGCATGCGCAATGCGCTGCTCGAAACGCTCCTGCGGCAGCATCACGGAGGCGAAGTCGCGCGCCGCCCCGGGCGCGGTCAGCGCGGCGATGCCGGCACGGCCTTCAGCCAGCAGGGTTTCGACCGCGGGCAGTACGTGTTCGGGCTGGATGCGGGAGAACGCCGGGAGTGCGCTGTCGGCCAGCAGGGGATTGTCTTGGCTCATGGTTTCGCTCCTTAGAGGACCGGAAGGGTGCTGGCGCCGCACGGCGAAATCAAGCCGGCATCCAACGCCATACGATGTCATCGCGCCCGTCGTACCATCGCGCGCATGCTACCTGCCGATATTCCCGCCCTGATCGGCCGTATTCCGCTGTTCGCGCATCTGACCGATGCGCAGCGGGCGGCATTGGCCGGCTATTTGCACTGGATTTGCCTGCCCGGCGGCCAGTACCTGTTCCGCGCCGGCGAAGTGGCCGATGCGCTGTACTTGCTGCGCAGCGGCAGCCTGGGCGTGTTCGATGGACCGACCGAGTTGATCCGGCAAGTGGCGGCGGACGATTGCGTGGGCGAGATCAGCCTGCTGGGCGGCGAGGCGCTGCGCTACAACGTGCGCGCGCTGCGCGATTGCGAATTGCTGCGGCTGGACCAGCAGCATTTCGAGCAGCTGATCGAACACCATCCGCGCGCCATGATGGGCATGGCGCGCCAGGCGGTGGATCGGCTGATCCGCCGCGAACGCCATGTGGAGCCGCCGGACAAGCCGCGCACCTTTGCGATCCTGCCGGTGGACGCGAGCGTGCCGGTGCGCGGCCTGGCCATGCAGCTGGCCCAGGCGCTGGAGAGCTTCGGCAATTGCCTGGTGATCGATGCCGAGCATGGTGCGAATCGCGGCAGCGACTGGTTTGCCGAGCGCGAGGCGCAGGTGCGCTTCGTGATCTATCTGGACAGCACCGGCGATGCCTCCTGGCGCCTGCGTTGCCTGCGCCAGGCCGACGTGCTGTTGCTGCCTGCGCTGGCGGCCCAAGCGCCCAGGCCGTGGCCGGAAGCCGCACCGGGCCACCCGGCGCGCGTGCGGCATCGGCCGCGGCACCTGTTGCTGATCCATCCCGCGCACCGCGTGCTGCACGGGGCCGCACGCCGCTGGCGGGCGCTGTTCAGCGGGGACATTCACCATCATCATCTTTGCAGCGAAAGCGATATTCCACGCATCGCGCGCCTGATCAGCGGCCACGCGCGCGGCCTGGTGCTGGCCGGTGGCGGTGCCCGCGGCCTGGCGCACCTGGGCGCCTTGCGCGCACTGCGCGAGGCCGGCCATGAGTTCGACGCCGTGGGCGGCACCAGTATCGGCGCCATCATCGGCGCAGGCGTTGCCAACATGTGGAGCATCGACGAGATGATGCGCGTGTTTTACGAGTCATTCGTGCGCGGCAGGCCGCTGTCGGACTGGACGCTGCCGCTGGTGGCGCTGACGCGCGGACGCCGTGCGGCGATCATGCTGCGGCGCGCCTTCGGGGCGATCGATATCGAAGACCTGGAACGGCCTTTTTTCTGCGTATCCACCAATCTCTCCGGCCAGGGCAAGATGGTGCACCGCCATGGGCCGCTGTGGTTGTGGCTGCGCGCAAGCAGTTCGATTCCCGGCATCCTGCCGCCGGTGCTGCACCATGGCCAGGTGTACGTCGACGGCGCCTTGGTCGACAACCTGCCGACCGACGTGATGACGGAGGACGGCATCGCGCACATTACGGCGGTGAGCATTCACGCCGAAATCGTGCTGCGCGCCCAGGCCGAGGAGTTCGCCACGCCGCCGTGGTGGCGGCTGTGGCTGCGCCAGCGGCGCGGCGTTGGCTGGCCGCGGCTGGTATCCACGCTGACCCGCGCGGCGATGGTGAACAGCGAGGAGACCAGCGAACGCTGCCGCGCGCAGGCGGACCTGTTGATCACGCCGCCGCTTGAGCATGTGGGCATGCTCGACTGGCGCGACTGGCAGCTGGCGGTGGACGCCGGCTACCAGGAAACCCTGCGCGTGCTGGAAGCGCAGCAACGCAACCCGCTGCCGCCGAACGATGCGGCACAGCTTTCGCTCGAAGGCTAAAATGCCCGGATGAAATCCGTGCGTTCTTTCAAGGGCATCGTGCCCACCCTCGGCGCCCGCGCCTATGTCGACCCGGCTGCCACCGTGATCGGCGACGTCGTGCTGGGCGATGACGTTTCCATTTGGCCCGGCGCGGTGTTGCGCGGCGACGTGAACTACATCCGCGTCGGCGCGCGCAGCAATATCCAGGACGGCAGCATCGTGCACGTGACGCACGACGGCCCGTATTCGCCCGGCGGCTTTCCCACCGTGATCGGCGAAGGCGTCACCATCGGCCATGCCGCGGTGATCCATGCCTGCACCATCGAGGATTACTGCCTGATCGGCATGCACGCGGTGGTGCTGGATGGCGCGCTGGTCAGGCGGCACGGCTTCGTCGGCGCGGGCAGCGTGGTGCCGCCGGGCAAGGTGGTGGGCGAGGGTGAGCTATGGCTGGGCAATCCGGCCAAATGCGTGCGGGTGCTGACCGACAAGCAGATCGAGCAGCTGCACTATTCGGCGGATCACTATGTGCGCTTGAAGGACGCGTATCTGGCCGAGGTCGGTTAATTCCCGCCAGCCTGCTGGGCCCGGATGCGCGCCGCTTCCGCCTCGTGCTTGCGTCGCTCGATCACGCGCTGCGCATCGAGCACGCTGCCGAGCAGGGCAAGCTTGTAATTGTGCGAGTCGTATTGGCGCAGCAAGGAAAGTTCGCGCTGCGCCTCATCCAGGTCGCCGCCGTTGATGGTGCTTTCCACCGCATCGCAGGCTGGCTTGAATGCGTCATGCAAGCGGCGCTGTGCAATGGCATTGTTCGGGTCGAGCTGCAGCACGCTGAAATAGAACTCGTAGACATTGCTGCCGACCGGCGCGACCAGGCGCTTTTCCTGGTAGGCCTTGTCGGCCAGATCCAGCATCACACCCACTTCGCTGCCATCGTTGGCGGTATGGCCTTCGGCCGCTTTGCCGCTCATGCGCGCGTGTGCATACCAAAGCCCACCACCGGCCAGCAGCAGCACCGAGCCGAGCACGGCAAACAGCAAACCGCGCCGGTTCGCAGGGGAGGAAACGGAAGAAGACATGCTGGCCTGCGCTTTGATCCTGGAACAACACCGTCTGGGGGAAATGACGGCGCCCTGTTGCGATCAGGCTAACGCGGCAACATGTCAGTACCGTGACTCGAGCTGCCGGAGATGACAGTTCGGGTACGGCATGCGAGCGATTCTCAGTGGAAATCGCCACCGATGATGCGCCCGTCCTTGTCCAGCGTGGGGAAGAAGCGCGAGTTGTCGTAGCGGATTTCCATGCTGCTGATCGTGCCGGGCAACATCAGTTTCACGCCCGGGTACATCTTCTTGAATTCCGCCTGGGTCGGATGCGTGTTGATGAAACTCTGGAACGCGGCCAGATCGATGACGCCCTGCTTGTCTACCCGTGTACCGTCAGGACGCGTGCCATGGTGGCAACCTGCGAGCGCAACGGCCACGCCAAGAACGGAAAGAGCAAGCAAACGGGTACGCATCGGTAAGGGCTCCAGCGAGCAAAGGCTCAAGTCAGATGCCGGCAAACCTAGCATGCCGGCGCCCCCTCAGACCATTGAAGGGGGCGCGCGTTCACTGCTGCCCTACCAGGGCAGCAAGCTGTCGCCCAGATACGGCGAACCATCCGGATGCGCAAACCACAGCACCCGGTTCTGGCCGCCCGGGCAAGCTTTCCCCGTGCTGTAGGCCGTCACCAGGTTGTTCGCCGAACTGACGCTGCCGCTGTAGCAGCCGCCCAGCGAATCCTTGAACGCAAAGTCTTGCGTCGCCTGCTGGCCGCTGTGGCCGGTGATCTGGAAGCTGCTGTTGACGAGCAGCGTGTCGGAACCCGCCACCTGGTTGTGCACGTCGGACGCATACAGCGGAAAGCCATCCAGGTTCAGGCCGGCGTGCTGGTCGTAGCCTTGCTTGACCGAAGTGAGGATCGAGTAGCTGCCATCCGGTTCGTTGGCCTGGTTGTAGTCCACATGCAGCGGATAGCTGAAGCTGGCCTCGAATTCACCGCTGAGGAACCTGCCGATCCGGCTGCGGCTCACGCCTTGCACCGTGGTGAGCTGGTCGCTGATCTGGTGGAAGTCAGCGGCGGTGATGTCGAAGGTCTGCGTGTCGGCAAAGCCCACGGTCTGGTCCACCGTGGTGGTCACGCGGCCGTGCGAGGTATTCGCATAACCCTCGATCACGAAGTGACGGCTCAGGTTGGTGGTCACCGCACCCGTGACGTTGCCGGAAGCATCCTGCGTCAAGGTGCTGCCGATAGCCGGCGTGGGCGGCTGACCGGCCAGCGTATTGCTGACCACGCCGCCGGTGACCTGCTTGGCATGCGCATCCTGGTACACCAGTAGCGCAGCAGCGGCGGAGAAGTAGCTGTTCGCACCCTGCACGCTCACCGCCACGGTATGCGGCGAACCGTTGCTGAGCACGCCCGCGAACGGCGTCAGGTCCACGCGATACGGCATGAAGTTCAAGGTTTGCACACCGGGCGTCGGTTTCCAGATGTACAGATCAATGCCACCGGTGTAGATCCACGGATACACCGGCGCCACGCCGGCCGGCTGTCCATCGATACTGACTTCCGCCTCGCGGAAATTGCCGCCACCGCATTCCTCCGCTTCAGCGGCATATTGATCCGGCACGCAGGTGTACCAGAATTCGTCGCCGCTCTGGCTTTGCGTGAACACGTCGAGATACGCGCGCTCGACGTTGCGCGGCAGCGTGAGCGTGGCGGCCATCAGGCTGCTCGAATTGTTCAAGGTCACCGTATTGCCGACCGGATCGCTGCCCAGCGAGTAGACCGCATCCGGCACCCGCGGCGCGGGCGCAACCACCGAAGCAGGGTAGAACAACAGGCGCGCGCTGCCGTGGATCACGCCCGTATAGGTGCTGTCGACCAGGTTGTAGATCACCGCCTGGCCTTGGCCACTGTTCCGAAACAGCGCGCTGTAGTCGGTCAGGTCGCGTTCGACATGCCAGCTTGGCGCCAGGTTGGATCGGGGCTCCTGCGTGGTGCCGAAATAGATGTTCACCCCGCCCAGCCAGATCGAGGCCGTGCGGTCATACTGCACGCCGGCCGTCACTGAGAAGTCCGCTTCCAGCACCACTTTGGCCCAATGGGTGCCGCAGCCGGCGGGCGGCGCATAGCTGTAGGGACGCGTGCCGAAATCATTGAACGTGTCATTGCTGAAAAGCTGCACCACGCACGGCTGCCCCGGCGGACGTGGCACGCCCGGATCGGCGACGGTGACATTGGCCGAACCGACGGGACTGCTACCCGGCGTCGCCTGCGCGACACCACCCAACATCAACGAAAGCCCGGCGACGGCCAGGCAACAACTGAGGTACGCCTTCGGCAACGACATGGTGGAGCTCTCCCCAAAAATGATGCCCCCTGTCCGCCAAAGCTAGCACGGGCGAGTGTTTTAAAAAAGCCAAATTTGGCGGGCACTGCAATGCATCAAACGCCACCAAAAAAGCGCGATGGCGCCAGACCCACTCATTCTGTCACGTCCCGCCGCTCCAACAACTCATGCAGCTTGGCTTGCAACAGCCTCTTGTCCGGAAGTTGCGTGTGATATTCGGCAATCAAAGCTGGCGACAAGCTTCGACTCAATGCGTATTCGACTACTTCGTCATCCTTGCCAGCGCAGAGCAACATCCCAATCGCCGGATTCTCGTGCACTTTTTTCACGTCACGGTCGAGCACTTCCAAGTAGAAGTTGAGCTTGCCCAAATATTCTGGTTCGAAGCGTCCGACTTTCAGCTCAATCGCTACCAGACAGTTCAATCCACGGTGAAAGAACAAAAGATCCAGCGCGAAATCCCGACCACCCACCTGCAGCGGGTATTCACTGCCGACAAAACAAAAGTCACGCCCCAGTTCGATCAAGAAGTCTCGTAACTGGCCCAGCAGGCCACGATGCAGGTCCGCCTCATCATGTCCTTCCGGCAAACCGAGGAACTCAAGTAAATAGCTGTCCCGAAGCACATTGGCCGCTTGTGGGTGGATTTGTGTCACCAGTGGTGACACTTTTGGCGGGCTTAGAACCGTACGCTCGAATAACCCATTTTTGTATTGCCGCTCCAGCTCGCGCTTGCTCCATTGTTCGCAGATGGCGCTGCGCAAGTAGAACTCACGCTCTTCAATGCGCTTGCTTTGAGTCAAGATGATCAGATGGTGAGTCCATGGCAACTGCGTCAGCAAAGCCGAGACTATTTGCCGGTCCGGATAAGCCTCGTAGAACTGGCGCATTCGGAACAAGTTACGCCGGGTAAAACCGCGCAAGCCCGGCAATAGGTTGCTTATATGCTCCGCCAGTTCATTGATGACGCCGTCACCCCACTCGGCGACGGCAAGTTTTCGGCTGATATATTCGCCGATCTCCCAGTACAGCTCGACCAACGTGGCATTGACTGTCTGATAGGCGCGCCGCCGCGCCGACTCGATCAGGGCAATGACAGGGCCGAAATCGTTCCGTTTATGCAATGTCATACCGCCAGCTCCATGCCTTTTACGATGCTAATCGACTCCGCTCTCAGCTACTCATAGGCGAAGCATCCAAGCCAGCGGTCATCTCCAAAAATTACATCATAAGAGGCATGCGATACAGTCGGATCAGGCTGATGCCACTCGTTTCAGGCACCGAGAGTTGCTGTTCGACATCCCGAACGGACTAAAAGTGAATGGTGCGACGCAAGCGACAAAACCCGCACAGAGTGGCACGACGGCGTTCACCATGCTTATACACGCAGCGACTGATACACCGGTTCCGTATCGGGCCGCCTGCCATGCCACAGTTCGAACGCATCGGCCGCCTGCTCTACCAACATGCCGAGGCCGTCATACGCATAGCGTGCGCCGGCGGCGCGCGCCCACGCCATGAAGCCGAAGGCGGATTTGCCATAGCCAAGGTCGTAGCAGGTGGCGCGCGAGCCGACCAGCGAGAACGGCAAGCTGAGCGACTGGCCAAGCGTGCCGGCCGAGGTGGCGTTGACGATCAGGTCGAAGCTGCCGATGTCGGCTAGATCATCCCAGTAGCGCGTATGCACGCGCGCGGGTTCGCCCATGGCATCGGCAAGCGCATCGGCGGCTTCGGGTGAACGGTTGACGATGGTCAGCGTCTGCACGCCTGCCTCGAACAGCGCCCAGGCCACTGCGCGCGCTGCGCCGCCGGCGCCGAGCAGCAATGCATCGTGACCACGCAGATCGAGATCGTGCCGGTCGGTCAGGTCGCGCACCAGCGCGCCGCCATCGGTGTTATGGGCGGATAGACGTCCATTCGCCAGGCGGGTCAGCACATTGGCGGTGCCGGCGCGCGTGGCGGCTTGCGTGCGCTCGTCGGCCAGCGCGAAGGCGGCGGATTTGTGCGGCAGGGTGACATTGGCGCCACGGCTGTCTTCACCGTCGAAGAAATGTTTTACCGTTTCGGCAAAGGCTTCCGGCGTTGCGTCGATGGCGCGGTAGTCCAGCGCAATGCCGAATTGCCGGGCGAATGCCTGGTGGATCTGCGGCGACAGGCTATGCGCGATCGGATGGCCAAAGACGGCAAACTGCAAGGGTCGTGACATGCGGGGGCTCCTGCGTGGTCGGCCATTGTATGCACTTTGATGCCGCCCGGCTCCATCGCGTCCCTCCCCTGCGCGCAGGGGAGGGAGAGCGTGCGTTGCTTGTTCACCAGCGATAGGTCAACTTGCCGTACCAATAGCGCCCGTCGAAGCCGAACGGTGACAGCGCCGAGTATTGCAGGCCATTGGTGCGATCTTCATAACCACCGTTGTTCGACAAGGCCACCTTCGTCGGATATTGATTGGTGGCGTTGTCGACACCAGCGGCGAAGATCCAATGCTCCAGGCTGTAGTTGACGGACAGGTTCAACAACCAGCGCGCCGAGAACTTCTGGCCGACCAGCCCGATATCCGCATCGGAAACATCGGTGACCGAACCGTAGCGGGTAAGGTCGGCATGCACATTCCATCCGCTCTTTTCCCAATCGGTGTACAGCACGTACTTGGTGCGTGGCGTGCCTTTGGTCAGCAGACCCTGGTTGTAGGGACCCAGCAGGGCAGGGTTGCTGATCGACTCGATGTACACCTGGTTGTAGTTGGCGCTGACGCCGTTGTTCAGCCGCCCCCAATCGCCCAGCGTCTGGTTGTAGTTCACCACCAGGTCCGCGCCGCGTGTGCGCGTGTCGCCGCCGTTGACGAAGAACTGCAGCTGCGCAATCTGCGGGAAGTCAGGGTTGGTGTTGGTCAGCGGATCGCTGTAGAGAATCTGGTGCCAGATGCGGATCTGGTAAATATCCAGCGTGGCGTTGAGCTGGTCAAAGGGCGTGTAGACGGCGCCGATCGAATAGTTGGAGGATTTCTCCGGCGTCAGCGGCTTGGCCCCATAGGCGATGGCCAGCGGGTTATCCGGTCTCAACGTGCCCACTTGCACGAGCTGTCCGTTCGACACCAGCGTCACGGTGGAACTGTAGTTGACCTGAGCCATCGACGGTGCGCGAAAGCCGTTGGAGGCCGTTGCGCGCAAAGCGAACGTATCGGTGACCTGGTAGCGGCCGGAAAGCTTGCCCGATACGACCGAGCCGACGCCGCCGGAATAGTTCTCGTAGCGTGCGGCCGCACCGGCCGAGAACTTATCGGTGATGTCGCTTTCCAGATCGACGTAGGCCGCGTAGTTGTGGCGGCTGAAACTGCCGGCAAGATCCGGCGTAATGCCCGGCCATACTTGCGAGCCGCCGGGATAGACGTTGCCGCTGGGATCAAGCGTATTGGGGTTGAAGTAATAGGACGCCGGTTCGCCCGCGCCCACATCGTATTCGTCTTTCTTGTACTCCAGGCCCCAGGCGAGAGTCATGCCGTTCTTGAGAAAGCTCGGATTGAATTCGCGCGATGCGTCGAAGTCCAGCACGCCGAGCTTGGTAGCGTATCGCCCGGAATTGAAGGACGTCGGCGAGAAACCGGTGGAGTGATAAAGATTGGTATTGATGGAGTTGGTGATGTCGAAGGTGAGATCGTTTTCGCCGTAGTTGCCCGACAGATCCCAATTCCAGCCCCAGGCCTGCCCTTTCAAGCCCAGCGTGCCCTGATAGTCGCGCGTGGGATTGACGATGTGCGGCAGGAAGCCATCGGGATAGACCGCCATCACGTTGCGGTCGGGATTGTTCCACATGCGCCAGTAGCCATTGGATGTCACGTCGCGCTTGCCCATGATCAGGTCGCCGTAGAGCTGGACGCCATCACCAAGCTTGTATTCCATGTTGAGCACGCCCTGGTAGACCTTCTCCGCCGGCTCGCCATAGCGTTGATACGGCGTAGGCGGCGGATAGGACGAGTTGACGAAATCGCGCGGCGGATAATTGAACGTAGGATCGGTGGTTTCGGCGCGATTGGTATTCATCACGCTTTGGTAATTCCAGGAGAATCTCAACCAGCCTGGCGCCTTGTCCTGTTCGCCGCCGAGAGGAATCGCCACCGATCCTTCTACGCCGTTGTTGGCGCCATCGCCCACGTCCATGACGCCACCGTACACATCGACGCTGTTCTTGCCCGCGCCTGGCGCACCTTTGAGGATGATGTTGATCACGCCGGCAATGGCGTCGGAGCCATATTGCGCCGATGCACCATCGCGCAGCACTTCGATGTGGTCGATGGCCGCCATCGGAATCGAGTTGAGATCCACCGGCGCCGAACCGCGACCCACGCTTTCGTTGTAGTTGACCAGTGCGGAAGTGTGATACCGCTTGCCATTGACCAGCACGAGTACGTCGTCCGGCGAAAGGCCGCGCAAGGTGGCCGGGCGCAATGCATCGTTGCCATCGTTGATGGCCGGATGAGGAAAATCGAGCGACGGCAGCAGGCGATTGAGCGCGGTGGCCAGGTCACCGGCGCCGGTCGACGCGAGGTCCTTGGGTGTCAACACGTCGATGGGGGCCAGTGAATCGTCCACCGTGCGCGTCGTACTGCGCGTACCTGTCACGACGACTTGTTGCAATTGCTTGGTGTTGTTGCCTTGCGTGCTGGTGTCTTGGGCATGCACTAACGGTGCGCAAACCAACGCAGACGCTACCGATAGCCACAGCGCATGCCGCCGATACGACGACGTATGCAAATCAATGGGCATGAGTTACCCCTCCCCGCTATTAGAGATGAAAGAACAAACCAAGAATCGATTGGAATGGCGTGTCTCCCCGACACGCTGACATGCACTCCCCTAGCGCCGTCGATTTCAAAGTAGGTCGAAAGTCATAGGTTGGTCAAGGAATGTGTGCAAACACGTCGTGCTTTGCGATCCGATGCACAGTTGTGCGGTGCGTTTGTAAGCTCCATGCAAGTTGATGGCGAATGCATACACATCGCATTGACGAACGCAGATGTGCATCGGCGTCGCGCGTGTTTATCCATGCATCGCAAGCTATGAGACGGGCGCCCTGCAAGCTGCCTCTCATCGCGCAGCCTTGGAGTTCGTCATGCACCGTCAGCCGATCGATCCCAGCCGTCATCCACGTCTTCTCGCCACGGCGTTGCTTTGGCTGTTCACCGGCAGCGTGTCGCTGGCGACCACACTGATTCCCGCCCATACCGACTTGTTTGGATGGACCCCGTTCTTCTGGCTGTTCGCGGCGCCGCTTGCCGTGGTGCTTACGCTGGAACCGCGTTTGCCGCAGCTACTGCTGAAGATGCGCAGGCAGCATCGCCGGCGTGCCGCGCAGTTGATCTGGAACTGATTCCGCTTGGCAGTGGAGCCGTTGCGGCCGGAGTGCCGCATCCTAAGGATGATCGCCGGTTGAAGGGAGTGGTCGCGGCCAGGCGGTCAGCGCAAAGGAACGCGCCAGCGATTCCGGTTCACCCAGGGAGGGGTGACCGGAATAGCCCTACGCAATCAATCCCATGCGCTTGCGTTCCATGCGGCGCAAAAACTCCTGCATGATGCGGCGATAAAGATCGTCGCCAAGATACCGGTCTTCGACGCCGGCATCGATGGATGGATTGTCGTTCACTTCGATCACCACGACCTTGTCGCCAACCTGCTTCAGGTCCACGCCGTAAAGACCATCGCCGACGGCGCTGGTCGCCTTGAGCGCCAGCTTGACCACTTCAGCGGGTGCATCGCGAACCGGGATGGTCTCGAAACCACCGGATTTGTCGGTGCCTTTCGCGCCGTGGTTGTAGATCTGCCAGTGACCGCGCGACATGTAGTACTTGCAGGCATAGAGCGGCTCGCGATTGAGCACGCCGACGCGCCAATCGAAATCGGTGTAGACGAACTCCTGCGCCAGTAGCAGCGCACTGTGCTGGAACAGTTCGCTGGCTGCCTTTTCCAGATGGTCTTCGCTTTCCACCTTGACGACGCCGCGCGAGAACGAGCCATCGGGAATTTTCAACACCAGGGGAAAGCCGAGTTTTTCGGCCGCGTCATGCAGGCCCTTGGTGTCGTCGCGATAAAGAATCTCGGTGCGCGGCACGGCGAGTTTGCGCGAAACCATCAAGTCGTTGAGGAAGATCTTGTTCGTGCAGCGCAGGATCGAACTTGGATCGTCCATGACCACCATGCCTTCGCGTTCGGCGCGATGGGCAAAGCTGTAGGTGTGGTTGTCGCTGGCGGTGGTTTCGCGAATGAAGAGCCCGTCGTATTCGGCCAGCCGCTGGTAGTCGTTCTTGCCGATCGGATCGACTTCGATGCCCAGCTCCTTGCCGGCGGCAATGAAGGACTTCAGCGCCTTTTTGTTCGACGGCGGCATGGCTTCGTTGGGATCGACCAGCATGGCCAGGTCGTAGCGATACAGGCGCCGTGCGCGCGGCTTGCGCCACAGCTTCTTGGAGAAGCGATCCAGCTCGGCGGCGAAGGCGTCTTCCTGCGCGTCGTCCAAGGTGTGCAGGCCCACCGGCTTCACCGACGAAATCTGCCACACGCGCTCGCGCTCGAATTCGATGCGCAACAAGGGGCAGGGATACGTTTCAAACACCTGCCGCGCCAGGTCTTGCAAGGCGGGGTAGGCGGTCTCGCCGAAGTAGACCAGGATGCCGAAGTCGGTAGTGTCGCGCCCGCCCGCCGGCAGGAAATGCGTGAGCTTGGCGTTGAGGTCGTCGATGGCCAGGCCGTACAGCGAGCGGCGGCGCAGGTCGTTCACGGTGCGCACGGACGGCATCACGCGGTGTCCACGCGCTTCGGCCAGTAGCGAGACGTAATAGCCCGTGCCCAGGTACTTGTAGCTGCGGCACAGGTTGATGACGTGGGTACGCTCCTCGTCGCCGCCGACCGGCTCGCGCAGGTAGTCCATGGCGGTGACGACGTCGACGGATGGATAGTAGGAGCCCCAGTCGGAAGCTTTCTCGACGACGATGACGAGTCGGGTCATGACACCTCAAGAAGACAGCAGGTGGAACGTCGTCGCGTGGGGGAACGCGAGGCGGCGCTGCGCAAGGCGGCAGTGTCTTGCAGCTTGGCGCGGCGCACAAGGGCAGGCGGTGAAGCCGGCTTAAACGAGGTGCGGCCAGCCGCGGCAAGATGGCGTGAAAGAGCGCAGGATTTGCGGCGGCGGCTTTTCCTGCTCCCTTCTCCCTATTCCCTGCACCAGCCACCTGCACTAGAGTGCCGCGCTTCCCCGACCCACCCTGCCACCGAGCTTCGCGAGTATCACGATGACGCCATCGCCAGCCACCGCCGCCGTGCGGGTGCGCCGCGCCGAACTTTCCGATCTCGATGACCTGGTCGCACTGGAGCAGGCCACGTTCGACAGCGACCAGATCAGCCGGGCGCAGTTTCGCCGTCACCTGGACAGCGATTCGGCGCGGGTGCTGGTCGCCAGCGCCAACCGCCGCCGCTTTCTGGGTACGGCGATGGTGTTTTTTCGCAAGGGCAGCCGGGTGGCACGGCTGTATTCGATCGCCAGCCTGCCGGAAGCCCGCGGCAAGGGCGTGGGCACGGCGTTGATCGAAGCGGCCGAAGCGGCAGCCCGTCAACGCCGCTGCCAATCGCTGCGGCTGGAGGTGCGCACCGACAACCGCAGCGCGATCCGGCTGTACGAGCAATTGGGTTACGACCGCGTCGGTCCGGTGAAGCAGGGGTTTTACGAGGACGGTGCCGACGCCTTTGTCTACGAGAAGGCGCTGGCCTGAAAAACCGGCGCGCTTGAGTAGCCATCGGCCACAAGCAAAATCTTGCGCTGCCGCCGCCGGTTCACGCCGGCTCAACCGCCGAGCGGCCGGCCGATGCGTTGCGCGGTACCTTCGTCGGGGCGCGCCACCAGGGCGCCGGTGCGCATCAGGCTTACGTTGTAATGTCCGCCGTCGACCAGTGGCAGGAAGGCGCCGCTGCCGAACAGCGTATCCACCTCGGGGAACCAGCGCGGTACCTGCTTCTTCAGGTCCAGCAGATCGCCGGCGCCGGCCTGGCTGAAATCGATCACCGTGCGCGGCGCGGTGGTTTCCTGGCTGGCGTCGTCATAGCGCCCGGAGATGCGATCGAGCCGGTACAGCGGCGGCAGGCCGGCGAGCATGGGCGGCAGCTTCCACTTCAGCACGATGGCGTCGACCTGGAAGTCGTCGCCGTCCAGCATGATGTTGCGCGTATCGCCATCCGGCCAGGTGAGGGTCAACGCCCAGCGTTGCGGCGACAGGATGTGCGCGTCGATCTGCACCACCGGTTCTTCTTCGCTCAGGAAACGGTAGCCGCGCAACGACATCGCCATGCCGCCAAGCAACGCGGCTACCAGCAAAAACACCACCAGCAACAGCGAGTGCCCGGCCGTGGCAAGGTGGCGGCGGTGGCGTATGTGCTGGCGCGCCGCCAGCCATTGCACCAGGGCAAGCAACACCACCACGCCCGTCAGGATGGCGAGCAGGGTGGTAGGCAGGCGCAGCAGTTCGTTCCAGTTCATGGGGTACTCCGAAAAACGTCTACATGTCCTTTGCGGCGCGCACATGATAACGGTGCCGCCGTCGAGGCTTGGCTATACTGCAGGCGTTTTCCGAGGGATTCCCATCCATGCGCCGATCGATTCTGCTGCTGCCGACCTGCCTCGCCCTGATGGCGATCGCCGGCTGCGGCAACAAAGGCCCGCTGTACTATCCCAAGCCCGCACCGCCTGCCGTGCACCCGGCGCCCGCCCCGGCTCCGGCGAGCACGACGCCAGCCCCGGCCAGCGCCAGCAGCGTGCAGACCAAGCCGCTCGGCGGAAGCTGATGGCGCGATCGACCGCATGAGCTTGCGTTTCACCAAGATGCACGGCGCCGGCAACGATTTCGCCGTGATCGAAAGCCGCAACGGCGCGCTTGCGCTCGATCCGGCCACCATCCGTGCGATGGCCGATCGGCATACGGGTATCGGCTTCGATCAGTTGTTGAGCGTGGAACCGGCTCGCGACGGCGTCAGCGCTTTCTATTACGGCATCTGGAATGCCGATGGCTCGCCGTCAGGGCAATGCGGCAACGGCGTACGCTGCGTGGCGGCGTGGCTGCAGCGCGCCGGCTTGCTGGCGATCGGCGACACGGTGCAGATCGAAAGCCCGTCCGGCCCCGTGGCCGTGCGCGTGGTCGATGCGCAGCGCGTGACGGTGGACATGGGCGAGCCGGTGTTCGAGCCGGCCCGGATTCCGTTCGATGCCGCGCACGTGGCCGAGCGTTATGCGCTGGAGGTGGACGGTCAATCGCTGCAGATCGGCGCCGTCTCCATGGGCAACCCGCACGCCGTGATCGTGGTCGACGACCTGCACGCGCCGCTGCTGGAACGCCTCGGCCCCGCGGTGACCGGCCACGTGCGTTTTCCGCAAGGCGTCAATACCGGTTTCGTGCAGAAGCTGAGCCCCACGCATGTGCGCCTTCGCGTGCACGAGCGCGGCTCGGGGTGGACGCTCGCCTGCGGCACCGGCGCCTGCGCGGCCATGGCCGTGTTGCGGCATCGCGGCGAGGTGGCGGCGCAGGTGCGCATCGATCTTCCTGGCGGCACGCTCGAGATCGATTGGGCCGGTCCCGGCGAACGGCTGTGGATGACCGGGCCCGCAAGCTTTGTTTATGAAGGCGAGTGGCTGAGAGCCTGTTCAATATCTCAGCGTGGTTCGCATAGTGTCTGAGAGGTCGTCAGGTGGCAGTGCGTGGCGCAGCGCCAGACTGGCGGTCTGGTCAAGCCGCGCGCTGCCGCATGGCGGCCTCTCAGGCGCTATGCGGGCTGCGGGGGAAATTGAACAGGCTCTGATCGATTGAGGTTGATGCGCGCGCCGGTCCATCGCACACTCCGACCCAGGGTTTAGAGAGGTTCCATGCATGTCCAACGCCCTGCTCGACGAAACCATCAAAGCCGGCGACGTGGCTGCGTATTTGCGGCGGCATCCCGGCTTCCTCAGCGACTACCCAGAACTGGCGATGCTGCTGACCCTGCCGCGCGAGCACGGCGCCGTGGCATCGTTGGCCGCGTACCAGCTGCAGGCCTTGCGCGACAGGAACAGTGAGCTGGAACGCAAGCTGGCCGAGTTCACCGCCATCGCCGCGGAGAACGAGCGCCTGATGCAGCGCGTGCATGACCTCAACGTGGCCGTGCTGCGCGCCAATACACCAGAAGTGGCGGCGCGCAGCGTGGTGGCCAGGCTCTCGGAAGACTTCGGCACCGACCATACCCGCCTGGTGTTGTTCGGCAAGCTCACCCTGCCCCCGGCGGACTGGCTGATGCTCAAGCCGGAAGGTCGCGATGGGATGCCCGAGTTCGTCGATTTCCAGGGTCATCACGAACCCATCTCCGGACGCCTTTCCGCGGAGCGCCTGCACCGCTTGTTCGGCGGCGTGGCGCCGCAGATCAAATCCGCCGCGCTGATGCCGCTTGGCGAACTGGGCTTGCTGGCCCTGGGCAGCAAGGATCCCGATCACTTCCAGCCGGGCATGGGCACGGTGTTCCTGAAGATGATCGCCGCCACCGTGACGGCGGCCTTGGCGCGGATCCAGGACGGCGCTTGAGCACAGCGATGCCCGCCCAGCCGCAGGTCGAGGCATGGCTCGCGCGGTTGGGCAGTGAACGCAAGGCATCGCCGCATACCATCGAAGGCTACCGGCGTGACTTGGACAAGCTGCTGCGCTACATGCAGAAGCTGCAGCTCACCGCATTCGAACAGCTGCAGCCGCACCACATGCGCGGCTTCGTGGCCGCCGAACACCGGGGCGGCTTGTCGCCCAAAAGCCTGCAGCGCCTGCTCTCCTCGTGCCGCAGCCTGTTCCGCCAACTGACGCGCGAAGGCATGCTGGCGCACGATCCGGTGGCCGGCGTGCGCGGACCGAAGGTGCATCGCAAGTTGCCGCAAGTGCTGGACGTCGACGAAGCCACCGCGCTGGTCGAGGGCGATGGCAACGACGATGCGCTGGGCGTGCGCGATCGCGCGATGCTGGAATTGTTCTATTCCTCCGGCCTGCGTCTTTCCGAGCTCACAGGCTTGCGTTGGCTGGACCTGGACCTGGATGCCGGCGAAGTGCGCGTGCTCGGCAAGGGCAGCAAGACCCGCATCGTACCGGTAGGTCGGCATGCGATCGCCGCGCTGCGCGCCCTGGGTGAAGCCGAAGGACGCGCGCCCGATGCGCCGGTGTTTCGTGGCCGCAACGGTGCACCGATCAGTCCGCGCACGGTGCAGGCGCGCATGAAGACCCTGGCCTTGCGCCAGGGCTTTGCCAAGCACGTGCATCCTCATCTGCTGCGCCATACATTTGCCAGCCACATGCTGGAATCGTCGGGCGATTTGCGCGCCGTGCAGGAACTGCTCGGCCACGCCGACATCGCCACCACGCAGATCTACACGCACCTGGATTTCCAACATCTTGCCAAGGTGTACGACGCCGCACATCCGCGGGCGCGCAGGAAGTGAGCCTTCCCGGCTCGCAGCTTGGTATCGCTGTGACAAAGACCATGGGCTGACCGGGGCGCCCGGCATCGCCAACAGCCTCGGCGGCTTGGATTCCGGCAGCGCGGCCCCACCTCTGGCGGATTCACCGTTTACGGAGTCCTGCATGGAATCCTTTCACGCCACCACCATCGTTTCGGTGCGCCGGCATGGCCGCATCGTCATCGGCGGCGACGGCCAGGTCACGCTCGGCAATACCGTGATGAAGGCCAACGCCCGCAAGATCCGCCGCCTGGGCAAAGGCGATGTGCTGGCCGGCTTCGCTGGCGCCACGGCCGACGCGTTTACGCTGTTCGAACTGTTCGAGCAGAAGCTGGACAAGCACAGCGGCAACCTCACCCGCGCCGCCGTCGAGATGGCCAAGGAGTGGCGCACCGATCGCCGCCTCGGCCGGCTCGAAGCGATGCTGGCGGTGGCCGATAAAGATGCCTCGCTGCTGATCTCCGGCAATGGCGACGTGCTGGAACCGGAGCACGGCCTGATCGCCATCGGTTCGGGTGGACCTTATGCGCAGTCGGCTGCGCTCGCGCTGATGGAAAACACCGAGCTCGACGCACGCGCCATCGTGGAGCGCGCATTGAAGATCGCCGGCGACATCTGCATTTACACAAATCACAACACCACGATCGAAGAGCTTTGATGGAAGCCCGGGAATGGGAAACAGGGAGCGGCGAACGTCATCCCTTCCGCAGTCTCCAGGTTCCCTGTCCCCCGATCCTTAGTTCCCTGGATATAAAAACCATGTCCGAACTCACCCCTCGCGAAATCGTCAACGAACTCGACCGCTACATCATCGGCCAGCACGACGCCAAGCGCGCCGTCGCCATCGCGCTGCGCAACCGCTGGCGCCGCATGCAGCTGGAGCCGGTACTGCGCGAGGAAGTCACGCCGAAGAACATCCTGATGATCGGCCCCACCGGCGTGGGCAAGACGGAAATCGCGCGCCGCCTGGCGACGCTGGCCAACGCGCCGTTCGTCAAGGTGGAAGCCACCAAGTTCACCGAGGTGGGCTACGTCGGCAAGGATGTCGAATCGATCGTGCGCGACCTCGCCGACGTGGCGTACAAGCTCACCCGCGAACAGGCGATGAAGCGCGTGCGCACCCAGGCGGAAGACCGCGCCGAGGATCGCCTGCTCGACGCGCTGCTGCCTCGCCGCATGTCGCCGACCGACTGGACGCACGATCCGGAACCTGCCTCGTCGCTGGAAAGCGATACGCGCCAGAAACTGCGCAAGCAGTTGCGCGAAGGTGCGCTGGACGATCGCGAAATCGAGCTGGATGTGGCCATGAACGTCGGCGTGGAAATCATGTCGCCGCCGGGCATGGAAGAAATGGGCCAGCAGCTGCGCCAGATGTTCCAGAACCTGGGTGGTGCGCGCACGCAGAAGCGCAAGCTGGCGATCAAGGCCGCGCGCCCGCTGCTGGTCGACGAAGAAGCGGCCAAGCTGCTCAACGATGAAGAAATCCGCGCGCAGGCGGTGGAGGCGGCCGAACAGAATGGCATCGTGTTCATCGACGAGATCGACAAGATCGCGCAACGCTCGGAGTGGGGCGGCGCAGGCGTAAGCCGCGAAGGCGTGCAGCGCGACCTGCTGCCGCTGGTGGAAGGCTCCACCGTGTCCACCAAGTACGGCCCGATCAAGACCGACCACATGCTGTTCATCGCCTCCGGCGCGTTCTCGCTGGCCAAGCCGTCGGACTTGATTCCCGAACTGCAGGGCCGCCTGCCGATCCGGGTGGAGCTGTCGGCCCTGTCGGTGGATGACTTCAAGCGCATCCTGCGCGAACCGCACAACGCACTGACCAAGCAGTACGTCGCGCTGCTCGGCACCGAGGGCGTCACCATCCACTTCCAGGAGACCGGCATCGACCGCCTGGCGGAGGTGGCCTACCAGGTGAACGAGCGCACCGAGAACATCGGCGCCCGCCGTCTGCATACGGTGATGGAGCGGCTTCTGGAGAAGATCTCCTACGAAGCTGCGGATAAGTCCGGCGAAAACTACGTGATCGACGCCGAATATGTGGACAAAAACCTCGGCAGCCTGGTCAAGGACGAGGATCTGAGCCGGTATATCCTCTAACCCGCGCCATTTCTTGTAACTTATTGTTTTTATTGAATAGACGGAGCCGTTAGCGCGCTGTAAACAAGCGGCCGGACCCCCTCTGGTAAAATTCCCGCCATGGGTACGATCATTGAACTGAAGGCCACCGGCTCGCGTGCGCAACTCCGCGAAGCGCAGCAAAAGCAGCAGCTGGTGCGTTTATGGCGCGGCGAATTGGAACACGGCAGCTTCTGCGGTTATGTGGGCAGCGTGGGCCGTGAATTTGTTCTGCTCTGGGTCGTGGGTGATGGCATCACCTACGACGGGATGTATGTGATGCGCCATCGCGACATCACCGAGCTGGAAGCACCGGACAAGCACAATGACTTCATGCAGAAGGCACTGGTGCTGAAAAACCTGGTGCCCCGCCTGCCCTCGAGCTTTCCGCTGGACAGCATCCGCGATGTGGTGCAGGCCGCTAGCGCGATGGCGACGGTGATCGGTGTGCACGTCGACAGCGAAGACGAGTCGGAGGTCTGCTACATCGGCCGCCTGATCAGCGTGGAGGACGACGGCTTCAACATGCAGGAAATCACGCCGGATGCAGAGTGGCTGCGCGAGCCCTCGTTCTTCGCGTGGGACGAGGTGTCCACGGTGACGATGGAAGACGGCTATGCGCAATCCTTGCTGGCCGTGGCCGGTGCACCGCCGCCGCTGGTGCAGGGCGATTCTGGCGTGGGCCGCGCGCAATAAACAAGTTGCATGAAAGAAGCCCGCCGTTTGGCGGGCTTCTTCTTCGGCGTCAGCGCCCAAACAAATGTCGCCGCGCCTCTTCATCGGTGCGCAGATCGGTCCGGCCCTCGATGGTGTCGGCAATCGCATAGGCCCGGCGTGTCGCCTCGCGCACACGGATCCCCTCGAACCAGCGCTGCAGGTGCGGAAAATCCTCCAGCTTCATGCCCTGGTTTTCATACGGCACGATCCACGGATAAGCGGCCATGTCGGCAATGCTGTAATCACTGCCGGCAATGAAATCCCGTCCATGCAACTGCGTGTCCAGCACGCCATACAAGCGGCGCGTTTCTCGCACGTAGCGATCGATCGCGTAGGGAATCTTTTCCGGTGCATAGCGATTGAAGTGGTGGTTCTGACCAAGCATGGGCCCAAGACCGCCCACCTGCCAGAACAGCCATTGCAACACGGTGAACCGGCCGCGCAGGTCCTCGGGCAGGAAACGCCCGGTCTTCTCGGCCAGGTATTGCAGGATAGCGCCGGACTCGAACACGCTCACCGGCTCGCCACCACCGGCCGGGTCCATATCGACAATGGCCGGCATGCGGTTATTGGGCGAGATCTTCAGGAACGCCGGTTCGAATTGCTCGCCCTTGCCGATGTTCACCGGCTTGATGGTGTAGGGCAGTCCGGTTTCTTCCAGAAACAGGGTGATCTTGTGGCCATTCGGCGTGGGCCAGTAATGAAGTTCGATCATGGTTGGATCCCGGGTCGGAAAGTCCCAGCGTCGGGGCCGCCGCATGGGCTTTCAAGGTCGCGAAAGTGGGATAGACCACACGCGCGGTAAACGGCACGCGTATTTCATCGTTTCCCTATCTTGTCGGCCGTCGATCGATGGCCTCACCCAAGCAACCTGGAGAGACCTATGAACAGATTCGCCTCTCGTTTCGCCCTGCTCGGCCTTGCGCTCGGTGTCGTAAGCTTTGCTCCCGCCGCGTTCGCCCAGGAGAACAGCGCACCGACCCAGCAACATCGCGCACCGGATCCACAGAGGCAGGCCGCGCGTCTCGCCAAGCGGCTGGGCCTGAGTGACGATCAAACCTCCAAGCTCACCACGATCCTGCAGAATCGCCAGCAACAGGCCGCCGCCATACGCAGCGACAGCTCGCTGGCTCCGCAAGATCGCCGCGCCAAGCTGCGCTCGATCCAGCAAGGCACCGATGCCCAGATCAACGGTGTGCTCACGCCCGACCAGCAGAAACAGTACGCCCAGATGAAGCAGAGCATGATGGATCGCAGGCAGAATGCCCGCGGCGCGGGGGATAGCTCGGAAGGCGGTTCGGACAATGATGGCCATTGATCGGCCGGTTCCCTAAGCACCGGCTGGCCCCGCCGCGCTTCTGCGTTTACGCTCGCGCACATGACTCATGATCTTGCGAGCGCTTCATGACCCGCATTGTTGTCGTCGGCAGCATCAACATGGACCTGGTCACCGTGGCGCCGCGTTTCCCAGCGCCCGGCGAAACGCTGATGGGCCAGCGCTTTCTGTCCGTGCATGGCGGCAAAGGCGGCAACCAGGCCGTGGCCGCCGCGCGGTTGGGTGCCGAGGTGCATATGGTCGGCGCCGTGGGCGACGATGCTTTCGCCGAGCCGCTGCGCGAAGGGTTGGCGAAGGAAGGCGTTGGTCTGGAGCACGTCGCACGCATCGAAAACTGCAGCAGCGGGACGGCGTCCATTACTGTGGCCGACGGTGAAAACGAAATCGTCGTGGTACCAGGGGCGAATGCGCGATTGACGCCTTCCCACGTCGCTCAGGCACAGGCCATCGTTGCCAGCGCGGATGCCGTGCTGGTGCAAATGGAAATTCCACTGGAAACGATTGAAGCAACGTTACGCATGGCGCACAAGCAACAAGTGCCGGTCATTCTCAATCCCGCACCGGCGCAACGCCTGCCTGCCGAATGGTTGCAACTCGCTCGCTACATCACCCCAAACCAGCACGAACTGGCCACCTTGCTGGGTGCCGACCCATCCACAGACTTCCTGACCCTGATGCGCCGCGCGCCGTGTCCGGTCGTAATGACACACGGTGCGGAGGGCGCGTGGTTTCGCGAACAAGGCGAACCTCAACACCAGCACGGTTTCGACGTGGAAACCGTGGACACGACCGGTGCAGGCGACACTTTCAATGCCGCGCTTGCAATGTTTTTATCCGAAGGCCTGCCGATAGCCGTGCGCAAAGCGTGTGCTGCGGCGGCGCTTTCCGTTACGCATCTCGGGGCACGCACTGGCATGCCGCGGCGCGCAGATGTAGATGCGCTGCTCGCGGTTCGCGGCGGATGAAGATCATCCATATCGGTCAAGTCCGAATGTATGTACGTCCAAACGAACGATGCCACGGCATTTCACCGCCCACCACTTCATGAGTGCCGGCACGACAGCGCCGGCTCTTTGCCAAGATTTGGCTTCTTGTTGCCGGCTTCCTCCGTTGCCGTGACTTCCAGCTGAACCCTATGCATGAGAAGCGTAACGCCTGAAAGCGCGATACGAATAGCTCAGCACCGTTATCGGTAAGCACGTCGGCATTGGCGAGCACCGTTCAAATCAGGACAAATACGATTTAACGGTAAATGCATAACGGGTAGCATGTCGCGCCTATTTGTCCTCAAGACTTTCAGTCGGGACCTAGCCTCAACTTTTTTGACACGGATCGCGCAGGTCATTTACGGCATGGAGCCACTATTCATGAGCAAGAGAAAAAGGTGCTGTTTTCATAAATTGCAACACCTTGGCATTGGATTTACGAGCCTGCTAGGTGCACAGCTTTTTCCTTGTGCACAAACCGTCCATGCACAAAACGCATCCATGCCGAGTACCTCTTCAGGCAGTTTGTTGCAGCAAAACCAGTCGCTGTTGGCGCCCGCTCCAGCAGCCAAGCCCTCCGATAGCAACGAAGGCAACGATCAGCCGGCATGGCGAGGCGAGCGAGCGCCATCGCAAGCGGAATCGTATGTAGACGTGCGCCGTTTCGTACTTGACCAGCCCTTGCCGGAACCGGCTGCTACGCACGTGCGCCAACTGTTCGCCCAGGCGGAAGGGCGTCGGTTGAGTTTTTCAGAAGTCGCGCGTGTGCGTGCCGTGCTGAATGCGATTCTTCGCACGGACATGGATGTGCTTACGTACGCCGTCTTGCCGAAGCAGGAAGTGAATGACGGCACGGTGCGCTTTGAAATTCATCATGGCCGTATCGAAAGAGTAGCGCTGAAAAACAACTCGCTTGTTTCCGATACAGAACTGCATCGATTTCTTCCCGTCACCAGAATTCGCAAATCGCCCCGTGTCGTGCATCAGCTTGAAGGGTCAACGGATGCGTTGCCCAATGCCGCGAGCGAAGGGCCCAGCCTCACCGACGTCGAACACGCGATACGACGCATGACTGCGCTTCCCGGTGTCGCGCTGGTGCAACCCGTATTAGTACCTGGACAGTCCGTCGGCACCACGGATGTTACTTTGCAGGCAACCGCGGATACTCGCGTCAATGGTGTCCTTGTTGCGGATAATTCCGGTTCGGCCACCGCAGGCCGCAATCGCGTCGGGGCGCAACTGTTCGTCAATAGCCCGCTGGGCATCGGCGACCAGTTTCAGGGTTTGCTGTTTTATGCGCCGCCCAAGGGACAGGCCCGTGCCGGCGAGGGCGGCGACACGGCCATTGGCCAGCTGTCCTATGACTTGCCGCTCGGCTACACCGGCATGCGCGGCGGCGTATCGTATACCCAGGTTCAATACCGGCAGGGCGGTGCGAATAGGGATCTGTTCGAAGGCAATGGCGCCGCCGAAGTAGTGGGTGCCTACATCAACAAGCCGATGATCGATCGCGACGGCGCGCGCTTGGCCATCGGCGCAACCCTCGATTACAAACGCCTGCGGGATGGCTTCTTTGGCGTGGATTCCAAGCGTCATTCGCTTGTGGGCGGCATCAAGATTTCCGGCTATCGACAAGGTGCGCTAGCGGAAAAACCCAACGCCCTGCAATTCGATGGTTCCCTGCAGGTCGGGCATCTGACGCAGGCAAAACTCGGGCTGTTCGAATCGGAAGCGTTCCCAACTGCCGGGCGTTTCAGCAAGTTCAACGGCAATTTCCAATATGCACAAGGCCTCTATGCGGGATTCACGGCATCGCTGAAAGGCAGTGCGCAGCTGGCAAGCCGTCATCTCGATGGATCGGAGCAGATGTCGCTGAGCGGCCTGCAAGGCGTGCGTGGATACGGTCCCGAGCTGTTGGGCGTGGATCAAGGCGCGGTGGTGCAAGCCGAGCTTGCGCGTCCGATCGATCCGGTTCCCGGATTGTCCGCCAGCATGTTCTACGACCACGGACGCGGGCAGATCAATAAGCAGCATCGGCTCGATGGTGCGGCCAATACGTTTACGGTGCGCTCGGCAGGCGTGGGTCTGAATTATCAGATCAAGCGAAAGGTAACGGTGAACCTCACTTGGGCCAAGCGCGTCGGCGCCATGCCCGAGGGACAACCAGCAGGACCACGCAGCCAGACCTGGCTAGGCACGTCGCTAACTTTTTGAGGAACGCTTGTACCGATGGCCACAAGTGTTGAAGCGTTCTGGTCTCTGCATGCAAGGCAGAGAAGACAGGCAGATCGATACATCCGCATTGCTCGATCGGACATGATCCCGCCGAGCCCCATAGCAGAAGAAGGGGAAAGCCTTACTGCCACCACAGGGTGAGCTTACCTTTCGTATCGCTCATCGCGAAGTAACCATCGTTGCCGCCGCGAAGAATAATCGTAGAAGACCTTGCGCTGGATGGCGCAAGGATGAAGGAGTGTCGGTTTCCGCGATAGCTGGAACACCGGACAAGAACATCGATGCATGACTCTCGATGTTTGGGATGTTGTAACCACCAAAGGACTTTCATGTCGAAGCATACTCACGCAAAAACCAAGACGCTGTCGCTCAAGCCACTCGCGGCCCTGATCCCCATGCTGGTGTTCGCCGCGCCGATCGGCGCAGTCGAAACCGGCCATGTGGCGGCGGGTTCCGGCACCATCAATACCCAGGGCGCCACCACCACCATCAACCAGCAGAGCGATCGCATGATCGTCAACTGGAACAACTTCGACATCGGCGCGGGCGAAACCGTGCAGATCCACCAGCCCAATGCGCAGTCGGCCATTCTCAATCGCGTCAACGCCGCCAAAGGCACGCAGATCGACGGCGCACTGAATGCCAATGGCCGCGTCTTCGTGATCAATCCCAACGGTGTGGTCGTCGGCAAAACCGGCTCGATCAATGCCAATGGCGTGGTGTTGTCGACCGTGGATTATTGGAACGATGATGACTTCATGCAGGCTGGCCCGGGCTTCCTGTCGCAATCTTTCATTAATCCGGACGGCGTAAAGGCCGGCGCGGTCGTGAACGAAGGCGTCGTCAATGCGGGTGCCGCGGGCGTTTCGCTATTCGGCTCGCAAGTGATCAACGCCTCCAGCGGCACCATTTCGGCCAAGGGCACGGGGAGTGGCAACGACATCACCCAGGTCAACCTGATCGCGAGCAATGCTTTTTCTGCCAGAGAGACGGTCGGGACGGGATCGCTTCTCGTAAGCCAGGATAAAGGGTTGGCCTCCGCCACCACTGACGGACTGGTTGCTAACGACGGCGCGATCAAGGTCAACGATGGCAACGTCAGGCTATCCATTGCAGCGGGTTCCAGCACGTTGAGCGAGGCCTTGCGCAATACCGGCGCGATCGAGGCGAGCGGCACAAACATCGGCACATCGAACGATCCGATCTGGGTCAATGGATTGGTAAAGCTTGAAAGCGCCAGCTACGGCGGCCCCAGCACCGGTCCGAGCGTCCATCTAGGCGGGTCGATCGCGGGCGTGAACGCCACGTTGGCCTCCAATCACAACACGGTCGTCGATGGCGCCATCAATGCGACCCAGTTGATTGATCTCGGCACGCAATCCATTGACGCGCGTGATCCGCGCGCCACCCTGACGGTGGCGGACACCGGTACGTTGAACGGCAGCGCTGTCTCGCTGAGAGGCGACAAGGTGGTGGTGAACGGCCACGCGACCGCGACCGCCTTCGCGGAAGTGATCGGAACCCAACAGGCCGAGGTACGCGCAGGCGCGCTCGACGCCCCGACGTGGACGATCAACGACGGCGGCAAGATCACCAGCGGTTCCGGCAATGGTCCTACTCCGTCTGAACCGGTCAACCCAGGCGAACCCGAACAGCCGGCCGATCCAGACGAACCCACACAACCAGTCGAACCGGTCGACCCCGAAACGCCAGTCGATCCCGTCACTCCCATACGCCAGGGCATCGTCGCCGCAGGCACCGGTACCATCGACATCAACGGCGCCGCCACCACCATCAATCAGCAAAGCGATCGTCTGATCATCAGCTGGGACAACTTCGACATCGGGGCGGGCGAACGGGTGCAGTTCAACCAGCCGGACGAACAGGCAGCCGTACTCAATCGCGTCAATTCGGCCTCGCGTACCCAAATCGACGGCTCGCTGATGGCGAACGGCCGCGTCTTTGTGATCAATCCCTACGGTGTCGTGGTCGGCAGGACCGGCTCGATCAATGCCAATGGCGTGGTGCTGTCCACCCTGGACGTGGCCGACAACGCCTTTATGACCATGGGCTCGGCCAACAACCCCTATACCCAGTTCAATAGGAACATGGTCAATGGCGCGGTGGTGAATGAAGGCACCATCAACGCTGGTGTAGGCGGTGTGTCTTTGTTCGGCGCCCAGGTGATCAACAGCGCTACCGGCTCGATTTACGCGAACAGCGTTCCTGGAATGCTCTACTCCGGTATGGCCGGCATCAATCTGGTTGCGGGCGATGCGGTCGAAGTGCAGTCGATCGATCCATCGGGTACTTATGGCATGACGACCAGGTACAAGACAGGATCGACCGCGACGTTGGTCGCCAATGATGGCACGATCAAGAACGACTACGGCTTTGTAAACTTGCTTGTTGCAGGCGGCGTGGGCTCGGCGGGCGAATCCCTGCGCAACACCGGCTCGATCGAGGCGCGTAATTCAACCCAAAACGGCCAGATCACACTTGAGGATAAGTCCACCGGCGCCAATGCCGGCACGTATGTCGGTGGGTCGATTAGCGGCGATACGGTCTGGGTCACTTCCTCCAACGACACGACGATCGACGGCAGCATCCGGGGACTCGGCATCTATGCCACGGTGAGCGGCCCGGCCCAGGCGAACAAACCTAATGGCAATGCGACGCTGTCGATCACGGACAACGCCCGGTTGACCGCAGAGGGTTCCAACATAGGTCAGTATCTCGATCTGACCGGCGATAACGTCGTGGTGAATGGTCAGCTCAGCTCGAACACATTGGCGCAGGTACGAAGCTACAACCGGGGCGGTATGCATATCCGCGCGAGCGCGCTCAGTGCTCCGAGCTGGACGATCAAGGATGGCGGCAATGTCACCACCGGCTCAGGCTCGAACGGAGCGATAGGCCTGGATACCGTTCCGGCCCGGTAACCATTGCCCGACTCTGTCCAGACGATTCAATCGGGATTGATTCCATCAGGTCTGGTAGCGGCAACAGGCGAAAGCGTGTTGCCGCTCTTTCGCACCGCTCACAGCAATGTAATCGCCCGAGCGATGGCGAACAGACGCAAATGAGGACCTTGCGCTGGATGGCGCAAGGGTGAAGGAGTGTCGGTTTCCGCGATAGCTGGAACACCGGACAAGAACATCGATGCATGACCCTCGATGTTTGGGATGTTGTAACCATCAAAGGACTTTCATGTCGAAACATACTCGCGCAAAAACCAAGACGCTGTCGCCCAAGCCGCTCGCGGCCTTGATACCCATGCTGGTGTTCGCCGCACCGATCGGCGCGGTCGAAACCGGCCATGTGGCGGCGGGTTCCGGCACCATCAATACCCAGGGCGCCACCACCACCATCAACCAGCAGAGCGATCGCATGATCGTCAACTGGAACAACTTCGACATCCGCGCGGGGGAAATGGTGCAGTTCAACCAGCCGAGCACCAGCTCCGCCGTGCTCAATCGCGTCAATTCGGCCAACCCTACACAGATCGGTGGTGCGCTGAACGCTAACGGGCGTGTCTTTGTGGTCAATCCCAACGGCGTGGTGGTCGGCAAAACCGGCTCGATCCGTGCCAATGGCGTGGTGTTGTCGACGCTGGATGTCGCCAACAATACCTTCATGGCAATGACGCCGTCCTCTAACGGCTATGCCTATGCCAATTTCCATAGCACTGGGGCTACCAGTGGCGCGGTGGTGAATGAGGGCGTGATCAGTTCCGGCGCGGGCGGTGTGTCGTTGTTCGGCGCACAGGTGATAAATGGCGCTGCCGGTTCGATTTATGCGAAGGGCGTGCAGACGGCGCTTGGCAACGGTGTGGCTGCCATCAACTTGGTTGCAGCCGATTCGGTCGATGTGATTGCGAACGGTTCGTCCGGTAGCTACATCGTGAATCAAACAGGAGCTGGCTCCGCAACACTGACGTCAATTGCCAACGATGGCGTAATCAGGAACGATTATGGCCTTGTTAATATGACCGTTGAGAGCGGCAGCAACGCCTCCCTGCGCAATACGGGCTTGATCGAAGCACACGGCTCAAGCCGAGAGAACGGAGGCATCTCGCTCCGCAATAAGTCTACTGGTGGAAGTTCCAGCACTTCTGTAGGCGGATCTCTCGATGGCGAGAGCGTTATTGTTTACGCCAACAACAACACGACCATCGATGGCCTCATCAAGGGAGGCACCATCTCCGCCGAAGTAAGTGGGGCAAATAGCAATGCGACGCTGTTGATCGCAGACAATGCCCAGTTGAGCGTTGAGGACCGCCCGTCCAACTGGAACCCATCGTTCCTTCAGTTAATAGGCGACAAGGTTGTCGTGAATGGCCAAGTCAGCTCGAGCGGGACGGCTGAGGTACGGAGCTATAACTCGGATGGGGTGAGCATACGCAAGGACGGACTTAACGCTCCGACGTGGACGATCAACGACGGTGGCACGATCACAACAGGCAAAGGGTCGTACTGAATCCCGGCAACGTCGATGCCAGCTTACGGTTGGCACGGTGTGATGGAATGAATGTAGGCGATCTCAACAACGGCGGTAGTCGGTTCAGGACCGCTACCGCCGTGCGCTTGCTGGAAGATCCAGGGTAATGGTGACATCGCATTGGGATTGGGTCACCATTTCGCTGCCCGAGTCAACACAAAAAAGCTTCTCCGCTCTGAATCTATCAGAGTTTCGGAGACCCCATTGCAGCCAGTGATCGCTTGCCGTTGTGTTCAATGCGGTGCCAAGATCGCACCAG
>Ga0209455_1000354_pt1 | contig 42990 bp, 42 predicted proteins | sample AraplaCol_mCL_r2_FD_184275 | JGI IMG/M metagenome (GOLD analysis project Ga0209455, IMG submission 184275) | Arabidopsis root microbial communities from North Carolina, USA - plate scrape CL_Col_mCL_r2 (SPAdes) (version 2) | ecosystem: Host-associated > Plants > Roots > Endosphere | place: USA... | reverse complement strand
GCTGAAACAGATCCACGAGGACTTAAAGGAATTGGGGTTCGAGGGGTCTTACGACAGGGTCGCGGCGTTCGCGAGGACCTGGAGGGAGGGTCAATTCGACAGGGTCAATCCGGCCAGCAAACGAACAGCCAGGCCCAATACTGCGGATACGTCAAAATATACCGGGTCCGCCGGAACTGTTCAGGAAAAGTCTGCGCCAACCAATATAACTGGCGGCCGAGATTCAGCCCGGCTGGCAGGTCCGGGGAGCAGCTCTCGCCGAAATGAGGCCGCAGTTTAGCGTAGCCGCGCACCTGCTCTGATGGGAGCTCAAACTCGTAATCCAGCACTGGCAATACCAGCCCCTCATCATCAACCAGTGCGGCAGTCGCCCCATGCGTGACCGGTACCAGCGCTGTGATCCGCGCCACTTCGCCCATGGACTTTAGGGTCACCAGCAGCCAGTTCCAGATGCGCTCTGTATCGTGATGCGGATACAACCCTTCTCTTACGATGGTATTCGGCATCCGTTGCTCGGCGAGGGTCCTGCCCTGTTGATCCAGCAAACTGAGTTTGACATTGGTCTTGCCAATGTCAAGGATCGCCAGCGCCTGTGGTTTCGTCGTCATCACGGCCGCCTAGTGCTTGCGCTGCTTGGCGTGCAACAGGACTGGTACGGCTATCGTCACCAACAACAAGACGCCGACCAGAATAGTCATAATAATACCCGGAATGTTGAGTAGCGCCATACCATAAGTCACCATCCCCAGGGTCAGCACAGCCAGCAGAACGCCGCCGATCGTACCAGCGCCACCAGCAATGCTGACTCCGCCCAGGATAACCATGGTGATGACTTCCAACTCCCATCCCAGCGCGATATTGGGACGCGTGCTGCCGATTCGTCCAGTCAGCAAATATGCCGCCAACCCCGACATCAAGCCAGTCAGGACGAACAGAGCTACCCTGAAATGCATATCAGTTAAAGAAATGATATGGCATCTGGCTGGCCATCATGCGCACGATTCCAATAGGCAGGACCTAGCTAGTTCTGCAGCAAAGAAGGCCACGGCCGAGCCGATTCGCGAGCGTCATCGTGCCAACTTCACGGATGAGCGTGGGATGGGGCTGGTGGCCGCGTGAAATCAGGCTTCGTCGGGAATGTTATAGGTGCGCTGGAGTTCCTGTACCACGGGCAAGATGCGATCGGCGCAACGATTACGATCCGGCGAAATGGCGGGTGGCTTCCAATTGCAGCCCGCTTCATCACGCTCACGCCACAGGAGCCACTCCAGTCGTACACCGTCGCATTCCCTACATTGCCTGATCGCTTGGTTGAGCAGGTCAAGAATTTCATGCTTTGGGCGAACTTTGCGATCGCCATCATGCGGGGCGTGGTCATGGCAGACGAAGTCTAATTGCGCATCAATCATGGTGTCAAACGTGACTACCGAGCGGAATACAACTCGCCCCTGATCTGCAGCGAGGTCTTCGATTACAGCCCAGTACCAGCGGCCATCAGCATGTCGCGCTACATGCAATCGCGTATCCACAGCGCACCCATTTGTTATTAATGCGGTCAATATATCATGTTCTACAATCTATCCTGAGTAGAGCGCCAACACCGCGCCATCGCAGCAGAAGCCATATCGCTGACGTATACCCAAAAGACCTACGCCTGTGAGGCCCAGATCACCGCAAGTGAGAGCACTGCCGCCTGACGGGCGGCCTGGCCGACGGCGGCCTGGATAAGCTGCATCACATGCTGGGCACGACGTCTCACCATCCGAAAAGGCAGTGGGCTTGCCGCCATAAGGCCTTGCGGAGCAACGCCGCAAAAATTATAAGTTACACCGTGGCCGTCAACCGCCCTTTGACCGCAATCGTTCGTCTGAAATGACGACAGACGCAATCAGATTTGAACAGCCACCGAGTACCCAACCACCAGTAAAGCAGACCGCGACGCCCCAAGTGTGCCAAGTACCGCAAGCCTCCAACAACTGCGCGGCGGCATCGATTGTCTGAATACGATGGGCGGCAAGCTATAACGCATGTAATCAGTCAGCCGAATTCGGCTAATGCCCACACCTTGCCTGCTGCAATCGCTCGTACACCGGTTATGTACCCTTCATCAGAGTGCCAGTCCGGGCGCACCCTATGCGGCGAACGAATTTCTATAGCTGAAACCGTCCAGTATGCCCCTCTCTTCGGCTTTACTGCGACCAGTGTAATGATCCAATTGCCAATGTGGATTGTTTCTCGAATCTTGATCATGTTTGCATCCCTCTGTTCATCTTCAACATGCGCTGTATCGGCCGTTTCTCGTCCACCGACCACTGATCGGCTCATAGAACGCACGCGCCACTTCATGGCGAGCGCCAAATTAGAAATTACAGAAGCTAGCGGAGGCGTAACAGGGGGAGCAATTTGATTTGCGCGGACGACAATAGCGCCTCAACATAAAGATCCAGGAGCTATCGAAACCATGCAGCACGCGAAGATATTGATATTGAAAACATCCAATCAAGATGAACTTCGCGAATTCTCTCCAAAAACAACAGCTAATATCTGGTCGGTTTTGCTGGCGTCCACCGCGCGCTGAGAGTCTAGTCAAACCGCCTGCGGATGCACTAGGCGCCGGAGGTCCATCGACAGCACCGCCAACTGCGAGGCGGTTTGCAGGGTCTGAGTAGTGCTGGTCTCGGTTTCCTGCGTGGTCTGCGCGACGTCGGACACGGCAATGCGCACCTGGTCGGCTGCCGTGGCCTGCTGCTTGGTCGACAGCTCGATCTCGCGCACCGCCTCTGTCGTGGTGCTTACCAGGTCGGAAATCTGCTTGAACGCCACCGCCACGTCGGCAAACTGGCGCGCACCGAGGTCGACGGCCTTGGCGCCGCTTTCGGTCGCCATCACCGTCGTGTTGACAGCGCTGCGCACATCATCGATCTGGTTGCGGATGCCCTTGGTCGAGGCGGCAACCCGGTCGGCCAGCTTGCGGATTTCCTCCGCCACCACCGCGAAGCGGCGCCCCGCCTCACCGGCGCCGCTGGCCTCGATGGTAGCGTTGATGGCCAGGATATTGGTTTGCTCGGCCAGTTCCGACACAATGTCGAGCACAGCGCCGATCTCCTGCGATTTGCGGCCCAGATCGAGCATATGGCTAACCACCAGATCGGTCTGGCGCCGTATGCCGCCGATCGATTCCTGCCCTCTTTCCACGGTGCCCTCGCCGCTACGCGCCGCCAATGCTGTCTGTTCGGCAATCTGCGCCACACGCTGGGCGCTCTCGGCAATCTGGCGCGAAGTCACTCCCAGTTCGCTGATGGTGGTGCTGATCTCGCTCATCGCATTGGCCTGCTCCCGGGCCCCGGACGCCTGTTGGGTGGCGGCGGCCTGCAGCTCGGCCGATGAACTCTGCACGTGGCCAACTGCCAGGCCCAACCGGTCAGTGAGCGACCGTGTGATAGTGTATCCGGCAGCGATTACGAACAGCAGGCACAGGATGGTGCCGCCGACGATGGTCATCTTGGCGCTGTTGGAGGTGGCGTTGGCGTCCGCCTCGCGCTTGCTCAACAACTCACGCTCCTCGTGGCCGATCTGTTCACACACGGTGCGCAGCGCATCCATGACTTTCTTACCTTCGCCGCTCAGCACGATCTTCATCGCCTCATCCGCATGGCCATTCTTACGCAACTCGATCGTGCGCTTGAGTTCGTTGAATTTGGTGTCCACCAGCGCCTCTGCCTGAGTTATCCTTGCCTGCTGGGCCGGATTGTCCACGGTCAGCGTGCGCAGCTCGGACAACACGACCGGCGCACCGGTCAAGGCAGACTGGAATGGTTCCAGATAGGCCGAGTCACCTGTCAGCAGATAACCGCGCTGTCCGGTCTCTGCATCCTTCATCTGGCTAACCAGGCCGACGACATGCTCCAGTACCCTTTGCGTGTGGCTTACCGATCCAGCGGTGGCAATCAGCACGTAGATGCTCCAGTAGGCCGCGATCCCGATCGCGATCAGGAAGGTCGACGATACTGCGAAGCCGAGCGCCAGCTTGCGGCCAAAGGTCCAGTTTTTGTTCATGATGACTCACTCCACTTGCTCCATTCACTGGCGGATTGGTCCGCCCACCCTTGCCCTATTCCTGTGACGGCACCGGCGGCACGCCGACCAGGCGTCCGATCTCAGCCATGAAACTGACATATTCGATCGGTTTTTCAATGTAGCCGTCGAAGCCAGCCGCGAGAATGCGCTCGCGGTCGCCCTTCATCACGTACGCCGTCAGCGCCACCACGGGAATGGCACGCGTTTGCGGGTCACTCTTGAGGATACTGACCGCCGTCAGGCCGTCCATCTCCGGCATTTGCACATCCATCAGCACCAGGTCCAGCTGCTCCCGGCGGGCAAGCTCGATGCCGGCGCGCGCGCGCTCGGAGCAGAACAGCGTATGCCCTTCGCTTTCCAGCATGATGCTGGTCAACAGCATATTGCCAGGCGTATCTTCGATTATCAGTATGCGTGCCATCATCCACCTCGCGTGTCGAACCGGCTTCATTGCGGCGGCCGGTGGTGGTGCGGCTGCAACGCGCGCCCAACTTCCAGCAGGAATTGCCCCCGGTTGAAACTGCCTTTCTCCATGACGCGCAACACCTGCCCGTTCAGGCGCTGCCGGTCCTCTTCGCTGACGCTGCGGTCGCTCAGCAGCAAAATGGGGACATCAGTGGCGCCGTGATCACGCAGCGCCGCCAGCACTTCAAAGCCGCTGATATCGGATAGCAGCAGGCCAACGATCAGCAGGTCCGGCATGCCGTCTGCTATTGCAGCCAGTGCACTGGTGCCGTCGGCGTAGCACCGCACCTTGTAATTCAGGGCGGCCAAGTCACCGCTTAGCCGGGCGCTAGTGGCGGCATCATCGATGATCATGACGGACGGCGCCAGCGCATGCTCGTTACCCAATCCCAGCGCATACACCGCGTCGAGCAGGCTCTGGTGAGACACCGGTTTCTGCAACAACTGTGCGGCCCCCATCACGCACGCCTTCATCTCATCGGCCACGATGGAGACGATCACCACCGGCACGCTTTCCAGCCGCGGATTGCTTTTGACCTCCTCCAGCACTGCCCAGCCGCTGGCATCGGGCAGCAGCAGGTCGAGCGTGATCAGGTCCGGTGTCTCGCTGCGCGCCATGGCCAGCGCGCTGGCGGCGTCGCGCCCGATACTGACGGCGAAGCCGATACTTTCCAGGTGCATCTGGAGCAGTTCGGCGGCGTGTACGTCGTCCTCGATCACTAGCACCCGGCGCGCTGTTGCGGTTGGCTGCGGTTGAGGTTGCGGTTGCGGCGCCGCGCTGCGCAGCGGCAGCCAGATCGAAAACTGTGCCCCGAGCCCGGTCGCGCTGCGCACGCCGACCGTACCGCCGTGCAGTTCCGCCAGCCGGCTCACCAGCGCCAGACCCAGGCCGCTGCCCTCGTGCTGGCGTGAACTGGAGGAGTCGAGCTGGCTGAAGGTGTCGAACAGAACCGGCAGGTCGGCGGCAGCGATGCCGTCGCCGCTATCGCACACGCGCACTTCCAGGAAGTCAGTATGAGCGCCGTCCGGCAGCGGCAGCAGACGGCTGGCCCAGGTGGCATCCTCGGCGTAGCCGATTGCAGCGCGCGGCGCGCGGTGTAGCGACAGCGTGACACTGCCGCCGTCGCGGCTAAATTTGACGGCATTCGACAGTAGGTTGTAGGCCATCTGACGGAATTTGCGCAGGTCGACCTGTACCTCTGCTAGACCGACGCAAGGCAAGAACTCCAGCACGATGCTGCGCCGTGCCGCGCTATCTTGTACGATTGACAAGCAGGACTGCAACACAGCGTTAGCGTCGACCGGCTCCAGCGCCAGCTCCATCTTGCCCGCTTCCACCTTGGACAGGTCGAGGATGTCGTTGATCAGGCCCAGCAGGTGACGCCCGCTGGCCAGCACGTGGCCGATGCAGGTTTGCTGCTTAGGACTGAGCGGCCCGGTGATGCCGCGCGCCAGCAGGTCGGAAAAACCGATGATGGCGTTGAGCGGCGTGCGCAGTTCATGCGACATATTGGACAGGAACTCGGACTTGAGGCGGCTGGCTCTCTCCAGGTCGCGGTTCTTCTGCTCCAGCTCGGTCAACAGGCTGGCGCGGCTATCAGCCAGTGCGCGCGCCGCCCTCATCTCGACCGCCTCCAGCTCTTTGCTCATTAGTTCGGCGCGGATGCGGCGGCTCTCATCCTCAAATTGTTTACGCCGCAGTTGGGCACGCACGCGCGCCTTGAGCACGTCGAATTCGCCCGATTTCAGCACGTAGTCGTCGGCCCCGGTCGACAGTCCCTCAATCATCGCCGCCCGGTCCTCCATCGCCGTCAGCATGATCAACGGAATGTCGCGCGTGGCCGGGTCTTGCTTCAGGCGAAGACAGGTTTGGGTACCAGACAGCCCAGGCATCAAGCGATCCAGCAGCACGCAATCAACGCTCTGTACCTTCAGCAGCGCCAGTGCTTGCTCGCCCGACTCGGCCAGAATCATGTCGTAGCCCTCTTCGCCCAGTACGTCGGCCAGCTGGTGCAGATAGGTTAGACTGTCATCCACCGCCAGCACGCGCCGTCCGGCGAGCGGCGGCGCCGCGCCGGCGACATCGTCTACATTGCGCAGCATGGCCGCCAGCCGCGCCAGCAGCACGCCGGCGTCGCCATCCTTGCGCACAAAGGCGTCAGCGCCGGCGTCCAGCGCCTGCAGTTCGGCGCCGTCCTCGTCGGCGCCGGTCAGTAGGATGCAGGGAACGGTGCGCAAGGCCGGTTCCAGGCGCAGCTTGCGCACCACGGTGGCGCCGTCGATTCCCGGTAGCGTGCGGTCCACCACCAGCGCCGCCGGGCGCCGCAGCGTCATCGCGCGCAAGCCTTCTTCACCGCTGTGTGCCAGCGCCACTTGGTAACCCTGCTCGCGCAGCAGTGCCGCAAGCTGTTCGCGGTAGGTAAGGCTGTCGTCGATCACCTGCACCAGCGGCGCACTCTCGGACGGCCGCCGGTCCGCCCCCAGCAGCTGCAGCGCGCGCGACACCAGCCGGTCACGGTCATAAGGCTTGCCGACGTAATCGTTGGAGCCGGTCAGCATGCCACGGATGCGGTCGCTGACCTGGGCCTCACTCGACAGCACCAGTACCGGTAGGGCGGCGCCGGCCGGCATGGCGCGCACCTCACGCAGTAAGTCGATGCCGTCGCCATCGGGCAACATCACATCCAGCACCATAAGGCCGACTGTCTGGCCAGCCATCACGGCGCGCGCCTCGGCCAGCGTGGCGCAGGCCACGCACGCGATCCCCGCGTCCGCAAAAGCGTCCTCCAAGTCGGCCCGCACGGTCAGGCTGTCGTCGACGATTAGCACCGGCGCGGTCATGATGTCCTCCCACTTGCCGATGCGGCCAGTGCGGCCAGGGCCGGGCCGATCTCGGCCAGGGGCAGGATGCGCTGCGCAGCGCCCAGCAGCGCCGCCTCGCGCGGCATACCATACACCACGCAGCTGGCTTCGTCCTGCGCGATGGTCACGCCACCGGCATTGTGCAGCGCCAGCATGCCGCGCGCGCCGTCCTGCCCCATGCCGGTCAACAGCACGGCAGCGGCGCTGGCACCGTATTCCTGCACCACCGATTCGAACAGCACATCGACCGACGGCCGGCACGACAGGCGTTCCGGCCCTCGTTCGCAGACCTGCACGCCGTCGCGCAGTTGCAGGTGCAGACCGGGTGCAGCCAACACCACACCGCGTGACGGCAGCGGCTGGCCGTGGCGCGCCAGCCGCACTTCCAGCGCACAGTGGTCGCCCAGCCAGTCGACAAATGCATGGCCGAAGGGCTCAGCGATATGGATCACTACCAGCAGCGGCAGGGGGAAATCGGACGGCAGCACGCCCAGCACTTCGACCAGGGCGCGCGCACCGCCGGTAGATGCGCCTATCGCCACCAACCGCAGGCGCTGCTGTCGCGCCACCAAGGGCAGCGCCGGTGCCATCGGCGCATTCCGGCGGCCGCGCACATGCGTGATCACCTTGATGCGCGCCACCAGCTTCAGCACTGACAGGTACTGCTGGTCCCAGTTCTCCTGTCCAGGGTGGGGTTTCTCGATCACGTCCAGCGCCCCGGCCGCCAGCGCCTCGTAGGTGCGGAATAGCTCACCGCGGTTGAGGGAGGACGACACCACCAGGATAGGCGTCGGACAATAGGCCATGATGTATTCGGTCGCGGCCAGCCCGCTCATGACCGGCATCATCATATCAAGCGAGACCACGTCCGGCCGCAATGCCAGGCACAGTTCAATGGCCTGCTTGCCGTCCTCGGCCTGGCCGACCAGCTCGAACGTCGGATCGGCTTGCACCAACTCGCATAGGTGCATGCGCACCGTCAGCGAATCCTCCACCACCAGTACGCGGAATCTGCTCATTGCTGCACCAGCTCCCCGATCTGCGCCAGAAAAGCGGTCTGATCGAATTCGTTCTTGACGATGTAGCCATTGGCGCCAGCCTCGCTGCCGCGCCGCTTGTGTTCAGCCGTGTCCAGCGAGGTCACCAATAGCGCCGGGATATCACACAATTGCGGGTCGGCGCGCACCTCGCTGACGAAGCCGAAGCCATCCATGCCGGGCATCTCGACGTCGACCAGGAACAGCGCGTAGCGATTCTGCCGCGCCAGTTCCAAGCCCTCTTCGGCGGACGCCGCCAGAGCCACCTGATAGCCAGCCGACTCCAGGATACTGCTTTCCAACATGCGGGTGGTCAGCGAATCGTCGACGATCAGGATCGGCGGGCACGGCGCAGCGGCCTCCCGGCCGCTGCTGCGGCGTTGGATCAGTGCCCCACCCAGTTCCTCGGGATCAAGCACCATGCGCGGTTCGCCCTCGATATTCAGGTACAGGCCCAGCACCATCGGCTCGGCCGTCATCAGCGGTGGCAGCGCCCGCAGCACAACGCTATCAACCCCGCCCAGGCTGGCGGCGGCAAGGGCCAGCAGTTCGTTGCGGCTGCGGATCACCACCGCCGTCATCGCGCGCGGCGCCCCCTGATGCCTATTGCGCACTGCGGTGCCGAACGCCAGCGGCAATAAAGGTAGCAGTTGACCATCGTATACGATGGCGGCGCCCTCCACGGTGTGCACCACCTTCTCCTGCGGCACCCGCAGCGCACCGTGCACCGCGTCCAGTGGCAGCGCTATGGGCTGGCCGTCGGCCTCGACCAGCAACACGTCCAGCGCCGCCTGCGACAGCGGTACGCACAGCTCGAAACTGGCGCCAGCGGCACTGCTGCTGGCCTGAGCTTTGCCGCCCAGCTTGGCCAACGCTGCGCGGACCACGTCCATGCCGATGCCTCGCCCGGAGAGCTCGGTCACCGCGCTGCTGGTGCTGATGCCGCCCTCCAGCAGCCTGGCCAGCAGGGCCGCGCCATCGTCCGGCGCGTGCTGGCCGCGATCCGCCAGCACGCGCCGCAGCGCGGCCAAGTCGACCCCGCGCCCATCGTCGCGTAGGCGGAACCACGCCATGTAGCCGCGCCGCGCCACCTCCAGCGTGATGCGACCAACCGGATTCTTGCCGGCCGCGCTGCGCTGGAGCGGCAAATCGATGCCGTGCGCCACCGCGTTGCGCACCAGTTGCAGCAAGGCGCCCAGCATGACATCCAGCACTTCGCCATCGATACGCAAGTGGCCGCCGCTAGCCTCAAACACGACCTGCCGTCCATTGCTGTGAGCGGCATCGCGCGCGCAGCGCTCCAGCGTGCTGAATATGCCGGCTACCGGTACCAGGCGCAGCCGTTCGGCGGCGTCGCGCGTCTGCCGCAACTCGCGGTCGATGCGCTCGGCACCACCAGCCATACGGCGCTCCAGCGCGTCAAGCTGGGCCAATAGCACGCGACCACCCTGCGGCGGCACCTCACCCGCCGCCAGCGCCAACTCCCGCAAGTCCTCCAGGGTGCCGATGGCGCGCCGCATGCCGGCCAGCTCAGCGCCGATTTCTCCCAGCCCTTCCAATAAGACGTCCACTTCCAGTATGTCGGCGCGCACCATGCGCTGCGGTGCATCCTGGGTCGGCGCAGCGGGTCCCGGCGCGGCGCTGTCGCCGGCATTGCCGGTGTCACCGCCGTTGCCATCCCCGTTTGCCAGTGGCAGCTGGCCCAGCAACTGGTTGACCTGGTCGCAGGCGGCCAGCAGCTGGTCCACCGTGCTGCGTGGCAGCGCAGCGTCGAGCGAGCGCAGCGGCATCAACAGCTCTTCCAGGCCATGCACCAGGTCGGCGATCTGGCCCTGTCGCACCACGCGCGCAGCGCCTTTCAGGGTATGAGCCCAGCGCAGCAGCAGCGCAACCTGTTCAGGGTCGCGTCCGCCCTGCTCCAGCGCCAGCACGCCCTTGCCCAGCTGTTCGATCAGCTCGCGCGCCTCGATCCGGAAATAGCGGTAGGGATCTTTAGCCATAGCGCCTCCCTGGCTTGGCTGGCATATGGGACGCGCTCATGACGGCAGTTCCAGAACCGCACGGGCGGTGCGCGCTTCAATCTGCGCCGCCAACTCGCTCACCGCCAGCACCGGCACCACGCCGTTGGCGGTGTGCACCGCCTCGCACGGCCGTTCATGACCAACCAAATTGGCCGAGGCGATCAATTGGTCGGCGCTGGCGCACAGATGCGAGTCGAAAGCTTCGAAGGCCAGTGCCAGCGGTGCGCTGGCCTGCACCAGCACCATCCAGCGCGGCGCAGCGCTGGCGGCCTTGCCGAGTAGCGTGCTGAGCTGGTACACCGGCACGATCTGACCACGGAAGTTGGTCACGCCCAGCAGCTCGGGCATCGGGCTCGGCAACGCGAGGATGCGCCGGTCGGCGTGCAGGCTGCGGATGTCGGCCAGCCGGATCGCATACGGTTCGGCGCCCATCCGTATCGTCAGCAGATTGACGCTGCCGGGGGCGGGCAAGGTCGGCGGCAGCGCAAACGCCCGATCGAATTCCTCGCGCAGGCTGCGCGCGCTGTCGACCGCTGGCATGTCGGGCCTCATCGCCCGGCTCCCAAGGCGGCCAGCTCAGCCCGGCACAGCCCAATCAGGGCGCTGCGCGGGAAGCCGCCGCCGAACAGCAGCAGCCGCGATGCATCTTCATGCTGCAGTAGGATCAGCGCCTGCGCCAAGTCGCGCCGCGCCGCCTCGGACTCGGCCATGCGCCGCTCCAGCAAGCCGATGTGCAAGCGCGCCAATGCAAAGGCAGGGTCGAGGTAAGCCGCGCTACGGTAGTGCGCCAGCGCCGCGGGAGGGTCGCCGCCCTCCTCGTGGCACAGCGCCAGCACATAGTGCGCGCCAGTATTGAGTTCGTCGCGCACCAGCAACTGGCGGCAGACGTCCTGCGCCACCGCCAGGGCGCCGCGCTGGCTAAGCGAGATGGCCTTCAGCAGCAGTACGTCGGGATCGTCGGCATGCTGCTGCGGCAGTTGCTCGATCAAGGCCAGGCTTTGCTCGAATTGCTCGTTATACAGGCAGGATAGGGCCTGCTCCAGATCGGGCTGGGCCTGCACGGCGCCGCTGGCTGTCTCGCCCGCGCCCACCCGCGGCGCCGTCTCCGCTAGGGTGTCGATGCGCTGCGCCGCGCGCGCAATTACATTGACCCAGGCAGGATCGTTCACCAGTAGCGGCCGGATATGCACCCCGCTCCATAGCGGTCGGCTGAGTTCGGTCGCCGGCGCCACCTGGCCGCTGTGTTCCTTGCGCTGATAATAGAAGGTGGCATTGGTGTGGCACAGGTGGAAATCGTGCGACAGGCCGCGCAGTGTTTCCGCGTGCCCGAGGAACAGGTAGCCGCCTGGCGCCATGGCGCCAGCGATGCGCGCCACGACGGCCTGGGCCTGGGCCGGGCTGAAATACATCAGCACGTTGCGGCAGAACACGATGTCATAGCTGCCGGTCGCCCAAAGTTCCGGGTCGTCCTGCGCCAGGTTGTGCTGCTCGAAACGCACCGACTGGCGCACGCTGTCGTTGAGGACAAACAGTTCGCCCTCGCGCACGAACCAGCGCTCGCGCATGGCCGGACTCACTTCGCGCAACGACCAGGCCGAGTAGCGCGCCCGCGCCGCCTTAGCCAGCATGGTGGGATTAGCGTCGATGGCGCGGATCGTCACACTGGCTGGACCCAGGGAGGCCGCCTCGCGCGCCGTGATTGCCAGTGTATATGGCTCCTCGCCCGACGCGCAGCCAGCCGATAGCACGCGCACCGGCTGGCCTTCGCGCGCCAGCATGCAGGAGGGCATCGCCACTTCGGCAAAGGCCTGGATCTGTTCGACGTTGCGATAAAAATACGTTTCGGTTACGGTCAGATCGACGGCCAGCTTATGCCAGGCGGCCGATGGCATGGGCGTGCCTGCTAACATCGCCAGGTAGGCCGCGCCGTTGCTGCCGCCATGCAGGGCCAGCACGCGCGCCAGATTACCCAACTTGGTTTCATCGAACTGCAAGCCGAGACGCGCGGCGATCAGATCGCGGAATTGCGCCACCTGAGCGGAAGTTGGCTCGGAGTTCATGCTGCGGTGCCTCCAGCCGCCAGGCTTTCCCATAAAGCCTCGGGCACCATGTGGCCGGTGCGCAGCACCAGCAGCAATTCCGCGTCGTGGGTCGCGATCGACTGCACCAGGCCATCATCGCTACTGTCCAGCAAGGGCGCAATCTCGGCTAGGGTGGCGGCTGACAACTGGCGTACACCAACCACGCCGTCTACCGCCAGCGCCAACTGGCGCTGGCCCACCGTCAGCGTGACGAAGCGTGCCGCCCGCGGCGAGCGCGCCGCACCCACCAAGCGCGCGCAATCGAGTACGGGAACCGGGTTGCCGCGTATCAAGGCCAGACCTAATAGAAAGTCCGGCGTGGCTGGCACAGGGTCTACCGGCAGCGCGCGCATGATTTCACATACATGGGTCAAAGGCAGAGCATACAGGCGCAGGCCGCTGCTGCACAGGAGCACGGAATGCAATGATTCTCTATCAAATGTCATGGATATCCATTTCACTGACAATCAGAACAATGACCGTTCGCAGCGGAAAGGTAGGCGTTTCCATGATGATTGCACAAGATTCTTGCAAAAAATCTCTCCAAAAATCACCTGTCGCGATGCAGCATCTCGCTTGCGCGCTTCAACCGGCACCCTCGGCATCGTCAGCGTGATCGCCGCGCCCTTACAGGCGGGCATCTCAATACACATCACTCTCTGAGCATAGAGATCGCTTGCGTGGCTTCCTCTCAGCGGTTCTTCAAAGCTCCGACTGCAGTAGCATCCCTTGATCCTTTGATATGTCTCAGTGCGGTACATTTTGCCCGGAGACCGTTCGGTATTCGTTTGGCATAGCTTCAACCATATTAAAGCCCTCCGTAGTAGGGGCGGCCGATATCGGCCTAGCCGACTGTTCGTTTGCTGGCCGGATTGACCCTCTCGAATTGCCCCTCCCTCCAGGTCCTCGCGAACGCCGCGACCCTGTCGTAAGCCCCCTCGACCCCCAACTCCTTTAAGTCCTCGTGGATCTGTTTCAGCGTGCGCCGCTGCTTGCGAGATCGCGCCGCCTCGGTCCTGAGCATCGCCGAAAGTTGGAACGCATATTTGTCGATCGCGCTGCGTGAGCGCCGCACGGCGTAGGCCGGCTCGGTGATTTCCGCGCGCAGATAGCGCCGGACAGTGTTTCTAGAGATGCGCAAGCGTCGGGCTATCTCTCGAAGGGGGACCTGGTCTCGGATAGACGTGCTACTGGTTGGTTTGGGACCGGCATCAGTGCAGTCCGCCGACTGGGCACTCGAAAGCTGAAATTCAGCCCCTTGGCAACTGCCTTAACTCAAAAAAAAACCCGCGGCAGGAATGCCGCGGGCAAAACTTCCCCTCACTAGTGCTCGGGTACTACGGGGGTACTTCAGGGACACTACAAAAGCACCTGGTTCAATGCCGGCCGCCGGTCGCGTCGACGTTACGGCTGCTTTATGATGCGCAGGTACACATGCTCATTCGCTCCCCCAGCAACACTTGTATCGGCATGCGACGGCTAAACGGCCGACGCACTCTCATGCCGGTAAGCTCCTGGCGTGACGCCTGTCCAGTCCTTAAATGCCCGGATAAAGGAATTGACCTCTTGAAAACCCAGGAGGAAGGCAATTTCTCCCTGAGAAACGCTGGGCGTGCTGAGGTAGTGCTGCGCCAACTGCTGCCGGGTCGTATTCAAAATATCCGTGAAGCTGGTGGATTCCTCGCCGAGTTGTCGCTGCAAAGTGCGCTTACTAACCGCCAGATGTTTTGCCACGATTTCAATCGAATACTGCCCGGCTGGCAGACCTTCCAACAGTACGGACCTGACTCGGTCGCTCATCCTTGCGCTCGCCTCCAAGGTCGCCAGCCGCTTGCGTAGGCCCGGTTCAAAACAGGCCCACATGGCTTCATTGGCAGTCAAGAACGGCCTGGCGCCATCCATAGGGGAAAAGTCCACACGGATCGCCTGCCCTTTACGGGGCGTCACCCCGAAATAGTCGGCATATTCCGTCAAGTTTTCGGGCAGCCCGGGAACATACACGCCCAATGGGACCACCTGGTGACGGGTCGCAATCCTGACCAACTGCGTCAGAAATACCAATTCAGTCATTGCCAGGCTCTTGGGGATACTGCCCTCGCCGCCATAACATTCGACTGTGATTGAGGTGCTTGCGACGCCTTCATTCACGGTCAAGGTCATCGGGCCGATGAGTTTCTTAAATATCGCCAGACGCTGCATGGCGATATTGAGATTGGGACTGCATAAACTGGCGAAAATTGGCGGATCAAATGCCTCGACCGAAATGGCCTGACCAACCAGCAATGGCAGGCTGGCGTCACCGGACAAGTCCTCGATGGTATGCCAAAGGCGGAAATATTGCTCAGCGGTGACGCTGGAGTTCTGCCGAGAAAAAAGGTCCGCAGGCAAGTCGGCCAAACGGAGCACATGATTAGGATTGAGCCCCATATCACACAGCAGCAGCTTCCAGCCGGGCTGGACAGAGAAGTGGGTGGCACGTTTCATGACTTGGACCTTCAAAAAAGCGGCTTAGCGTCGCGGAATCTGATTGCTGTCAATGATCTGCTGGAACATGTCTTGGACCGTCACCGTCAACGGCCGATAGGACATCCCCAGCTCCAGGCGGCTCTTGCTATTGTCTGCCTTCCAGCCATAGCCGACATTCCGGGCGATGAACTTCCGCGTGGTATTTTTGTCTGCCAGAGGGGCAACCAGCCACAGCAGCCATTTGGGCAACGTGCGGTGCGGCACCGGATACGCGCCATATTTCGGCAAGAGCGCTTTGGCGATCTCGAGCAGTGATGTATTGTGCCCGGAGACTATATGACGTCCCTTAGCACGCGGTAAGTATGCGGCACGCAAGTGCGCCTCAGCCACATCACGTACGTCGACTGCGCCGCAACCAATGTCGGGGATACCAGCCTTCATCCGACCGTTGCCGAGCTGGCGCACGAAATTGAAGCTTTCCGACGTGCCATCGGGGCTCAAACCCGGTCCCAGGATGAAGCTCGGATTGATGACCACCAAATCCCAACGCGACTGCTGCTTGGCAAGGTGCCAGGCTTCTTGCTCGGCGACGGTCTTCGAGTAAGAATACGGAACGTGCTGCAGCGAGGAACTGGTGCTCCAGATGTCTTCAGACAGCATGTTCCCTGGAATATTCTCGAGATCTGCGCAATCGCCATAAATTGCAGCGCAACTACTGGTTAGGACAACCCGTTCAACAGACGCAACCAAGTTGGCGGTTTGCAGAACATTTCGCGTTCCCAACCTTGCCGGATCAACCAATTCCTTCATGGGATCACTGATATCCAGTTTGAAGGGCGACGCCGTATGAAACACGATGGAACAGCCCGCCATCGCCTCAGCATAAGATCCTTCGGTCAGAAGATCAGCTTTGAAAAAGCGCAGCTTACCGGGCAAGACTTTGGCGATCTTGGTCAGATGGCCAAGCTTGCCAATGTTAGCGGGATCCCGCACAGCCGCGTGCACAGTGACACCCTCCTCCAAGAGGCGTTTCACAATCCAACCGGCGACATAGCCGGTGGCCCCCGTCACCAAAACGGGTTTGGTCTTGTCGATGTTAAACATGATTCTATCCTAAGGGTTTCGAATTCCATCTGGCACGGGCAACTTTCCCTCGGGCCTGTAGTGTGAACGCATTGTCACCTGACGCGCCGCATCAGTCACCAGCAGACCGCGCCAATCCACACGCGCAACGCGCCAATCCATTTGGGTGCGAGCATCACGACAACGCACGCTCGTCCGATCATGACTAACTTGAAACATGGCGACGTCCGTATTAGGGCCTTGGTCTTCGATGGGGAGCGACTCGCTCAACGCAGTAGCGATCCAGCTCTGCTAGCTCAAGCCGAAATTGCGGCCGGTGAGGCGGCCGATGAACAGGGCGACTTCCCCACTGCACTGACCAAACTGCAGTTGGCGGTCGATGCTTCGCGCAAAATCGTCGATGACCCAGTACCACTATTGAATGTACTTAAAACGATGGTCTGGCACTATATCCAGACAAAGGAAAAGCAGAAGGCATATAGCGCTCTGAACGAATTACAAGCAATCGTAGAAGAACAGTCATCTCCGACGCGGACTGTGCTGTTCAAAAGCGCCGAATACAACGTGAGCATAAGCTTCGGCGATCCGGTACGTGCCCAACGCGCTTTACTGGACAGCCTGGCCCTGCAGCGTTGGCTTGGCGTGCAGGGAATGCTCACCTCAACACTGGACAATTTGTCCGACAGCTATCTCCGACAATTTGATTACGTGCATGCGGCAAAATACGCATACGAAGCACTGTCGCTAACCGTGGTGCTGCGCGGCGCCGACGGCCTTTACTTTGGCGTGTTGGTGGAGCGGCTGGGCGATATCCCGGCGGTGCCGCTAGAGGATATCGCCGCCATCAGCAGCGTCGTCGTCGGCATCACGCCGGTGCTGGCCTCGGTGGTCAAGTCTAGTGGCCAGAATGGGCAGATGCTGACCTTGCTCGCGGTTGAGCATATGGCCGACATCCTGCGCCAGGAAGACGGCGAGGTGCCGCTTGGACGCAAAGCCTGATCAGGAAGCCGCGCTCATCACGTCGCTGACACAGTCCACAAACGCGCAAGCGACGAAAGGTGGCACTGACACGGTTACAGCACCGACATCGGCGCCGGCGGCCTAGTTTGCACTTCCGGTGTCCAGTTGCTGCGCCAGCGCTAAGAGCTCCAGTTGTAACGTACGCCTGTACGGCATTGTGGCCGAGGTGGTGGAAGCCCTGGCTGCCACCAACGCCATGCCACGCCACACCACCATGTGTCCTTGCTGAACGCCAAGGTGGCAGCATATCTCACCATTTCGCGAAGCACGCCGGCAACGTTGCAAGGATCGCTCCACGTGCGACTGCGCTACATTCTTTAGTGCGTGAGCTAAGCTGCAGGGTGCAAGAAGTTGGTCAGCAAGCTTCAGCCGCGTGCTTAACGCACAACTGGCATTAACCCACGCAGCACCGCCTTGCCTTTATCTTGAGGAGAGCCCGACGCTACCAAAATCGACCTAGTGTCATTTAGCTTCGTTCCCTCCTCTTTGGCTTGCGGATTCCTCAAGTCACTACACGAATTCATTTTTCGCTCCGCTTGAAGATTAGTCCTCCCCATCACATACGCCACCGTACTCCTGAAGAATCATGCCCTGCGCCTCGCCGTGTGGTTGCGTGAATCGCACCAGGCACCCGATGTGCAAAAGACACTCTTGCCCTGACAGCATATCTACCCCAGAAGCACTTCCGTATCGGATCGCGCCAATCCAGGCCCAGTGCGCCAGTCGTTTTGGCGTGATCTGCAGCATTAATGGCGCCGTCTGGTGGAAGCAGATCACTGAGCAAACCTTACACTGCGACACTGCATGGTGAAGCCACCGATTTCAACGATGGGGAGTCAAAATTTTATGGATACAGCGACCAAGAAGGCGGCCGGGACATATATTGGATTGGTCCTCGCCTTGTCGCTTACAGGCTGCGCCACCAGGCCAGACCAGCCACCACTAGTGCAGCCAAGGGCGATCAATAGCTACGCGAGCGCGGCTTCTATGGGCGCACCGCCAGTGCTATGGCCGTCTGAGGGCTGGTGGGCAAAGTACCAAGACCCGCAACTCAATCGTTTGGTAGACGAGGCCCTGAGCGGTTCGCCCAGCATGGCGGCTGCAGCGGCGCGGCTGCGAGCAGCACAGGCAGCCGAGGACATCGTCGCAGCAGCACAGTCGCCGCAAGTCAGCCTCAACGCATCCGCGGCCGAGCAAAAGCAAAGCTACAACTACCTGACGCCAAGCAATGTGACGCCTCAAGGCTGGCGCAGCTATGGTCAGGCGACGCTCGACTTCACATGGGAGCTCGACTTCTGGGGGCGAAACCGCGCCGCCCTCGCAGCCGCCACATCCGAACTCGAAGCCAACCGTATTGAACTGGCACAAGCGAAACTGGTGCTATCGACGGCTGTCGTAGCGGAATATGCAGAACTTGCCCGCATGTTCGCTAGCTGGGATAGCGCGGCCGAAGCGGCGCGCGTCTGGGCTGACATTGCCCGGTTGATGACCGACCGATTTGCCAACGCACTGGAAACCCGTGCCGCTGCCGCTCAAGCCGAGGCCAGACGTGCCACTGCCGAAGGTAACCTGCTTGAACTTGATGAACAGATAGGACGGCAGCGTCATCGTCTTGCCGCACTGCTTGGCGACGGCCCGGACCGAGGCCTCTCAATCGAACAACCAAAGTACAAGCTGGATCAAGCATTTGGCTTGCCAAGGGAGCTCGCCCTCAATTTATTGGGCCGCCGCCCCGACATTGCGGCAGCCCGCCTGCGGGTGCAGGCCAGGTCCAGCACAATTGAACAGCGCCAAGCGGCGTTTTATCCCAACATAAATTTGGTGGGCTTGTTCGGCGCTCAATCCTTGGGGCTGGGGATGCTGACAAAAGCAGGTTCAGGAATCGGAAGTATTGGCCCGGCACTGTCTCTACCAATCTTCGACGGCCGCCTGAAGGGGCAACTGCTCAGTGCCCGAGCGGATTACGAGGAAGCTGTGGCGGTCTATGATCAGACAATCACTCAGGCATTGCGCGAGCTTGCCGACGCGGCGCTGAGTCTGCAGGCACTGGATCCGCAATTGCGTAAAGCTGAGGAAGCGGTCGCCGCCACCACCATGGCGCTTGGCGTGGCCAATGCGCGATACACGGCAGGACTAGCCAACTATATCGAGGTGCTAAGTGCGGAGGATAGCCATCTGAGCAGCGTACGTGCGCTGGCCGAGCTGCATTCGCGCTCACTGTCCCTAGATGTCGCCCTGATGCGTGCGCTCGGGGGCGGTTATCAAACAACACAGAACTGAAGAACGAGGAATCGCAAATGGATGAAATTCCGAATCAATTGCCCAACGCCGGCGCAACGGTCCAGCGCAGAAACAAGCTGCTGGCGGCGCTTTTAGGAACGATCACGCTCGCGGCTGCCGGTAGTGCGGGTTACTGGGAACTCTACGCATCGAATTACGTATCCACTGATAACGCTTATGCCGCGGTAGAAATTGCCCAGATTACGCCAGCCGTTACCGGCACGGTTGCAGACGTGCCGGTAACGGATACACAAAAGGTCAGAAAGGGCGACATTCTTGTTCGCCTCGATCCGACCGACGCCACGCTGGCGCTCACCCAAGCGGAGGCTGATCTGCAAAGGGCGATTCAACGCGTGGAAAGCCTGCAAGCCAATGACCGCAATTACGGTGCACAAGTGGTGGCCCGCGCAGAGGAGGAACAGCGCCAAGCAGCACAACTGGTTGCGTCGCAGGCTGACCTAGACCGCGCGACAGTCGACCTTAAACGCCGTCAGGCCTTGGTGGCTTCAGGCTCGGTTTCCGGCGAAGAGCTAACGCGTGCGCAGAACGCCTATGCTTTAGCCGAGGCCAGCCTGAAAGCAAACCAAGCAGCGGTGGCGCAGGCGCGTGCAGGACAAGTGGCCGCCGTCGCTGCCAGGCAGGCCAACGCGGCCCTGATTTCCACTGGCGCCGTCGCAACCAATCCGGAAGTCGTGTTCGCACGCGCCCGACGCGACCTGGCCGCGGCCGATCTCGATCGTACCATTATCCGCGCCCCGGTTGACGGCCTCATCGCTCGCCGCCAGGTCCAGGTTGGCCAACGGGTCCAGACCGGCAGCCTGCTGATGTCGGTCGTCCCCGTGCAGGAAATGCACGTCGACGCCAACTTCAAGGAAGGGCAACTGGAGCATGTCAAAGTCGGGCAGCCAGCCACGCTCAAGTCAGACATGTACGGGGACCAAGTGGTGTACCACGGAGTCGTCGATGGATTCTCCGGCGGCACCGGCGCGGCGTTTGCTGCGATTCCCGCCCAAAATGCGACCGGCAATTGGATCAAGGTTGTGCAACGCGTTCCCGTCCGTATTCGGCTAGCCACCAGCGAGCTAAAAGCACACCCACTGAAGGTGGGCCTGTCCATGAACGTCACGATCGACGTGCATCACTAGCCCTTTGACAAGGCCATCATGCCAGTCCAATCCACCCCTTCATCCCCTGGCTTCCTGACCGGCGGCCAGCTTTGGCTAACGGCCCTGGTACTTGCGGTCGCCAACTTCATCGCCATTCTGGACCTGACCATCGCCAACGTCTCGGTCTCCAGCATCGCAGGCGCGCTAGGTGCCACCACCAGCCAAGGTACCTGGGTCATTACCTCATACGCGGTGGCCGAGGCGATCACCGTGCCGCTGACCGGCTGGTTGGCATCCCGCTTCGGTCCGGTCCGGCTTTTTGTTTCCGCGGTGGCCCTGTTCGGCATTCTGTCTGCCCTGTGCGGACTGGCTGGCTCACTGGGCGCACTCGTCATCGGGCGCATCTGCCTGGGACTCACGGGCGGCCCCATGGTGCCGTTGTCGCAGACCCTGCTCCTGCGGATCTTCCCGAAAGATAAAGCGAATATCGCATTAGGCTTGTCCGCCGTAACGACCCTTGTGGCGCCGGTACTGGGTCCCATACTTGGTGGTTACCTGTGCAGCAATTTCAGTTGGCCATGGATTTTCTACATCAACGTCCCGTACGCGGCAATTTGCGCGCTGGCCGCATGGCGTCTGCTGCGCAGTCGCGAAGAACCAGTGACCAAGACCCCGATTGACCGCGTCGGACTGCTGCTGCTGATTACTTGGGTCGGGGCACTGCAACTGCTGATCGACAAGGGGGCGGATTTGGACTGGTTTGCTTCGTCGGAAATCGTCGCGCTGGCCATTGTGACGATCGTCGGCTTCGCCGCTTTCCTGATATGGGAACTGCATGAAGCGCATCCTGTGGTCGACTTGCGCATATTCCGCCACCGCGGATTCACCATCGGCGTACTGAGCCTGAGCCTTGGCATCGGCACCCTGTTCGGCGCGAACGTGCTAACCCCGTTATGGCTACAGAGCCTCATGGGTTACACATCAGGCCGCGCCGGCGAGGCAATGGCGTGGATGGGGCTCACAGCCATCCTGATGACGCCGGTCGCGGCCATCCTCTCATCCAAAATTGACGCACGCTGGGTGTCGTTTTGGGGGACGCTCTGGATCGGACTGGTCGGCCTCTGGCGGTCATACGCAACGGTTGACATGGATTATTGGCAAATTTCGACGCCATTAATGTTGCTGGGTTTAGGCCTGCCGATTTTCTTCCTGCCGCTGCAAGTGCTCGCGCTCAGCAGCGTCGAGGATCGGGAAACTGCCTCCGCCACGGGCTTGCTGAATTTTCTCCGGACCATGGCCGGCGCCATCGCGACGTCGCTCGTCATGACGGCGTGGGAGAACAAAACAAGAATCAACAATGCCGAACTGGTTGGAATCAGCGATCGCGACGGCCACTTGCAGGCAATGCTCGAAGCCACCGGCGCGACGCGCGACGCGGTACTGCAAGGCATGGACGGACTGATCAATGCGCAGGCACTGATGCTGGCGACCAATCAGGTCATGGCCTTGCTCGGCATCGCCGCAATGTTTGCCGCATTCGCCATCTGGCTCGCGCCTAAGCCAGCGCGGGTAATCGACCTGGCATCCACGGCCGGCCATTAGGCACTGCGCATTTGGCGCACTTCGAATCATCACTGGCGCCATCGGAGAGGCGCCAGGTGGGATCTCCCCCTAAACTTTATACACAGTCATTTCAACCAAGTGAGGTGTCAACGATGAAAATTAAGCGTTTCAGTTATGGAGCAACAGCGGCTATCCTGGTTCTCTCCGCCATGGTTGCCCAGCAAAGCTCGGCGGCAGAGCCAGAGTGGAAATTGGCCAAGGATATAGATGGCATCAAGGTGTTTACGCACCCAGTGGTCAATTCTCCGCTGAGCGAATTCAAGGGCGAGATCGACATACTGGTCAAGCCGGAGCAAGTCGTCAAAGCATTGAAGGATGCGAATTCCTTCAAGAAGTGGATGCCTGATGTGATCAAGTCGGAGTTATTGACATCGTCCGAATCGGACCAGAACCACTATCTGGAAAACGCGGTGCCGTGGCCACTGGAAAATCGAGATGGTGTTTACCACTTCACTTACTCGCGTTCGGATGACGGCGCTAATGCCGTCATCACGGTGCGCGTCGAGGCCCTGCCTGACTACCTCCCCAGGAAGGACGGCAAGGTGCGGATTCCCCGCTCCGACGGTTTCTGGCAAATCAGCCCGACTGCATCAGGAGCACATGTAATCTGGCAAATCCATGCCGATCCCGGCGGCTCGATACCAGCCTGGATGGTCAATAGCACCGTTGTCGATACGCCGTTCAACACGCTCAAGCGTTTGCGCAGCTACCTCCAGGGTCCGGTAGCGCAATAGAAAGTTGACGTCACGACAAACCCGCCCTCCCATGCCAGTGCCTGACGCGCTGGCACGGACATTTCCCTATGTTTTCCCTGTGCTTTAAATATCGTGGATAGCCATCTGCAACAACACTCCTGGGCACGCGCCCCATCGTGGTCCCAGACAAATGCCCCCTCCAGGAAAGTCTTGGTCGCCGGTGCGTCCGGGCTCGTCGGGCACTCCATACTGCAAGGCCTGCTGGACGATCCGTCCGTCGGAGAAGTTCATGTGCTGGCCCGACGCGACCTCCTCGTGCGGCATCCCAAACTTACCGTACACCAGGTTGATTTCGCTCGCATCCCGCCCCTGCCAGCAATTGATGAAGTCTACCTGGCGCTGGGCACCACGTTGCGCCAGGCGGGCGGCCGTGCCGCATTCCGGGCGGTGGACTTCGATGCCAATCTCGCGGTCGCGAAAGCCGCACTGCTGGCCGGCGCCCAGCGGATTGGCCTGGTCAGTGCATACCGCGCCGATCCCAACTCATCCTACTTCTACACCCGCGTGAAAGGTGAGCTTGAACAAGCCCTGAGATTGCTGCTGCCCCAGTCCCTGGTAATTGCTCGCCCATCGTTCCTGCTGGGGGATAGGACTACGCTGCGCCAACCGCCCCGTCCCGGCGAAAAAATCGGCATCTGGTTAAGCAAACTGCTGAGCCCTGTGGTCCCGACTAACTACCGTCCAGTGGAGGCACAATGTGTCGCCAACGCCCTATTGGCGACTGTTCGGCAGTGCCAGGGAAGCATGATTCTGCTGCCACAGGACCTCCAACATTTTTATTGAAGAGACCCACATGGATTGGACCGCAGGCTATGCCTCCGACGTGGAATACGTCACCGGCTTTTATCGGGAACAAAGCCCGAGCTGGCTCAATTTTGTCTGCCTGCTCAATGGTTGCGAACCCATCGCATTGGACCGGCCCTACACCTATTGCGAACTCGGCTTCGGACGTGGCTCGACCGCGCAAGTGCTGGCGGCAGGCAATCCAAACGGTCGCTTTTTTGCTGCCGATTTTAACCCTGCCCACGTCGCAGGTGCGGCGCGGCTGGCGGCGCAGGCGCAGCTAGACAATCTGCAACTGCTGGAGAACAGCTTCGAAGAGTTGGCAAGCGGTTGCGTTGACCTGCCAGGATTTGATTTCATCACCCTGCATGGGGTCTACACATGGGTCAGCGGAGATAACCGCAGGCATATCGTCAACTTCATCAACCGCTACCTGAAACCCGGTGGCGTCGTTTATATCAGCTACAACGCCATGCCCGGCTGGGCGGTGGCGCTGCCACTGCAAAGGCTGCTGCTTGAATACGCCGACCTGTTTCCAAATCGGAGCGATCTGCAAATCCAAGGCGCGAACGAACTTATCCAGGTGCTGGAGCGTGCACAGGCGCGCTATCTGACCCAAAATCCAGCGCTCGCTGTCCGCACCAGCAACTTGCGTACCGCAGATACGAACTACCTGGTGCACGAGTATATGCATCGGACATGGTGCCCCATGTTTCACGCGGATGTGGCCCGTGATCTTGCATCGGCCAAGATGACGTTTGTCGGTTCCGCCGACTTGCCGTTCGCTTACCCTGCCCTGTATTTGAACGATGAAATGGCCGCGCTGCTGGCACAAATCACTCAACCAGAAACACGCGAGACCCTGCAAGATTACTACTTGAACACGGCATTCCGGAAGGACGTCTTTGTCCGCGGCGCAAACCGTATTGGGCCTGTCCGGCAAGCGGAACTATTGGAGCAACTCACACTCGTGCTGACTGTGCCTCGGGCGGTTGCCACGGCGGATATCCAACTCTCAGTAGGTGAATTCGCCGGCAACACCGATGTGTATGAAGCCGTGCTGGACGCCATTGCTGCGCGGCCGCACACCCTGGCTGAGTTGGTCAAGCTACCTGGTCTCGGACTACTGGGCATCCAAGATCTTGCCCAAGTCGCCGTTCTACTGTGTTCATCGAATCAGGCCTCGTTCTATTTTTCGAGCGGCGCCGGCCTTAACGGTGACGCCGCCAGACGCCTGAACCGCACATTGTCGCTGCAGGTCCGGTATGGCGAAGAACATGCAGCACTGTGTTCACCGTTGCTCGGCAATGGCGTCACGGCCAGCCTGGTTGAACGACTGTTCTATCTTGCACTGGCAGAAAACGGCGGGGACGATCCCGCCGCACTGGCCCGCTACGCTTGGCAAACCATGGCACCGGTCCGCCGGCGCATGCTACGCAACGGTACGGCTGAATGCTCCGTTCTCGACAAGCTGCCAGAGCTAAAAATACTCGCTGAAAGATTTGTCAGCGAAAAGCTGCCAGTCTGGCGCAGCCTAAAAATCATTTGACCTGCTACATAAGGGAGAATTGAATGGATTGGACCGCTGGCTATGCGTCCGATGTGGAATACGTGAGTGGCTTTTACCGCGAACAAAGCCCGCATTGGCTTAATTTGGTTTGTCTGCTGAACGGCATCGCGCCCGTCGATATCACTGAATCCTTCCACTATTGCGAGCTGGGATGTGGACGCGGCCTAACCGCGCAAATACTCGCGGCTGGCAACCCGCAGGGGCAGTTTTACGCTGCCGATTTCAACCCAAGCCACGTTGCGGGGGCCAGAGCGCTTGCTGCCGAAGCACAATTATCCAACTTAACGCTGTTGGAAAACAGTTTCGAAGAGCTCGCCCTTGGCGATGTGCCGTTGCCGCAATTCGACTTCATCACGCTGCATGGCATCTATACCTGGATCACAGAGGACAACCAGGGCCACATCGTCCGCTTCATCAAGCGGTATTTGAAACCCGGTGGCTTGGTCTACGTCAGCTACAACGCGCAGCCCGGCTGGTCAGCCGTGATGCCGTTGCAGCGGCTGCTGATTGAACATGCGGACCTGTTTCCAAGCCGCAGTGACATACAGATTAAGGCCGCCACGGAATTCATCAATCTCTTGGAAGCGAATCAGGCGGGCTATATTGTCCAGAACCCGGGACTGAGTGCACGCCTCAATAACTTGCGGACGGCGAATCCAAACTACCTCGTTCATGAGTATATGCACCGACACTGGAAACCTCTATTCCATGCCGATGTGGCACGCCACATGTCCGCTGCCAAATTGAGCTATGCCGGCTCCGCAGACCTGACGATGACCTATCCGGCCCTGTGTCTAGACGATGCCCGTCTCAAGCAGCTTAAGCAAATCACGGCGCCCGAGACGCAAGAAACGGTGAAGGACTTTTTCCTCAATACCGCGTTCCGCAAAGATGTCTTTGTGCGTGGCCCTCGACGCTTAACCGCACTTCGGCAAGCGGAGCTCTTACAGCAAATGGCCATCGTACTGTCGGTCCCGCGCGATCAAGCAACAAACAAGCTCAAGCTTTCCATCGGCGAGCTCGTTGGCCGCGAGGATTTATACAGCGCAGTCATCGATGCGATTGCCGAGGGGCCACGCACCATACAAGCGCTTGCGCAGCTACCGGCGCTCGCCGGCCAAGGAATACAATCCATTGCGCAGATCGCCGCGCTGCTCTGCGCCTCCGGCCAGGCAGAGTTTTTTTTTATCTCAAACACAGCGGCCTCCGTTGAACCTGCCAAGATCATGAATCGGACGCTGGCCACGCAGACGCGCTACGAAGACGATCATGCTGCATTATGTTCACCACTGACCGGCAGCGGCATTGTGGCAAATTATGTCGAGCGGCTCTTTTACTTGAGTGCTGCGGAGAATTCAGAAATGCCAGTTCCGGCCACCCTTGCCCGCTTCGCCTGGCAAGCCATGGTGGAAAGCGGGCGGTATTTCCACAGTGGAGAGCGCATTTTCCAGAGTGAAAAGGAAAATCTCACTGAGTTGACAGTCCGGGCGGAAGCATTCATCATGAAAATATTGCCGATATGGCAAACACTGAAAGTGATTTGATAGCAAGCGATTCAAGTGTACGGGTGAGAATGTCGCTACCGGCAAGGAATGCGTTGACAGTTAAGGCATGCGAACTGCCGGTTGGCCTGACTGCTATGGTCGATGCGCCGATCGCCCACATACCTTTACACATGCGTGCTGGCAGCATCGTTCCCATGGGCTAGGTCGTGCAATATGCTGCTCAACAAGATGACACGCCACTGGCACTGCACATCTATCCCGGTGCTGACGTTGGCTACACATTTTACGAGGACGCGGGCGATGGCTGTGGCTACGAACGTGGCGAATTCGCGCTAATCGATATGCACTGGGACGATGCCGCGAAACAGCTTCGTCTAAGCGCTCACAAGGGTAGCTACACCGGTGTGCACGCCGTACACCACTTCAAAGTGGTTCTGGTTACTCCGTCGAATGGCCGCAGCATGGAACAAGGCGCGCAGCGACGGACCTGACCTATCGCGACGTCGAGGTCGCGGTGCAAAGATAAGCCAGCCAATGCGCGCTGTATTCCCGTTCCCCATACCGCCAGCAAACCAGCATAGCGGCCCTACCGCGTAGGACATCACATCATTCCAACTTATTCCTCAGCGTTATTGGGGCTGTTGCCATCCTTGCCTGTGCCATGCACGTTATTTCGATGCTCGCGAGGGGACATGCCGTAACGGCGCCGGAAGGCTGTGCTGAAATGGGACAGGTCGCTGAAGCCATGTGCAATGGCGATCGTGGAAATGCTACGCGTCGACAAAGCGGGGGCGTGCAGGTCTGCCGCGATCCGTTCAAGGCGGCGATGCCATATCAAGCGCTCAAGCGAGGTACCTTCTGCCTGCAAAAGATGATTAATGTAGCGTAGCGACAGGCGCACCGCTTGCGCTACCGTAGCGGGTTTGAGGTCTGGATCGGCCAAATGGCTCTCCACAAACATACGCACCCGCATCAAGGCAGCTGTCCTGCATTCGGAAAGCGGCAGCGGCGAACGCTGCACCGCTTCGGCCAGCATGGCGCAGACCAGGTCCGTCAGATTGTCATGGATACGCTGCGCTGACACTCCGTCCGGGCTGAACGTGCGCGAGGCCAACTGCATCACGTAGGCGTCCACCAGCGGGAATAGCGTGGACAGGCTCAAATCCTGACTCACCAAATGAGAGAATCCACTGACCTTGCCGGCAACGCTGGCGGAGGGAATTTTCAAGATATGGACGTGAGCCGATTCCGGATAGCTCATGCTCCAGGTGTTGCCCATGTGGTAAAAGGCCCCTGATCCCCGCTGTAAAAACAAGTTCCGTCCGTTCTGCTTGCCTTCGATCCTGCCGGACCGGGCAAAGACAAACGCCAGTCACCGAAATCATCGGCGTCATCGACAGCATCGCCTTCCAGACCAATATCCTGGCGCTGAACGCCGCCGTGGAGGCGGCGCGCGCCGGCGAGCAGGGGCGCGGCTTCGCGGTGGTGGCCGCCGAAGTGCGGAACTTGGCGCAGCGGGCCTCCGGAGCGGCAAAGGAAATCCGCGCCTTGATCCTCGCCTCCGTAGAGCAGGTGGATGCGGGAACCCGCTTAGTGAACGCCGCTGGCAAGACCATGAATGACATCCTGGACTCCACGCAGAAGGTGGCCGGCATCATGTCTGAAATCGCGGTAGCCAGCCAGGAGCAGAGCATTGGGATCGCTGAGGTGGGACAGGCTGTCAGTCATATGGACAAGATGACCCAGCAAAACGCGGCATTGGTGGAGGAAGCGGCGGCCAGCGCGGCGTCACTGCGTTCCCAAACAGAAGTGCTGGGCGCCAGCCTGGCGGTATTCAGGCTGGATACTGCCGCGTCGCCCATGCCCGCCTTGCCTTTGTTAACTGCCCGGCGCGCTTCCGCGTAGCTGCCAACGTCGTACGAGCCTTTTTCCAACCGGAACCGCCGACCCTATGTCGCCGGCCAAGCAGTTCCTTTGAAAGCACTCTCGATGTCACGACTTTCCCATTTCTCGATCCGCGTGCAATTGGCTGTGGCTTTCTGTGTGCTGTTGCTGCTACTGTTCGCCACTTGCCTGCTCAGCATCTCCAGCTTGCGGAGATTGAGCGACGGTACTGGTGAAATAATCCATGCGAACCATCCCAAAATCGTCCTGAGCTATGAAATGCTGGACGTAGTCACCGAAGTCAGAAGCCTAGCGCAACGGAGCGCTGCAGCGGCGCACGAAATTAAGACGCAGATCGGAAACTCGGTCCAGAAGGTCAAAGCCGGCAGCGCCCTGGTCGAGCAAGCGGGTGTGACGACGGAAGAGATCGTTGCCAGTATTCGCTCGCCGGGTAGTACGCTGCGTGAGATTACCAGTCGCAGCCTGGAACAAAGCGCCGGGTTCGAATAAATGCATGCTGTCATATCCCAGATCGACCAGGCCATGCAGCAGAATGCGGCATATATGGTTGGCCGGAAGTTGTAGCTGACGATACAAACGCCAATCACAATTCCCGCTACGTCAAAATCATGTTATATCGAGGGACGCCCATGCGACCGTCTATAGTGCTTGAGATGAAGCGAAACGCAGTGCTGGAACTGGTAGGCCGTTTCCGCACCGCGAACCCGCGCGTCTTCGGCTCGGTGTTGCATGGTATCGACCACAATGGCAGCGACATCGATCTGCTGGTTGATGCGTTGCCGGGCGCAACGCTGTTCGATCTGGGTGGCCTGCAAATCGAACTGGAATCACTACTCGGCCTATGCGTCGACCTGCTGACGCCCGGCGACCTGCCGCCAAAATTCCGAGCCAAGGTACTCGCAGAGGCGCGGCCGATATAGAGATATCGCGGTATTGTCACCGTCCGCGCAGGCTCCTTTTGTTTAATGAAGTGATCTGTATGACTCGAAATGAGCTTTTTGCAGCGGTTCCTATAATCCAACGGGATGGATTTCCTTATGCAGTGGTTATATCTTCGATCCCACAGCCGTGGCGAGACCAGTTTATCAATGATCTTGCTGGTTGCACCTGCCCCGTCGAGAAAGAACTTGGACCATGTGCCTATGCGGGGGACTGGGAACGATGGGCCAGAGGTCGTTGGTCGAGTGGTGGCCCCCGGGGACTCGACAGATAACACTCGACCAACGGATTACTGACGCATATATGACATAAACAGGTCCATTTCATGGCACACAATGAATCGCTCCGGGTTTTTATCGACACCGAGTTTACGGACTTTCTCGATCCCGACCTGATCAGCCTCGGCATGGCTGCTGACACCGGCGAAGAATTCTATGGCGAGGTACCATTTAGCGACCGAAAATGCAGTCCGTTTGTGCGCGAAGGAGTGCTCAATCTCCTTGGACAAGTCCCACACTCGTTTTACCCCAGCCACGCTGACCTGGCACGCGCCGTCATCACATGGCTGGAGCTGGTCCGGCGTCGAGGTCAAGTGGTGGAAATTTGTGTAGACGCCCAAATTGATTGGGACCTATTCAGTGGTGCCCTTGATTATCGGGTACCGTCGTGGGCGACGCTGCGCCACGTCGGCAGGAATATCAACGAATCTCGGCTACGTTATCGCCACGAAGGTATTTTTAAATGACGAACGACCAACGCCTGATTGCTGACGCCGGGTGTACTGGCCGGCTGAGGCAATTCGCCTATTACAAGCAGACAGATCATTGAGTATTCTAATCAGTACCGTCGGTCATTCGTATAAATCACCGCTACCGTCCTTTGCTGCCAGATAAGCTATCTATTGTATGCTGTTTCAGATTGCCAGAACTCAACAACGTAAATATTCTCGGTGCAACCATCACCCGTTCTCATAAGTCGCCGCATCCGGTGTGTATGAATGGCGCGTGCCCTCACCCTTCATCGAATAATCGCCCCCCCAGGTCACAGGATGCGCAGCTCGGCTGCGCGATCCGCGCTGGTTTCGCACAACCATACCTCCCGGTTAGTGCGACGACGTGCCACTTTGCCTCAAATGCGCACGAAAAACATCACTGCTATGCGTTTTGGAGACATAGCACCACGCAAACTGCAACCGTAATATCCGTTTTCATGCGCTATTAGGTCAATCTCAAGCATCCGTGCTATCCTTTTTGTGCGCAACATATCCGCGATTTATCGCGTTAGGATTCACTAAATCTAGCGCACTGAGTCACTAACGGGAGATGAAACCAGATTTTTGGATTTTTGGTGCGATCAGACGCGCTAAATTGAGGGCAAGCGATATGTTTGCGGTTGGCGGCAGGTTCGGGAAAAGGATTCGAAAACAAGCGGGCTCATTAACGCCGCACAATTGTCATATCGATGTTATTTAATGTGTCGTATTGATGTCACGCGAAGATTTGATTTTTGGCGCATTGGTGTCGTTACTGTGACGCTGTAGTGTCAAGTTCTATGACGCATAGGTGCCACCTATTGGAACCGGCCCGCCGGAAATCTGGAAGGCGCCCAGAACGTTGTATCCGTCTTTATCGCCACCGCTAGCCCGCCTCTGATCTAGAATGCCTAGGGCCTGTTCTTTTGCTTGCAGAATTACCCCACTTCAACTGACCGGCTTCCACTGGCTGTCGAACGCTGCCACGCGGTCAAATGATCCTTCATAACCTAACTCTTTTAGATCTATATAGAGCTGCTTCAAATTGCGTCGTTGCTTACGCGGCTTTGTGGTCTCGGCCTTGAACCAAGGCATGTGGAATTGCGCTACCATGTGGATCAGATTCAGATGCAAATTCGTGGGGAAATGGATCAGTTTTAGATGCAAATCAACAATCAACGATCCCGATGTACCTGAGGCATTCGTTGGTTTGTCCATATCAGGGGGCGGGAGCCGAGCAGCCAATTTTGGGATGGCCGCTCTCGAGCAGCTCGATCAGATAGGGATACCGGGTGTTGAGCTCGCGCAGATTCCACAGGTCGCGGTCGAGCTCAATCGGACTATTGGTCTCGCCCTGCTGTGTCACATTGACGACGATTTGCAAATGCAAAACTAGAAAAGCCCCTGTAGCTCCTCAATGCGCCCGCAGCGCATTGAGGTTCTTACGTCGGGACTGCGGCAACTACAGCTAGCGTAAGTTCATCAGCTTACTCAATGCTTCACCTGCCGCTAGATGAGCCCGTTGTCGACGCCCTACGTCAGCATCGAATTGCAGATCTCGTAAGGACTGGGAAGCCCTTACGAGCGCATCGCGCAGAGCACATAATTCAACCTCAAGCTCGGAAAGTGCGTCTTTTCGTACTGAATCGTCCATTAAATCGTCCAATGCCCATGGTTATCAGCGTTGAGTAGTGTTCAGTTATTTTTGGGAACTCGCACGGAATAAACTGAGGTGATTCCAATTTCTTCGATCGACACGCCTCTGGCGGCGAGGTTTCAACCAAGGTGGCGTTTGGCTGCGTCTTCTTATCCAAATTTTCCGGATCAGTGTGACCTCTCTCGCATGTCCTGAACGTCGTTCACAGCATCCCAACGGATTTCAATAGTAAATTATCGACTCTCCGCCAAGCACCGCATTGTTGTTAATCGTTCTAACTAAGGCCGTTTGAGCAAAAGCGGACCTTTTCCGAGTCCCAATGTAAGGCGACCCGAAACCGGGGCGTCAGTGCCACCGCTTGCATCCCCCATTAATTTGAACACTGCCAAGGTGCCGTTCAGGATGTCGGCTTGGGCACGCAATTCCTCTGCTGCCGCTGCCGCGCGTTCTACCATCGCCGCATTTTGCTGGGTCATACGGTCCATCTGTCCAACGGCCTGGCTGACTTCCATGATGCCGTTGCTCTGCTCCTGGCTGGCCGCTGCTAAATCGCCCATAATACTGGCCACGCGCCGAACCGACGCCAGGATTTCATCCATTTTTTGGCCAGCCTGCCCCACCAGGCGCGAACCCGCTTCGACTTGGCCTACCGACGTCTGGATCAAAGCTTTAATTTCCTTGGCGGCCCCAGCTGCCCGTTGCGCCAAGTTACGTACCTCACTAGCCACCACGGCAAAACCACGTCCCTGCTCACCAGCGCGCGCAGCTTCCACCGCCGCATTCAACGCCAGAATATTAGTCTGGAACGCAATACCGTCAATGAGGCCAATGATGGCGGCGATCTTACCGGCCGACGTATGCATGTCGGTCATGGTTGCGACCACTTGGTTAACAACCCCTCCGCCTTCAAGCGCAACATCCGATGCCGAGCCCACCAACTGGTTGACTTGCTGGGCATTGGCGGCGTTCTGCTTTACCGTATCGGCCAAGGTCTCCATCGAACTTGCGGTCTGTTCCAGACTGCTGGCCTGAGACTCTGTGCGCGACGACAAATCGGCGTTACCAGCAGCGATTTCTCCGCTGGCCCCACGAATCGTTTCCGCCGCACGGCGTATATCTCCGACGATGCCGCTCAACTTACCTTGCATGAGTTTTAGTTCTGCAAGCACACTGTGCTCGTCACCGGGGCTGGTGACGATTTCCATCGACAGATCGCCCGCAGCCACTGCGTGAGCGATTGCGCAGGCGTATTCAGGCTCCCCACCGAGTTGGCGCCAGATCGAACGCACGACGTAGAACGAGACCACTGCCAAGCTGACGATCACCAGCGCCGCCACCATAATGCTAGTGCGCAGCAGGCCCCGCACCTGGTCGCCACTGCGGGAAATGCCGGCGCTAAACTGCCGCTGCGCCGCCTCACCGGTGGCAGCCAAGTCGGCTTCCAAAGCCTGCTGGCCTTTCTGCATGGGACCGATGGCGGCTTCAGGATCGCCTTGTTCCATTTCCAGCATAATGCGCGCCACGCTCAGCGCAGGTTGGTAATAGTTTTCAAACTCCCGTCCCAGGCGCTCAGCGAGCATGCCTTGGTCGGGTATCGCGGCGAGTGCCTTGACACGCTCCCGCACCTTGCGCGCCTGTTCCCCGACCACAGCGATCCGCTTCTTGTCACCTTCGGTCACCGCATCCTTCAGCCCGCCACTCACGTTCTGCACTTCCAGGGCCAGGCTTTTGATCTGGTCCAGCAGGGGATAGTCAATCTGCGCGGTGGCGCCGATCGAAGCGATGGCAATGGTTGTAAAGTACACGGTGATGGCCAGGCCGATACCAAACAGCATAGTGGCGATGGCAGGGAGGGCCCAGATTCTACGTTTGATGCTCATGTTTAACGCACCGTCAACACAACCTTGACACTGGCGTCCACAGCATTCCTGTCAATGTAGCCGATGAGATTGGGATTGTCGGCCACCAGCTTTTTCACGGCTAAGCTATCGCCTACTTCCTTGGGCGGGCGTCCCTTTCCTGTGAAGATCATCTTCGACCAGAATGCCTTGACTTGTGCAGGCGACTTACCGCTGGTCCTGGTGTAGAACTCATCGCGCAGTGCGGATCCCTCAGCTTGATCGACCGGCACCGCCTGGCCTCCGCCAGGGAAGCTGCCGCTGTTGCTCAAGAAGATGTCGCTGGCTTGGTCAGCGGTAAGGGACGCAGTCGGATTTTTCGCCGACACGATGACCACGACTTCGGCAGTGGCCACTGCGGCAGGCAGGAAGAGCACCAAGCCGGCCAGCGTGCGACTGAATTTACGTGCAATATGCATGTCCAAAAACCTTTAAAAAACGAAATCGACAGTGGCGCTTACGACATGGAATTTGCCGCCAGGTCGATAATCGGGCTGAAGATTGATCAGTGTTCCTGACGAGTCCGGCGGCAAGCTGACACGGTCATATTGCAGTTTGATATCTGTATTTTTCACGACATCCCAGCGCAGGCCGACTGCAGTCGACCTTTGCGGCGGGGCTATCGTAAAGCGAGGATTGTTGGTCAGACGGCGTTCGCTGGTGAGCAGGTATGGCGTCCAATCTTTGATGCGATAGCCGCCTCCGGTATACCAGTTGGTCAGGTCGCCGTTCAGGAAGAAGCTGCTTCTGTTCCACTCGGCGGTCAGGAACCAGTTTCCAGGATCGTAGTTGGCCCCAATTGCCTTCAATTTGTAAGCGCTCTCGGGCAGCGGCCCCACTTGTACCCGGCTCTGGGTGCGCGAGAATTGCAGGCTCGCCGCACCGTACTCCATCGTATCAATGAGCCCGGTTTGCCGCGATACCGATGACTTTTGGCCCGCGAACGGTCCGACTGCAGTCTTGAAGTCCTTCTTGCCAGTGAATAGCGTCACGCTGTTTTTAAAGTTGCCGAGGCGCGACCGATAGGTAAGATCCACGCCGTCGGAATTACTGATCGGTACTACTTCGTAAAAGGTGGAAGGCGTCCTCGCCCAAGGCAGGGTGTAGCCCACCTTGCGCGAATTTGTCACTAAGAAAGTAGCCAAGGTGATACGCCCGACCCGGATACTGAAATCGGTCGTTGGTGCATATTGGATATTCGCCCATTCGAGCGTTGGCCGATAACTGTTGTCCCATTGCTGTTCAACCATTACCTGCACGACAGCGGACCAGTCGCTGTTGAAATTTGCGCTCAATTGGCCAGCGATCCGGCTATCAACGTCGCTCGACCAGCTTCGGCTATATCCCGCGCCATTGGGCCGAAATGCAGGGGCGGTAAAGTCCGCCTTGCTTTCGCTGGAATGGAGTGTTCCTAAGGTGCCGTAGCCGCTAAAGGTGTAGATCGATGGGCTGGCATCGGCGGCATGCGCACAGCTAGCACACGTGGCGATCACCGCCAGGGCGACCGCGTTTAAGTTGAAGGGCATGGGTTTTCCGATGAAGATTATGGGCGAAAGTGGATATAAAATCCATGCCCGAAATGTTAGTTCCCCTGCGACAATTTCACTTGACTGAGCGGGCCCTTTGACTTGACCATGCAGGCCGTTTTTTATGTCCAGCCGGTAGTGCCGCGCATGCACGTAGGGATTTACCTACCTCGCATGCGCCCGGTACTACTGCAAAGGAAGGCGATGCTGATGGGCAACCGGGTTTGCGCCCGGTATGCTTGAGGGCACGATGGAACTTCAGCCGCTCAAAACGTCAGTGGAACTGATGTCGACCCGTGATGCCAAACCTGGGAAAGAACTGGAGTACTGGCGCGAGGCGGGTGGCGGCCACTGCCCAATGTCATTCAATGCCTTGGACAAACGGCAGTTCCACGGCGATGCAGCACTGGCTCAAATAGGCGAACTGCGCCTGACAGAGCTTAGCACTGGCCCATTCGTGGCGAAACGGACTGCCGAACTAGTGAGTCGGGACACCAGCGATGTGGCGCGGCTTGGCTTGGTCACATCGGGGGCTGTGGAATACCGGCAGGAGGACAAGGTCATCAGACTGGTTCCCGGAACGGGGGTGTTCTGCGACAGCGCGCACCCTTACGAAATGCTGAACCGGGAAAATGTGCGCCTACTGATGCTGCAAATTCCTTATGTGAGGATTCCTGGAGGCGAGAAGAGCGTCTCCGCCCTGATCAATCGGGACCTGGCGCGTACCAGCGAGTTGTTTCCACTGGTAGCGGCCTACATCACGCAACTGGCCACGCGCATCGCGCATCTCGACGAACGGGCAGCAAGCCTTGTTGGCCGCAACCTCGCCGACCTGGTATGCGCCATGGTGACCATGCGGGATCAATTGCAGCTTGATCTTCCAGGTCATACCACCGCGGCACGCTTGCGGGTGCGCGCCTTTATCGAGCAACATCTCGCCAACCCGGATCTTGATCCGGCCTTAGTGTCCAAGGCGCTACGGCTGTCGCCCCGTTATATCAACAAACTTCTTGAGGTTGATGGCATCTCGCTGGGGCGCCTGATCTGGCAATGCCGCCTGGAGCGCATAGCGGCCGACTTGCGCAACCCGGCGTTGGCCCAGAATAGCATTTCAACTATCGCACTGCGGCATGGCTTTAGCGACCTATCACACTTCAGTAGGTCCTTCCGGCGTTGCTATGGGGATTCTCCGCGCGGCTACCGCTTCGGCGCGCGGTAAAGCAATTTCAGGCGAGACCGAACGATTCCCACGTACTCCTCGACCGGAATAGCAGTCTGAGCGGTCAAAGACGCACCGCTCCACCGAGCGGGGGCATCTCCCCTGTTAATCCTTGTCAGCTTGCCGGATTGCGTGCCATGACGATCCATGCTGCGCCGTTGATCATCACCGAGCGTTCGCCGGGGAGGCCCGCGAAGGCGGCATGAACCGCAGCCGAGGCGCGCGCGCGGATGTCGTCAGGCTTATCAGCGAGCGATCGCGACAGCGGGCCGACCTCGAGCGTCATTTTCACCGCGTCGTCGATCGCAGCGTCCCGCGTCCCGCCCTCGCCAAACGGGACGGCAGCATCGAAGGGCGCGATAGCGATATCGGTGAAGCCGGCCACCGTCAGGATGCGTGACACGCGCCGCCGGTCGCCAAACGAGAATGGGCCGGGCGCTTCGGGATCGGGCAGCGCGCTCGGCGGGAGGATGCCCTTGATCGCGCCCATCGGCAGGCGCACCCAATCGTTCTCGGCCGCACCGCGCCAGCAGACGAAAGCGACCCGCCCGCCCGGCCGCAGCGCGCGTCGCATATGGGCGAACGCCGCTGTCGGATCGTCGAAGAACATCACGCCGAAACGCGAGAACAGGATGTCAAACGCGCCCTCGGAAAGATCAGCGCTGCTGGCATCGGCCACCTGGTAAAGGACTGGAGTATCCTTTGGCGCAAGCGCGCGCGCTCGGCCGATCAGCGGTGCGGATATGTCCACTCCCAGCACTTGCCCTCCCGCGCCGACGCGGGCGGCCAGAGCCAGACTCGACGCGCCGGCGCCACATCCTACGTCCAGCACTCGCTCGCCCGCCGCAGGCGCAACGGCTTCGATCGTGGCCTCACCGAACACCGCCACCATGGCGTCGAGCCGGGCCTGGTTGGCGACCCAGCGCTCCCCGCTTTGACCATTCCAGTCTGCAACCTGATAGGCATTTTGCACTGTCATCTCATCCCCTTGTTCCGATTCGCTCTTAACTAAGCTGTCCGATGCCAAAGCGCGCATCGCAATCAGAGCCCCCCCCCGCTTGTTCGAGGAACCCCACACCAGGCGCTCCAGGAGTTAAGCGTCCACTATTCTTTTCAACGTGGCCCTTTGCATTGATCGCGGCGTCAGACGATTTGAAAAGGCTACCATCTTGTTCAACAGGCCCGCGACAACCATAGCCTTTCCTTGCAACAACGCCCGAATACCGCTCGCGACAACCGGACGAGGCTTCATCGTGAGGAGGCGCAGCATGGTCGAGGTGGTTGCGCCGGCCGCCTCATCGAAGCCCGTCGCGGTGTGCCCCGGGCAGAGAGTGGTAACAACCACACCATGCGGGCGAAGTTCGTCGTGCAGGGCCTCGCCAAGGGCGAGTACATATGACTTGGTCGCCGCATAGGCAGCGTAGTTCGGAACGGGTTGGAAGGCCATGAGGCTAGCGACGAGAAGCATATGTCCAGATCGCCGCGTGGCCATATCGCGACCGAAGAGATAGGTCAGCTCTGTGAGCGTCGTAATGTTGAGCTGGATCATGTTCGAGGTGCGCTCGATCGGAGTTTCCAATAAGTCGCCGTGCAGGCCGTATCCGGCATTGTTCAACAAGATGTCGACGATCACCGACCTCGCGTCGAGACTGCATTTCAAGCGGCTGGCCGCGCCCGGCGAGGCAAGATCAGTCGCCTCGACCAGCACATCCACTCCGTATTTGCGGCGGAGATCGGAGGCAAGCTTTTCCATCAGCTCCTGCCGTCGGGCCGCCAATACGAGATTGACTTTCTGCGCAGCCAGTAGATCTGCGAATTCGAGGCCGAGGCCACTCGATGCTCCGGTGATCAAAGCCCATTTTCCAGCGAAGCTGTCCATTGGTTGTTTAGACATCGTTCTCTTCCTCATTTTTTGATCTGCGAATGGGCTCAGCCACATTCTCATCGGAACACCTGCCCATGCTTTGGGGAATCTGTGCTCTCAAACCACCATCGACTGCTGAGCGAAGATGCCTGCCATCGCGCCCTGCGATGATGCTTGGGTGACCGAGGGCAAGAAGGGCGTGGTGAGGTCGCCGGCGGCGTAGATGCCGGGCATACTGGTTTGGCGGCGCTCGTCGATCTTGAGGGCGATGCCGGTGGGCGTATCGACCGTGGCAAGGCCCAGTGATTCATGCAGCCTTGCGGACGGCTTGTTGCGCGGCTGGGCGAACAGGACGTCGACCGCGACATTGCGGTGGGTATCGAGATTGACGGTGATGATATGGCCCTCCTGGTGGGCGATCTCGACGATTCGGCCAAGGGCGACAGGAATGTTGCGGCGCGCCAGATCGGCCTGGATTTCGGGCGGAATGTCATGATCATCGGCGAAGACAGTCAACTTGTCGGTCCAATCCCGGAATAGCCTGGCAGACTGGTACGACTGCGGGCCGGACCAGACGAGGCCCCAATGCTGGCCGGCGACTTCAAAGCCGTCGCAATACGGACAGGGCACGATAGACGTGCCCCAACTTTCGGCAAAGCCTGGAACATCAGGCATCTGGTCGGCGACTCCATAGCTCAGGATCAGGCGGCGTGCCTTTAGCTGTTCGTTATCGTCAGTGACGACGCAAAAATCGTCGATTGTGCCAGACACGCTCTCAGCGCCGGCATTGACCAGTTTGATCGTTGGATAGCGCGCCAACTGCTGCCGCGCCTCTTCTAGAATGTCCAGCGGCGGCTTGTGATCATGGCCGAGCAGGCCATGCGAATGGCCGGCAAAGCGGTTGCGCGGCCGGCCGGTATCGAGAACAGTGACCTTACGGCGGGCACGTCCGAGCTGCAGGGCAGCGGCGAGACCGGCAAAGCTACCTCCGATGATGATGACGTCATTCATGGTGATGGGCTCCGAGTTGTGGATGAGGGTTGGGTTTAGGCTGGCTTGCGCATTTTAGGTACTGGGTGGTATCATAATTTAAGAATTTGAATACTGTCAAGTACCGGAATTATTATGACCAAAATTAGCCAGGGCCGGCGCGGCCGGCCCGCCAACGAGGCGCTTCGCCAAACGGTAGTCGACGCCGCCTGCGAACTCTTTGTGGAATTGGGTTTTCAAGCGACGACCATGGACAAGGTCGCCCAGCGGGCGAAAATATCCAAGCTAAGCATTTATCGACACTTCGAGAACAAGGAAGCTCTGTTCAGCGCGGCCATGGAGGCCCACTGCGATCAATTTGCACCGCAGGCCCTTTCTGAGAGCGTCGACGGTTCGGCCGAAGATCAGCTCATGGCGGTGGGATCATCCCTGCTTCGCACGCTGTTGAGCCCGGACGTCCGCGCTGTCGAAGCCATGGTTTTGGCCGACAAGACGAATCAAAAGGCGTTAAGCAAGCTCCATTACGAAGCCGGGCCCGCCCATGTCATCGCCCAAATCGAGGCCGTGTTGCGTCAGTTGCACGCGAAAGCGATTCTGAACGTACCCGATGCTCTCCAGGCCGCCCGCTTGTTTGCCGCGCTGTTCAAAGGCTCCGATCTGCTGCTCATCGCACGCTTCGACGAGGCGAGAGCAGAAGACGACAACGAAATCGAATCCTATTGCCGGTCGGCCGTCGCCATGTTCATCGCCGCGCACGGTGGCATCTAAAGTTGCTCTATCGCGGCCAATGAAGAACACGCAGCAACTGTATATGTTCGCTGCAACCTTATGGATGATGCGTGGCCGACTGACGCGCGAGGCTACTGCGTGAGCGCAAAAAGCCGTCCGCGCGCGCAGACAATCGACGCCTTCTGTGTGCCGAACGTCGCGCTGCATTCGAGTCAAGTGCACCACCGCTTGCTCCGCATCGTTTCCGCTGTAATCTGCATCCGAATTTGAGCAACTTCCGGGTCAGGATTCAATGCAATTCAACAGTTGGATTACTTCATCTTGGCTGTCTGTTGGGTGCATTACCAAGCGGGGAGGCCGGCCTGCAAGTTTTTCCGAATTGATCCGGGCGGGCGAGGTCAGCGCGACCAACGCATGTTCGATAGGTACACTCAGATCCGCCAGGAAGGCAGCGCCGAAAAATGTCCCGTGGGATTGCGCGAGTAGGCGCGCTACGCCGCATAAGCGCAGAGTCATAATGTCCATGCCTCTGATGTTATCGAATCGCGATGTCGGGGACTTGAGATACCTCAAGGCGTAAATAAAAATGAACACAAAAGGTTAAGTTGCGGACGGCGGAAGTGTGAGCGAGATATTGGCCCCCAGCATGTAATCCTGCGTAGTGGATGGGAGAGTGCGAGTGGTTGTCGCTATGACTTCAAGTAGCTGAGGAAGGTTTGCTGGCTTTGCGACATATAGATCAAATCCGCATGACATGGCTTTGCCTTTAGTATCCGGATCAGTCCATGCCGAATGGGCGATCAATACAGTGTCGCGGGTAGCATCATGCTGACGTAGCCTAGCTGCGACCTCAAAGCCATTTAGTTTAGGCAGGCCGAGATCAACCACTGCCACATCGGGTCTGAACTTGATGGCTGTCTCCACGCCTTCGCTACCGTCATAGGCGACAGCGGTAACTTGCCCATTCAGCTTCAAGAGTTCTAATAGTAGGTCCGCTGCATCTACGTTGTCATCAACGATCAGCACTCGTCTTGATTTGTCTTGCATAGCGGGAGGACGAAAAGGAAGGGCGGCAGGAATTTATTCATTATATGGGGTCTCGTGGTGCCGATGCCTAGATGTGTCCAATCGTGCATAGATGGGGAAGCCTGGGGGCGATTCGCGAAGTAGCGATACCAGTAACAACGACAGACCAAAGCTGACAAAAGGAATCAGCTCGTAACTATGATAGAAAATCTCTAATCACAAGGCGAAATTGGCGTGATATTGTTGGTACATAAAAATGACCAATAAGTGAGCGTCAGGGTAATCTCGTCTGACAGCGAGGTCAGCCCGATGGCGCAAGGAGGCTGGCGTGTTACTGAATGTTAAGGATCGAAGAAATTTTCAGGACCTGACAGTAGTTGTGGACGATGCGCTTAACATCGCTGACAATTTTGGTTGGAGGTACGCCTTGGCATATTTGGTCGTTCAACGGGTGCCATGTGAGATCATCCAACGGCTGCTATCCGATGGTGGACGTGCAAGAAAACCCCGGAGCCAGCTTATATTTTCTGAGCGAAAGAATTATGGCTGCAAAGGGCACTATGTCGACGAAATCGAGAGATTGTTTGACGCCCTTCAAAAGCGCAATCCCGCCGAGCGATGCGTCACTTCCAATCCCCCACCTGCGTCGCGCTCTAGCTTGCGGCTAACAGACGAAGACTGATATATTACAAGAAAAAAATTAGTCTTTCGCTCAAGCGCTCTGATGTTGTCTGGCGGAGTGAAGGGAGCAATTGCGTGCAGGATGAACCTTGACTATAGAGGCAGTGCTACAAGTCAATGCAGGCATGGCCTGTCTTGTCGCCGAGCAAATCCTTACCGACGTCGATAAAGCTTAAACCGCGCAGTTGCTGGTGGCGCTCTCTCACGCAGTTACGTCGTGTCTGGTGATTGATATGGGCTTGGGGACTCACCTCGGTGACACCTAGATGGTCCTTCTTTACTGGCGTCGTGTTCCCACTGAAGCGTTGATGCCGATGACGCAGAAATAGCATGTCTATCAGCCTGACCATTACCAGTCGCTTGCAGATCGCCGAACATTTCACCAGCACCGCCTCTCGTGCTTTGCGGGAACGCGCTGTACGGATGGTCGAAGAGTCGGTTATGTGCACTTCCACATTAGGTTGAGAGTCCTCATGGCTGTTCAGCCCGGCCTGCCGCGGCTGCCGACGCTGTCCCCGGGGCGCAGCGCGCCGGGATCGCAGCCGTGTCGTTCCAGTATTTGGTCGGTAGCGTCTTGTGTCAATCTACGCGCTTTGAAATCCAACGCAAACTGCATATCGCGCAACAACATGGCGACCTGCGTCAGCAAATCGCGCATGGCGAACAATTTCAGCACCAGCTCATTGGACATATCGGGCGTGCGCCCATCGTTATTCATACAGACTCCCAACGGATGTAGATTCTCTCAGAACTCTTCCCATTCACTGCCAGCGGCAGCCACGACAGGCGCTGCCTTGGGCCGCTGGGGCGGTAGCGCCGGCGGTTTGGGGACGCGGGTGGCGACTGCGACGCGTGGCGCCGTCGGCTGTCCATTCAGCTTGAAGACGCCGACCACACGGCTCAGATTGCCCGTCTGATCCTGCAAGGATTCCGCCGCCGCGGCAGCTTGCTCCACCAGCGCGGCATTCTGCTGCGTCACCGCGTCCATCTGGCTGATGGCTTGATTGATCTGCTCGATACCGGAAGTCTGCTCCTGGCTGGCCACGGTGATTTCGCTGATGATGTCGCTCA